>JXWR01002763.1_pt1 | contig 12839 bp, 5 predicted proteins | sample 315541 | NCBI WGS metagenome assembly JXWR01 (sample SAMN03273951, study PRJNA271842) | soil metagenome | isolation source: rice field ambient CO2 | place: India: CRRI Experimental farm Cuttack,Odisha-753006 | collected 2013-12-17
TTGTTATCGCGCTTTTGGACAGCAGATGGCTTCAGAGACAAAGAGCCTAGCGTTTGAATATCACTTATTGAGTCATCTTCTGTTTTCACTTTATGATGAAGACCTCCATCAGGAGCAGGTAACCCAATATCACTTTGACGTTCAGTCTTCGGCACGCTACCTTTAGTAGTACTAGCACTAGCATGTGCATGGTCTACTTTTTGTCTCTTCAGCGGTCTAGTGTTACCACCAGCTGACGGGGTCACAGAAAGTCGTGACGTGGTGGATTTCCGTGATTGCGTTCGCTTATGGCCATTACCAGCTCCAGCGCTGCCACCTCTTCCATGAGATGTGGTATTGTTTGTAAGTACACTATCTGCAGTGAGCACAGAAGAAGTGTCATCCAATAATGCCTCATTGTCAATAGGTAGCACAGTATCCTCTAGGAGCTGAAGTAAGCCATCTTTTTCTAATTTTCCAATATCGTTTTCCAACGATGATAAATGCTTTGCTAGTAGAAACAAGCTAGTATTGGCAAGTTTGCATTTTTCCTTTTGAATAGTTTCACATTCTTGGAAATGTGCTCTAATCTTTGGGTATAGCTGTGCTTCTTTTGGGTTATTAGCAAGAGAACCATGTTGTTTGATAAATTTGTGAATTTGAGCATCATACTGTTGAAGTTTCTTGCGGTGGTCGTAAAAGGCAAGGTCTTTTTGGCGAAGTTCATGGAGAAGGAAAGTCAACTCTGCAGGCAAGTTGCTCAAGTTGGTGGTATGGTGCTCTAGCACTGATCCTGGGTCCATATTGAGGTGTATTGTGGGGATGTAAGCTTAAGTAAAAATTGAGTTTATTTGTTGATATAGTAGCAGCAGACTTGCTGTAAATAATGACTGGTGGGTTAGTGTTATTATCTTGATTTCCTCATCATCATCATCCATCACTCATCATCGTTCTTGATTGATTTTTGTTTTTTTTGTTTTTAATTTCGTGATATGCGCCACTTTCCTCTTTCGGAAATCATGTGATTGCCACTATAATTTCAGTCTTTCTAGTATATAATGGCAATGCCACCGGCTCCTAAGAATCAGAACTCTCGTCATTACTATTGTAGTATTGAGAATACTAAATAATCCCTTATTGTGTTAGTTTTGCCCTTTTACCCCTCGAAAAGCACATTTATTGTCGTTGGTGCCCTTCCGTGTTCACCTTCTTCAAGCCTCTTTATTATGTTGCTGTCAATTCAGTTCTTGTGCCTTAATACTGTATAGTCGAGTTGAGGATATTTTAGCTAAGTTTTCTACACACACACTAAGTAATTTATCTTTATCTTAGCATCGATAAGCAGTTCATTAATCTTCTTATGTTGGAATAACGAGGGTGCAAACACCCTACATATAGCAGCATCGCTACTATTTCAGAGCTTGAAAAAAGAAAACTGAAAAACTGCAGCGACAACTCGCAGCAGACAGAAGACAAAAGACAGACAGATCCTTGCTACAGAGAACATCATATTAGCTATGAAGGTCTACATAGTCTATTACTACTTTTTAGCAGCCACCCTCACCCAAATAACAATGCTCCTTGCATCCCGCTCAAGTAAGTATAGAATTGTGTTACATAGTGTTGTGTTGATCGACGTTTAGAAACAGGAATATTCAAAGATACTAACGCGTCTCAAAATAGCTTCCATCAACAGAATCATTGCCGCCAGATCCTGGTCTTCGGGAAGCAATGCTCTTTTCAGATCATCTTCTCCATCATCCTCATTGTCTTCTACCACCATTGCTAGATCCTTAAAAGGGAAACAATCACATACTTTCTCATTTCCATCATTTAGCAGCAAACGTGTATTTTCCACCTCTTCTTCTAGCGCCTCATCATCATCAACCGACCCCCTACTTAAATACAACATCGCCGTTGCCTTTAATGCCAAAGAAAGGGAAGAAAGCTTTGACACTAGTAAAAACCCTACCGGTGAAGACAATTACGTTGTTTTCCAGGACACACTAACCAATAATGCAGTAATTGGCGTAGCTGATGGTGTAGGAGGTTGGTCGGAAGTTAAGAACTGTTCTTCTGCCGACATGAGTAGAGAATTGTGTTCTTCAGTGGCTCAAATTTATGATAAACAAAGCAGCAACAGAAAAGATACTCAAGATGGCAAGGACAATATAAGTGCCAAAGGATTGCTCAACTTGGCTTTTGATGACCTCAAAATCAACAAGAAGGTAAAAGTTGGAGGTACTACCATTTGCTTTGGGCTTCTTGATTCCCAATCCCAAATACTCGAAGTGTTAAATTTGGGAGATTCATGGTGTGGTCAGTTCCGTGACTTTAAATGCATCCAACAAACAAAATTCCAAACTCATGGATTCAACACTCCATACCAGCTTTCCATCATCCCGGAATCATTACAGCGCGAAGCAGCCAAGCAGGGCCGCAAATACATCACTGATGTGCCAAATGATGCTGACGTCTATAAGTTTAAGCTTGAAAAAAATGATATTGTGGTGTTTGCCACTGATGGTTTAACTGATAATGTTGTCCCAGAAGATTTAGAAGTATTTTTAAGAGATCAATATGATAGCGACATTGAAAAGAACAAAAAACCGCAAGTGGATTTACAGAAGTTGGCAGATAAGCTTGTGGAAGGAGTTAAATCGTTGAGTTTGAATCCTAATTATCCAAGTCCGTTCAGCCAAGAATTGTCAGCGTTGACAGGTCAAAGATATTCTGGTGGTAAACAGGATGATATCACGGTGGTGGTATTGCAGGTCGATTAAGTCATAAACCTTTTCTTTAATACTTGCAACTCGACAAATATAACCTAATAAGCATATTAAATTTGCGAGTGTCACAAACTAACAACTTACTTCAGGTGTAAATATACTTCCCGCAATGATCTGTCAATTGATCTCTTCAGTCATGCAATGTAGGCAAATATGTAATTACAATGCTCTGGTGAATCGATCAACGGAATCTGCCTATAGTTGATTACAAATGTGAACAACTACTCTCGCTTTTGGCTAGTATATAACCATATGTGGAATTATTTCTTTTTAGTTGTTTAACGTCCATGTTTGCTTTATCTTAGATAGTGCTTTAGTGGAGCTTGTCCGTAATTGATAAGTCAATACAGATTCCTTCAAGCTACTTACTGCAGTAGACGGCTTGTTCATTCATAGATACAACTTAATCGATAAAATATATCACCCTTCAAATCTATACCTTATAGAACGGGCTTCCCGTCCTCTTTCCCCCGTTCAGTTTTCCAGAATGTCCGCGAGTATAATTGCATTTAAACCAATTGGGCATATTTAACTATAGTATGCTTGATTTATTACAATTGTAACAAAAAAAAAAAAAAAAAAAATTAACATTCGTATATTGGTATTGGACGGAACTGATAATTTCTGCATGCTAATTTCCAAATGAATTACATCGGTTTAAAAGTGGAATTATTAGCTTTGAAACATTTTTTTTCTCTTAATGTTATATTGTATTGTATTGTATTGTAAATCCTCATTATTTGGCCAATTTGCAAATATTGCAATGAAATATCAGTGACTTTGTGGTGTCTCCATAAACTTAGTCAGGGCTGGACCCATAATAGATTGGCACAGGAACGGAAAAGAGTTGTAACGCACTTAAAATGATCATATAAGCAACTGAAAAAGCTTTTGAATTACTAATGATATGTTTTATCACCTCCTTACTACCTGTATTACTTTTCATTGAGAGTGTAACCTTTGTGGATGATGTATGGGCATATTCATTTTATCACCGACGTAAAGGCTTTATGTGCTTTGAAGAACTTGTGCCTTATTAGACGCTAGCTACAATTGCATGGAAATTATTACAAAATTGCTAAACCTAAAGAGGAATATGAGATGACTGCCAATCTACATCCTAAAATTCACAATCCATAGTTTCCAACTTGATGCACCAGAGATTAGTCTAATACTACAAATTTTGTCTAATATACTAAAAGTAATATAATACACTTAAAAATCACTAAAATATGGAGTTTTTTTCTTATGACCTTTGTTTCAACAAAAAACAAAAAGTAGAAAGCACCTAAATTTTGTCCGGCTATCAAATTTAGCATCAAAATTGGTCTTACCTCATGATACAATCTCGCTCACCTCATCTTATCTCATCTTATTATACAGACAATTGAAAGCCTTTTTATAAACTGTAATTTACTATACTATGAGAACCCATACTCTGTACCCAATTGTTCATTAATCTCCGAAATCCGACCATCAAGTTCCCTAGAATTTTCATTCAAAGTAACCACTTCATCAAATTTCCGTTCTTTTTTAGCCGTGGCAATAGTCTGCGATATCAAAAACTGTTGTTCCTTTAAAATCATCAATTCTTCACGAAGTTCTTTGATTTGTTTGACGGGGATTGCTTGAGCTGCTGTTTCTAAATTCACTACGCTTATCGTGTTGTTGCTAGGGGTGGCGTGCGTTTGTTTAGTCCTGTCCTTGAATGTGAAAGTGTTGGTGATGGGGTTGTTGATGTTGCCACCATTTCCGTTAGAATGGCTAGTATTGTCATTTCTTACGCTGTTTATCATATTAATATCCTCCCCAATTTGCTTATTCTCATTAACAATCCGTACGGTTTTTTTGGAAAGTTTTTGTTTTTGTTTAAGCAATGCTTGAAACTTTTTCAACGGCTGAGTCTTTGCTTGTAAATAATTTAAAGAAAAGGTTTTGATCGAATTGATTATTTGCAATTCATTGTTTGAAGTTGCTGTCCGTAAAATAATTTTTTTGGAAATTTTTTCAAAGCTTGCAATTAGCCTAGTTAATGTTTTTCTAAATTTTTCAATCTCTGCAATGATTTGCTCGTCATCTTTTTCTTCGATTTTATTACCAAAACCAAAATCAGATAGGCTGGATTCAAATTTTTTAAGCAATTTATCAAATTGAGGGGCTAAAAATTCTACTCGGTTTCTAGTCGTTAGTAAAATCTCTATATCCTGTATGATTTCTGGTTTTGTGGCTATGTCTTTTTCAAAAGTGGGTTTTTTGAAGAGTAAACCTTTGCAATTAAGACATATTCTTAGCGTTTCTGGTTGTAAATGGGTTTTTACCTTATCATACACTGGTTCATTTTTCTGATTTAAGATTAATGGGGTTAAGAAAATTATAGGTATTTCTTTTGAGCAATTATTATCGCATACTACTAGCCCACACAATCGACAGTGATGTTTTCTTAGCAATAATTTGTTGAATTCTTCTGAGCATATTTCGCAAGACTGTATATTGGATTCATTTTGCCAGTATGAAGTCAATGCAGTCAAGAGTCTTTTCTTTGCATCATTAAATGCGAAAAGTTTGAGAAAATTGTTCTTATTGGAAAAGTAGTAGTCAAAATAAAGATCAATTAAGTGGTTCAAGTAAGTTTCCAATCTTTTGAAAATTTTCAAATGTTCCAATTTGTTTGATTCAATCTTTTGAATTCTTTTTCTTCTAAATTCAGTAGTTATGTTGCTGACTAATCCGGTAGATTTATCATTATTCAAGTAGCCAGGTTTTTTCCTATAACAATCAATACAACATCGTAGCCAAATTCCATTCAATGGGTCATAATTGCCAGCAATATTTATCTTCATTGAAGTTGGCAAATGTTCAAAGCAGAAAATATTACCACAACTAAAACAGTTATTTTCATAATTTTGAATACTGTATGGTGGTTCAGTGCTTCTATGTTGTTGGCCACCATCAAGACCGCCGCTGCCACTGCCGCTATAACTATTATTACTATGCTTGTATTTCAATGTATTGTGACAGTTTGGCACCGAGCAATAATTAAGCCGCAGCAGAGACAATTTGGTCCACTTGGACTTGTCAATGGACTTGACCACCTGTGCCCTGTATTTTCTGGCTAGCTTTAAATCATTTCGACGATGAGCATCTTGCTTCGCATTGACAGCAGTAGCAGAGTCGGATAATGAAGAAGACGAAGCACTGGGCGTTAATATGAAATCATTGATATTGGAAAGACTAGTATTGATATTATTCAAACTTATATTGTTATTGTTGTCAAAAATCCTGACATTTGGGATCTTTATTTTATTTTTGATCCATGAACGTATCACATCCTCATCAAAAATATTGCCACTGTTGTTATTGCTAATGCTATTAGTGTTGGCGTCACTGCTGCTGTTGTTGCTGCTAGTTTTGGATAGCTGTTTGCTGTCATTGTCGTCTTCACTGACTACTAAATGATCATCGTCAATGTGCTGGTTGAGCTGATTCAAATTGAGCATTTGTATATTGCAAATAGGACAGACAATAGCATTGGCTTCCTCTTGGCTTTGAGCACTTGTGGTGGTGAGTGTGGTATCACCTTCTATCAAGTTGGGAAAATCAGCAGTGCTGCCATAGCCTGTGCTGCCATTGGCGATGCCCAGCGAAGGCGGTGACGAGGGAGAAAACGAAAGCGAAGAGGACGAAACTGACGGGTGGTGGCGGTGCCTGGCGGTAGCAGTAGAGCCAAGAACTCTACGGGCGCCATTAGACCTCGGCTGGAGACGCTCTGGATCGCTCATTGTGCTGATTGCTGGTCGTTGATGGCTGTTGGTGTGGTTGCTGGTGATGAAGTGTCTATGGTTGGTGTTGATGTTGGCGTTAAAGTGATTTCGATTTCAATGCTGATAGCGGCACGTGCAGCGGACAGTGACAAAAACACATCAACAACATTCAACACAACACAATACTATACTGCCATACCATGCCATACCAAACCACACAATACAATACAATACAATACAATACAACGCAAGAGTATAGAACAACCTACTCCAACAGCAGATATGCCGATGACCATTGATAATCAGGCCAAGGAAATAGAAGGTGCTGCTCAGGAAACCGCTGCTGTTGCTGAGCAACAGCAGCGAGACAATTCATCATCCGTTGAACCTCAGCAGAGCACACTATCTGAAGACCTCAGTCATCAGGACAGGTCAACCCAGCAGCAGCCATTTGAGGCCCAAAGCGTAACAGAAGACAAGGGCGAAATTAGTGGAATCAACAATGACAAGAAAGCTAATGAAATCAGCCAAGACATGCGCGAATTGTCCTTAGATCTGCTTTCTACCGAGCACAACCCAGCAAGCTCAGCCAGAGAGAATCAAAACGCAACAGAAGTAGAACCAGAATCAAAGCCCGTACTGGAGGGATCTGAGATAAATGTTGAGATGGAAGTTGGGAGCTTGGAGAAGGAAAACGACTTAAAGGGACAGAGCTCAGAAGATGACGTTGAGCAATCGGACAATCAAGAGATCAGTGTGGAAAATGACAGCGCAGATATAAAACATGAAGGTCAAACAGGAAACAATGAGCAGCAGAGCTCAAAGGGTGGTAGTCAAAGCTTAACTGAAGAAGCTGATCTTAACGAGAATCATAAGGGTGAGCAGGAAGACCAGGAAGTTAAAGGAGATGAAGATGATAAAGATGACAAAGATGAAGATGATGATGAAGATGATGACGATTTTGGAGCATTTTCAGACGCTTCATTCGATGATTTTGAAAATGCGACTGTGCCACCACGACAACCACCATCGCAACCAACAACTGATCCAAATGAAACCCCCGCCAATGACTACGTCAAACTTACTAATGACATATTCGATGATAACAGACAACTAGACACCACCATGGACGATCTTGTAGCCAGTATCTATCGTGACACTGAACCTCAAGTCAGCAACGATATTCCTGAAATAGGAGACATCAAACCTGAAAATCTCTTGTCAGTGAGGTCAGAAACACTATTAAAAGAACTTATAACAATACCAAAGCTTGCTCCTCCAGATTGGAAAAGGAGCTCGATTAGAAGACATTTCTTGATTAGTATTGGGGTGCCAATTGACTTGGATGAAGTGTTGCCTAGTAATAATAATGCTTCAACCGACTCATTGAGAGCTCCTGCTAATGGCGTAACTGATATTAGAACACCAACGATTGTCTTTGTACCTTCGAATAGCAAATCAGGAAAAATAAAACCGGAGGAGGAAGGAATTGGAGGAAAGAATAACAAGAATAGCCGAAATGATCATGATACAACAAAACAATTGGAAGTGCAAATGAAGAAAAATTCCCAAAAGGACCAACAACAAGAAACCGAGGCAAAACAAAACGAAAAGGACAAAATTGGCGCGAATGAAAATGCGGAAACAGAACAACAAAGTAAAGAAGCAAATGAGCAGACAAACTATAAAACTGAGCAAACCTCTGGCAAGGCCAGTATAGAGCGTCAGCAACAAGGTGAAGATAATACACTTACAGATGCACAGGAAACCATACCAGCAAAACTCCCAACGAGCCTTCCTCTCTCGATTGACTCTGACACTATATACATTGATACAGTGGAAACGTTAGCAATACAAAAGCTGGAGTATGACGAGATCATTTCCAGCACCAACAAAACCTTAACCACGATAGAAGAAAGTCTTCAGTCGACAACATTCTATGAAACATTGTACAATGACAACAAACATCAAGAGCTCGAGCAGATCCATGCGCAGTTGCTAGCCTTCGATAAACAAATGCAAAAGACATTATCTGTATGGAACAACGAGCTAGAAAACTTGAACAAGGACCACGAGACTTTTGAAGCAGTGGTGGAGAATGTCGTTGGATACACTCAGAAAGTGCGTCGCCAGGAGAGCTTCAAGAACGAGAAAGAAGTGCAAAGAAAGCTTAAGAGACAGTCGCTGGCGGTGAAGAAAACGGGATTCTTTTGGCACAAGTAATGTGTTTCACTATTATTAATAAATATTGGATACTTTCGGATTTTAACCAGTATTGAAGTAGAAACTGTGTAGAGAGTTACTGCAGGGAGTGTATGTGTGTTGTGAGCCCCGGCGCTCCAACGAAAAGCTCCAGCGGACAATGAACAACTGCCAACTGCTCATCAAACGGCAAATTAAGCACTATCAGGATAATATAACACCTTCCAGACAATATATACATCGAGCACTGCCAATAACTGCAAAACAGGTGCACAGCATACCTAAATCATTACATAAAAGCACTTTCGCATAATGCGGTTCTTCAATTACTCAAGGGTGCAGCTTTTCATCTTTGCTCTTCTCGCTACATTTGCTAGCGCTGTGTATGACGACGAAGCCTACAAGACCGACTGGCATCATCAGCAACTTGGCCAAATTTCCCAATCTGCCATCAGTGTCTCTGGTGCTCATTATGTCTTTTTGTCTAAGGCAAACATACTCTCGGTGGTGGAGAACTTTAACAAGGGCGAAATCAAATGGAGACACAAATTAAGCAGCAGCAGTGAAGACGTTTACTTGGATATTGTTGGCGACGGGCTTGTGATTACCGGCATCAACAGCAACAATGTTGACGCTAATGGCAATGGCAAGGCGGTGTTGCAGTTATGGAATCAAACCACTAGTTTTTTGGTGGATGAAATTCCATTGAATTTTGAAATTGCCGCCATCAAAACCGTTAATGGTGACAATATCGTGATTGTTGGCTCTAATAACATTGTTTATTCCATCAAAACCGAAAACTCGTTGAAAGTTAAAAGGTTGGGTGAATTGACAAATGGCAATGGCGCGCCAGTAAATCAAGCATTAATTTCGGGGTTGAATAACGGGAACTTTTTAGTTCTTGTTAATGAACGGGACTTGTATTTGCTAAATCCTGCCAAATTCACAGAAACTGTCTCTCATATCTCTCTTGCTGACCACGGTGTTGCTGAAGACGCAACCAAGATTTTAAAAATTTATCAAAACAAGATCTTTTATGAAACTCAAAACGGTCTCGTTAGCGTATTGATTTTCAATGATATTGTCGATGACTTGTCAAACACCAAAACTATAAAAACAGAATACACCACCAATTTGTTCAACTTGCTTGACTTAAATTCATACATCTTGGTCAACAATTTCGAGTACTACTCCTCTTCTGTGAAAGACAAGAGCATTATTCAATTTGCTAAAACGATCAATGAACATTCGGTTATTGCTTTTTCACATAATCATATCCAGCTCTTTGATAGTGAATTTGGCATTGAACATGTCAAATTCACTCATAATTTGGATCTTGACTTTAATGATATCAAAGACGTTAAAGTAAGTTTGCAAGAATCATCATCCAATAGCAACCAAGGTCATAAAGTCGTCGCGATTATTGAACTCAATAATGGTGAAATAATCGCGGTGCAAAATGATTTGAAATTATGGAAACGTGACGAATCCCTTAGTGAGATCACTGGCTATTTAATCTATAACCCAAGCAGAGATTTAAAGACTCAACTTCAAGAAACTGAAGATTTTAAAAATTACCTCAATGAAGAAGAATCTAGTCTATTGAGTGCATTCATCAGTAGATGGAAAACCCATTTAAAATATGCTAAGCTGTTGGATCAGTTTTTGAGAAATGCTGGGGTATCTGATTATTTGAAATTGATTTTGGGTAACTCTGGTGAAGTATCCAAGCAAAAACTTGCTGATTTTGGTTTGAATAAGCAATTAATTGTATTGACCGCAAACGGCAAGATCTTCAATTTGGAATTAGAAACCGGTAATATTAACTGGAAATTCGATCAATTATCCAAATTCAACAACCAAGGAAAATTGCAAATAACCAAATTTCTCAACGATAACAACAAGGCTATTAAAGTTTTCTTCAATAATGGTGACTTGTTGGTTTTGAACCCAGCAAATGGTAACATTATTGACTCTATAACCAATAGCATTCCGGCCAACGATGATATCATTCCAATCAATTTGAATGAATTAATAGTGGAACAAACAGAACTGCATAATCATACTAACGTACTCCTTGATGATGATTTAATTATCGAGGATCCAGCCACCGAAACTTTGCAATACGTTGCTAAGGGAGAAAGCAATGCCGGTGCTCCCAAAGATCAGCTCGACAAAGATTTCTTCTTTGCTAAATTGGACAAATCAAAAACTTCAATTCAAGCATACAAAGTCAATGCGGCACACCAACAAGTATCCAAAACTTGGAAATTCCAAGTTTCTGATCCTCAAAACGAAAAAATTATTGCGTACAGTTATAACAGCATCAATCATGAAGGATTAGCCTCAATCGGATTAATTCTTGGTGATAAGTCAGTGCTTTACAAATACTTGTATCCGAACTTGGCAGCATTTGCCATTCATAATACCGAGGAAAATTCATTAATTATTAATGTTATTGATTCCATTACTGGAAGAATCATTAAATCAGTGTCCCATTTACCTAATGAAAAATTAGATTTAGTTAATTATAAATTCCAATTGCTTGTCAATGATAATTATGTGATTTACACATTTCATAGTTACCGCCCTAGTGTCTCCTCTAAGATCAACGTTATTGAATTTTACGAATCCAAGTTCTCAAATGAACGGACTTTTGCCAATACTGGTACTGCTGAAGACAACAACAGCGGCCACAGTGATAGTTATTCAGTATTAGCGAATGATCTTCCTGAACCATTTGTTAAATTTAAATCATACAACTTTCCACTAAAGATTGACAAATTGAGCCTTTCCAACACTAGATTTGACATAACCACCAAAAACCTTATCCTTAAGCTAAACAATGGACAAATCTTATTACTACCAAAATTCTTAATCAGTTCAAGAAGAGTCGAAGGTAGAGAGTTGACCAAGGAAGAAAAAATGGAGTATCTGATGATACCATATGATGCAAATGTGCCAATTAACAATAATGCAATAATAAACCACAAGAGGCTAATTTACACCAAGGATCTTGATGAAACGATAAGCAGCCATCAAAATGAACATTTATTTTCATTAGCAACCAATTTGGAATCCACTTCCATAGTATGCTACTTGAACAATGATTTATTCTGTACGAAAATTTACCCATCTCTACAATTTGATATGTTAAGTACAAGTTTTAGTAAAGTAAAATTATTGCTTACTATTGCAGGTTTGCTTGGGGCCTTTGTGATTAGTAGATCATTGGTGCAGCAAAAGAAGGTTAATTCATTTTGGGTGGACAAGCTTTGAGATTTTGAGCTTTTAAAATAGGAGGTGGTGGTGTAGTAATGATCTATTATCTATTTAGTTTCTCTTTTTTTTTCCTTTGTTTCTTTTTTTCTCATTGACAATTATTATCCTTTATTCATAGTGGTTTCATTTCATTTTGTCTCTATCTGTATTTACTGTTCTCTTCAGTATCATATATGATATAAATTTCTGAATAGTCTATCAAGTAGTTCGGTAGTCTTTTTCAGAAGGGCAATCACAATGGTATTCACACTGTGCATAGCATATTAGTGCTGATAAATACACGAATTCAAAAGACGTTTTCATAAAGTTAGTGTTGCACTAGCAAGCTTGTTTTGTTATTTCGTAAAAATATATCAGCTACTGCGTTTTGTGTTAGATATTGTACGTACCCTTGAAAGAAAGTTGCAGACAGTACACAACAGGATATCTCCTACGGCGGCGAATTAGTGCCGTTTTGCACACCAGAGTATAGAAGAGACAGATATGGTATATCTTCAGAAGTCACAATTGGTTAAAATTGAAAAAAACAAACAAACAAGAATTCCATTCCCCACCGGAGGCAAACTTAGATAATACATCACAATAACAATAGCGCGTGTCTATGTATGTATCTCCATGCATGTTAAAAAAAATCCTTGGGTGGGATGAGATGCGATGGTGCAGCAAATTCGCAAAACGCTCAAACGCTTAACCAGTTAAGCTGCGCACAAGGGGTGCTCACAGGGCGTCCATCGCTTGTAGACACTATGCAAGAATATAGTATTTTGAGACGTCAGATTGATATAATCTCTATCTATGGCTATATGTATAAAAAGGTACCTTTTTA
>JXWR01006689.1_pt1 | contig 12800 bp, 5 predicted proteins | sample 315541 | NCBI WGS metagenome assembly JXWR01 (sample SAMN03273951, study PRJNA271842) | soil metagenome | isolation source: rice field ambient CO2 | place: India: CRRI Experimental farm Cuttack,Odisha-753006 | collected 2013-12-17
GCTTTCTAATTCGCGACTTCGTTTTGAAAAATTGCAAAATGTGATCTTGGATGATATCAGAAGCATTAACAATATACAAGCGGTGCCGAATTTGGAAAAATTAGTTTTGAATATAGAGGATGATAGTTTGGTTAGCTATGATTTGGAAAATGATTTTAGCCAACATTTCTGCTTAGTTCTATCTCAGATAAATGAGCTTACCATTATTGATGACGAAGACTCCTCGCTTCGAATTTTAAAACTTTTCCTGGATGTTCTTACCAAGAAGGCTATCCATAAAAAACTCCAGCTTAAAGCCTTGCGTTTCAATCATTACCACGGCATGAACAGCTACAATCACGTTTCTAGAAATTTTTCCATAGTAGTGCTAGAACAAATACTTGATCTCTCGAAGCTTGAAAGTGTTGAGTTGATCGTGAACTGTGACGAGCCTAATTGTGATTGCTTGAGCAGTTTTTTGAACTCTTTGGCTGCTCAACTCACATCCCTACAGACAGTCTCAATTGTGGAAAAATTATACAATCATCAGAACTCCGTGAAAAAACACCAAATTTACGAAGATTGGGATTTGAAAGCTTTTTCATTTTTGAACAATCTTCCTAACAAAACATTGTTGAAGCATTTGTACATCAAAACCGACCCACCAGTGGATGGAAAGATTGAGGATGGCCTCGAGGGGAACTACTTGCGCAGGAGAAAATTATACGAAACTACATTACCACAATTCACCAATTTGGAGTCCCTCGTATTACCAAACATCTTATCTAGCATTTGCTGCTATGAGCAGGTCGTCTCTGACTTTCTTTGGAATGGATGCGAGTGTAAATATTGTGAACAATACTTGTCTATCTTTGATACTTATTTGATGACACACCAGTATTTTGACTATACCGATTTTGACTTCAAGGATATGATCTCGCCACGCTTGTTTGGATTCTTTAGCGATGCTTTATCTAAACGGATCCCTTTTGTTGACAATAAGCTTGACAGTAATGAATTTGAAAAAAAAGTGGTGTTCAAGAATGTAACATCTGGATTAAACCAGTTCGAAGTGGCCCAGTCAATTCGCAAAACGGCGCCAAATTTGGTAAGCTGGGATTTCCATGGTTATTCCAAAATTGTTTGTCGTGATTTTAGAAATGACAATGATGACGATTTTTACACAGAGGAGTTCAGCAAACATATTAAAGATAGTGATTTGGAAGGTGCCGGTACACATTGCGATTACAACCAAAGCTGTTTTAACATTTTGGCTAGCTGCGCGGATCACTTTTTCAAGCGGAATTATCTTGAGTGGCTAGCGGAGCATGTTCCTAGTGTGCGATTTGTGGTTTTGAATGGACTATATTATAGTTTTGACATGGACATACACGGGAAGGTGAAAATAAATTGTATTTACGATTGAGGAGAATAATTTTAATGAAACAATAATCTGTTTGGCTTCCGTCTTGCTATGACTACACTATAATAATAAATTCAAATAGAAAATAATAAACGGTTATGTAAATCTTATCTACTGTTCGGACTTGCGTAACAAATCTCTAGCTGCTTTCAATCCTTCAATACCTTTTGATGGTTCACCTTCTAACTCCTCGACTTTAACATTGTCATCCGTTGGCTGTTCATTTTCATGAATTGGCTCTTCACCTTGAAAAGATATATCGTCATCGTCAGAAGAGCCAGCCATTACGACATGATAATGACGACGTTGTTGTTCAGTTTTGCTAGCTGGGACAGATTCTGTTAATTCAGAGCTTTGTTTCATTTTGAAAATTTTTATGGGTGGCTCAATATTATCTGATTCAATTTTATGTTTTTGTTCTGCTTTGACAGTTGTTTGCATTTCACTTGTAGTAGTTTTTTCGTTGTCTGAGTCCAAGAAGTCCACACCATCTTCGGTTCTGATTATATAAGCCAGTCTCTTTGGCCGTTCTTTGTTGTTCATTCTATGTTTAATCTTTTCACCAAATTCGTTTAATCGATCAATAATGCTCAACTTATGATCTATTTTCCTTTGTATATTTTGAGAATTGAAATGCCTGTTTTCTTTTGTTTCTTCGTCAACCTGCTCTTGTAGCTCCTTGACACTGTCAACAATATCGTCAAGTAGAAATTTGAGGTCCATTCTTGAAAAAACATCTAGTTCTTCATCTGGCACATCAATGGCGCTCAACGCGTTCTGTATTTCTATTTCGTCCTCTAGTGAAGAGTCATCGTCAATAAAACTATCATCGGAATTGTATTCATCCTCGTAATTCGCTTGTTGCTTATTATTATTAATTTTTTTATTTTTATTACTATCGTTAATATCATTATCATTAACAATGTTATTGTTATCGTTTTCAACAGCATCTTCTGGATTCAAGTTGGAAGCCACTTCACTGGCATCATCTGCACCGGCTTCTGCTATTATTGGCTCATCATCATTACTCCAATACTCGTCGTCCTCATCAGTAAAGATTGGACCTTCATCACCATTTATTTCTTCTTCATCCTCATTAATATTGATAATACGAGTACCGCAATGATCACAAATCGTACCGAGCACTTCCCAGAAGCAGTTGCTGCATCTTTTCACTCCTTCGTCATCTTCGTCAACAGTGGCGCGTGCAAACACATTAGGGAACAATCCTTCGCCTTCCAAATCTTTCTGATAATCACCTTTCACAACTGCAACCGCACTATTCAAAGCATCAACAATGTCTGGGTTTAGTTGCTTAGCAAAATCCAATGAATGGGCGGTAATGGTTTTGAGGTTGTTGTTTAATAGTGGCCGGTCATGAAGTTCTCCTCTGCATATTGGACAGCTTGAATTCTGTAGAAGCCACTGCTTCAAACAGCTATAACAGGAAGCATGACCACATGGCCCATTGAAAGGGTATACCATCGCTTGGTTGCATATCGTGCAAATGACTTCTTGAATGGCCTTTTTGGCGAACTCATTGACAGGACTAGATTCCTATTGTTTATTAGCGACTGGAACGAGAGACTGAAATAATATCATTGACGATGACGCACTCGGGTGCTAATTTTCTGACAACATACCTGAGCTAAAGTCAACTTATCTAACGATAGTGGTGTCTCCAAAGACATGATGGATGTGCATAGTAGACTTTGATATTTGCCTGCGAGATGTGCCACTGTGCACTTGATAGTGGTGCTCAATCCATCCCATCGCATGCAATGTTGGAGACGCGATGCACTAACTTTTTTTTATTTACTTTTTTCCGGATTTACGAGACTATTTTATTACCCGGTCATTACAAGTTTTGACCCACAACACTGGTATACTCAGTATCATCACATGATCGCCTTTTAAATTGTCGCATTTTCATTGGCGGAGCACTGGCAGAAAAATGTCACGATATTCCAGCCGCAGAAAAAATTGAGCGCAGGCAGAAAATACAAAAAACCAACAAGTACCTTCATTAACATACACACACCTTCTTGCCTTGCTGGTCTGTATCTCTCCAAACACAACAAAATTACATATTCAAGTACGTAAAGCTTCTGATGTAGTTCTGCGTCTCCAATTTGCCAAAGGAAAGCAGCATTCTTGCATGATCGCAACGTGGATTCTGTCTATATCTCAAAAGCAACTTCGTTCGATATCATCACTTTTCATTGATTAATTATCATACTAACTTCTATTTACTATAGAATGGCCGCCAAAAACAGAGTTATTGAGCTTCAAAGATTATACCAACACTCCAGCAAACCATTGTGGTGGAGACATCCAAGATCCGGCTTGTACTTGTACCCTTTCTACGGTTTGTTTGCCGTTGCCCTTGCCGTCCCATTAGTCTACACTGGTAGAGCTATCCTCGGTATCAAGGACCCAAAGAGAAACTAAGCTAGTTGTTTGCATCATAAACAAACATACGAAAATCATGCATTTTTGTCTAAAAAACTGAAATTATAACAATAATATTACTAATATAAAAATAACTATTACACCATCATTTCAAGAAAAAATCAAGATGTTATTCACCAAAAAAAGTTAAGTCAGGACAGTTTGGTACTCAATGTTTTGGAAAAGAGAATCTGTTTGGGAGGCTATGGTTTACAATCACTTAAAGCTTCACCATTGTCTTGCTCTCATATGGATTCAAAAATAAAGAAAATTTAAAATAATTGAATGGGCCTACAATTATCATTTTAACATATTCCCCCTCATAATTAATCACTTTTTTCAGAAATTTTATTTTATATAAAAGCAAGAACGTCACAATAAATTTTATTTAAAATTTTAAAGTTTAATTGATATTTCAGTAACAAGCAAGTAAGGAAGAAAAATATTCATTTATACCTATGAATCAATAGCTTATTAACTAAAAATAGCATCAGCAACAGCAGCAGCAAGTATAGTCTTCCAATTTGACACTTTCGTACGCGATGTCCTATAATGCCAAGGAACACAAAACGTTAGTATTCCTGCTTGGAGATTGTAGAAACTGGGTAGAACTATACAAATCTGCATTGCTCACTAGAGCTTATGTGCGTTTATGCCGTTGTATTCTGCCGATATTCTAGTTAATTTTCTTTTGTAGCTGGGAGTATATCAAACTGCTATGGCATTTCACCCAAAATAAGCTGATAGACTCGGTTTGGGTATTCTATATAAACTGTGCCCTGTTTAATAGCAGTAGCATTGCATCCGTAGTTTTGAGTCAGTCATCTCGCTTCATTTTATTAGTCAAATTGTTCTCATTTTTTTTTCCAGAGAGACGGTGTTTTATTTTTATAAGTTGTCCCAATCGCTCTAATTTGTTTCTGATAGCAAAAGTAAAGCACGAGCTATTTGACGATATCAGGTTTGATCTCAAAGCAAATGCACCTAGTCATTTGGACTAGTTTCAGTGAGATAAGTCGAAAGTTGAAAAAATTACACAAAAGATATTAATATAATTGCCGATAAATTTTTGTTTGTCCATTATTTATGTTCATGAAGGGAGAGTAGAATAAATAAACTAACATAATATCTCTTCTTACTCTTTACACGTTCGGGCAGACAAATGCAACGTTTGGCCCAATTTATGTTAAATTGAAAACGACGAAGCAACCAACCACAGTTCAAGAACTTATCTTGTGCGCACTTATGCACCCTTGAAATTTAATCTTTGATTAGATAACGTAAAACTATGGGGAAATGAACATACCGTCTCAATGTAACATTCAGTCTGCAATTTATTCACAGTGCATTATAACTAGCCGATTTCAGCTCATTTAACTAACCAACTTTTGAGCTTCAATTCCTGGAAATGCTTTTCTCAAACAATCCTCTAACGTTACTGCATAGCGCCAAAATAAATTTCCAGCATCATTACTATTTGCTGTCACATTATATTTTGCCACAATTATAGCAATTTCAGAAATGTAAGTCAAAAAATCTTGTTTGGTTAACCTATAAAGAGGCTGCTTTTGCTGAATGTGGACGGTTTTTAGGATGCTGGGGGATAAGTTTCCATGAATGTTTATTGGGGTTGCATTTGTCTGCACGTAGCTAATGTATTCCTTCTTCATGTCATTAACATTGGCGTTGCCATCATTATCACAAACGTTATTATTGATAAACAAACTGTTCAATATTCTGATGAAAATAGTTATAGTGAACAGTAATGAAAAATGAATTTGGTCAGAGAAATACTCAAACTGTTCTGAACTGTCAACAATGGTATCCATGTTAGATTTGGAAATAAATGACAAAATCTCATTCACCACTTTGAGACAATTGAAAAGCATGCTGTTCAAAAAATGCAATTCTGTATGTTTAAGAATACTATCTAACGTTTCAAAGCTGCAATGCTGTTTAAATATGTTGAAGTCCCCATTATTCCCGTCATTACCATCCCCATCTTCATCCCCATTGGCATCGGCATCTAAACCTTCCATTTCGTGTTGGTGTTGTAGTTGTCCCACCTTGTCAAAATGCAATTGAAAATTGACATGATAGGTAATCAACAACTTGTAAAAATTGTAAAAATATTCGAGCACTTGAGGAATTGGCTGATCTATAAGATATTTCCAATTCTCATACCACTTTTTTAACTCTTTTTGAACATAAGTGTACTGTGCTGGATCATAGTGCTTGACGAAAAAATTATAAACCGTATCACATAAATAAATCTCTGCAGTCATTTTTCCGTCAAAAGTTCCAGCAAAAACAATGTCTAATTTTGACCTAATTTTGTTGAGACGAATACGATCAATGGAGCAAGTACGACCACTTACTATGCAATTAAATAAATGCGTCACTAGTAAATGATCGTAAATGCGCATATAAGTGAGTAAATCGTACTGAGAGCCTGCATCGGGAATGGAAATGGTAGCATTGACAAAAGTTGGGTTGTAATTCACTGAAGTGATAAAATGTTGCAACCCTAAACCGGAATAATACCACGGATCAATGGTTAACTCCTGCAGAGACATAGAGTAGCCATATATGGACAATAGTGCCAATGTGCAAATGAATTTTAAGTCCGAAACAGGATAGTTGAGAAGCTGTTTGCCTAAGCTGTTGACTATACGTTGATTAAGCCATTTAGTAATTTTTTTGCGTAGAGAATGATTTTGGGAACTACGAAGGGCCACAAGGCAGGCAACGTCTAATAGTAAAGGAGACTCTTTGCGGTATTGACTTAGTAAGTCCTCGGTTGAAGTGGTTGGAGGCAAAGAAATCCATTTACCGTATTTTTCACGAAATATGTTGAGTAATGAAAAAGCTTCGGCTTTACTTATGAAACCAAGAGTGACTATGTCCTTTTCGACGGTAGTCAAAGAAGGTTCTAATAGACTGGTAACAGGAAATGGAAGCATAGAGGAAGAATGACTTTCCTTGAGAACGTTGAACGGCGATGTTAAAAATGATAATGGAACCATTGTCAGAGGAGTGATAGCGTTTTTATCACGCATGCTAGTTTCGTAGTTATTCTGAGAAAGGTCATTGAAATTGTTGTTTATAGTATCATTTAAGGTATCCAGACTATTTGACTCATAAAAATTATTGTTCATATTGATACTGTCATCCTCCAAAGAGCTGGCAGTGGGGTTATTTGACATGACATATTGAAGAATTTTCTTTACATCCTGGTGAATTGACTCCAACTTATCATTGGGATAGTCTAGACCAGATTGTGGAGAAAACAGCTGCAAGATCCCTCTTGATTTGGGTACCCTTGACTTGTCATAACTTCGCACTTCGTCAATAGTCGTAAACTGGCCGTCGTTAATAGCTTCTTCTTCAAAGCTGCAAAGAAGACTAAGTGATTCGCATCTGGAGCAAGCGACTTTGGAATTTGAAGGGAAACACCTTGTCTTTTTACGGCGACAACCACTGCAAGCCTTAGATGCCCTGGTGATCTGAGTAGCAGCTGTGGAGGCTACAATGCGCGGCTTAGTGATCCTCGAAGTTTGGGATGACGGCACCGAGAAGGAGGGGGCCGATTGTCTTCTATGAAAGTGATCAGACATTTTGAGCGCGGTGGCCGTTGGTATCCGTCAATGGTAAGTGAAGTATGCAGTCAAATGGGAAGGGAGAAACGTGGGTGAGACAAAGAATAAGAGCTGTTGGATCAGGGAGACAAATGATATTTCACAGAACCAATGTTGGATGGTACTTGGTTGGTGAACAGAGCGATAAGCGGTTCCGCGGTAAGCCTACAGGATCGCTACACCGGTGAGTGAGAGAGCTAGTGAGTGAGTTTATGGGAATGGCTGAGACTGGCAGCAGAGAAGAAGATGCTGAGCTACCTTATAAGCAAGAGTGAAGCAGCAGTGTGGGACGGATGGCTGGAGGGCGACGGGATGCTATACCTTAAACAAATAAATAGTTGACGTGTTTTTGTAACTGCTGCTTTGGCTCAATTTGCCTCAAATTGCTGATGTTCAGAACTTCCTCATCCGCAGGGGGTGTGGCCCACTGTGGTACACCCTCCATTTACTACAGTGCTTACTATATATATATATGTATGTATACATAGTAAGCAGATAATCTACTGGAAAATCACTTGTAGTAGTCTGTACGTGTTGTAGAATAATATTACAGTAGCTTTAGTAGTTAATATTTTATTTCAAAAACTTACGCATACAGTTCTTTTGATAACAAGACAGGAACTTTTGCAAATAAATTATAAAGGAATTTGTAAAAGAATGTGTAAATGAATGGAACAGTATTGGCTAGATTGATTCCGCACACAATAATAAGCCCCAGGCCCCTAAGGGCTTGAGGCTTGTATATTTTCAAGATATATCTAACATAGTCTCAAATCCCAAGGCCCGTTTAGGCGGAGACAGCAGAGGCAAAACGAGATTCGGCTTCCTTCCAGTTGATGACATTCCAGATAGCTTTAAAGTATTCAGCCTTAACGTTTTGGTATTGCAAGTAATAAGCATGCTCCCAAGCGTCAATGGCCACCAATGGGATCAACGATCCGGTAACGGTGTCTTGATTGTAACGTTGAACCACTTCAATAGCATTAGTTTCCTTGTTGAAAACAATAAAAGCCCAACCAGAACCTTGGATTCCGGCCAATTTGGAATTAGTCAACCCAATCAATTTGTCCAAAGAACCAAATTGAGTGTTAATTTGCTCGGCCAATTTGCCACTTGGTGGTTCACCACCATATTTGGAAGTTGGGGACAAGTTCTTCCAGAACAAGTTGTGGTTAACAAAACCGCCGCCGTGAAATTTGATGTTTTGTTGCAAACCAACAGCAGCCTTAGCATCGCTTTTAGATTCTGCAACTAGTAATTTCTCGGTAGCGTCATTGAAACCATTGACATAAGTTTGATGATGCTTCTTGTGGTGCAATTCGTTAATTTGACCAGAAATGTGTGGCTCTAAAGCACCATAATCCCAGTCCAAGTCTGGTAAAGTGACTTTGGTTCTAATGGAGGACAAGACACCAATTGTGTTTCTGGTGGAGATCAATTGAGCTTGGTTTCTGACAGAATGACGCAAGGTACTGGCTAAGATGGAAGACATTATTGGGATTTATGAGTGTATTTTTGGAATTGGCTTATCAATCGATTTTTGATATATTTGATTATTTGTCTGCTTTGTTTAGATGATTTAAAAAGTACACAATAGGTTTGGGCGTGGGAGCTTCAATGGTACTGAACAAACAAAGGTGTAGAGGAAAACAAGAAGTAAAAAGAGGAGCAGGGAAAAAAACCCCAGTAGGGCTGGCGGATATATTTACTCATTTATTCATTCAGGAGCGTCTTTGTCATTGGCCGGGGACAACGGCTTCGCAATCGGAGAAACCAAGACGAAAATTCCAGGACAGCAAAGCTAGCTCACCACACATGATCTCCAACGGTTGTGTGATGATGGTGCAATTGTTTGTGTGTTTGAATTAATTTCTGAATTGATTGCAAGATAACCTGGCTATTTGATGTTTGCAAAGCAGGCCGTACACTGCTGCGAAGCGTAACAGCAGGGAGTGTTAAAATGGCACAACATGAGCCGTATTGTGCTATTTACACTAAAGTGTCTATCTATCCTATTCTACAATAAGGCCTGTCAAAAAGAGAGACAAAAATGCTTATAGCTGCATTATATTCCCATTCCATACACAGCGTAGTTCCCCATGCATCTCTGGCTTTTCATCGGCTATGAGCAGCCAATAAGATTATCCTGATTTGTCATATAAATATCACATAGAAAGTACAGGAAGCAAAATTGGAAGGTTTCTTGTTGTCAATTTCTTGTAGGGCACTCTAATGATAAAAATTGTAAAAACAAAAAAGAATAATAATAATGCGTAGACATTCGAGATGGGTTCAGAAACCAATTGCCTGGTGTAGGTTCTCCTGGAGCACCGGTCCACGCGTGCAACATTAACGCTAAGTCCAAACAGAGCAGTTTTATTACGGTGCAACGATGAGAAATCGCTACAAGATACAGCAGGTTGTTTATTATTTAGACGCTGGCCAGGAAATTAAAAGATTGAGGCCCTATACTTGGTCGCCTGGCCCACTGTCATGATAATCTTGACGTTGATGATGTTGACCCTTATATGAAGCTTCACTAGTGACTGGGGCAGCAGCACTGCCGGTCAGGGTGAAATTGAACCGCTCAGTGATAGCCTGTACAGTGCTTGCAACGCTGATTCATGGACTTAGCATTTCCATGCCCAGTAGCCTTGAGGCTCGTAGCGCGTTTTCCAACACAGCGAGGAGCGATTTCACTTCCCTTGAACTGTTTCGAGCGTCTGGGTCTCTTGTTCTATTGCTGAGTCGTGATTCCTTCCAAAAATAATCTCAGCCACTTAGCCAGTTCCGACTTCACTATCAGCTGATATGTGGACAACCGCCCTCGAAATTGGCTGTGACCGGAGCAGAAAACAGAAAACAAAAAAACAAAAAAAAAAACAAAATGAAATATTCATTGACGCTGCTCAAGGTGATGGCCAACTGATAACACTGGTTTTACCCCATATATATATATCTATATATCTATATATATAAGTACACACACAGGCACACACAGGCACACGCAATGACAGAAACTATACCGCTTCTCAGAAGCGCAATTTCCAATAATCACAAAATCGAACTTTTAGCCAATAATGCGCCTACGCAGGACATCGCAACGGCCACTACTCTAGTGCTACACAATTCCAAAGATGAACAGCAGCAATACAACTTAAATGACTTGACTAATTATCGCATCGATGACAAACCTCTACCATTACGCGCCATATACAATGCCTTTTTGCACAAGGACTCCTCGGTGGCCGATTATATCTCGGACTCTCAGTTGAAGAAAATTGAGACTATCAATTTCAAAAATAAAAATGACTTAATCAACTACTTGCAAGGGAATACTGACGTACTTCATGCTTTAGCAGGTGGAGCTGCCACTGGTGCTGCTGGCGTTACTTCTGGTACGGCTACCGGCGCTTCTTCAGTTTCAGAGACCCCACTACGCGGTACTCCAGGGGCAGATGCTAGTATAGCCAGTACGGTGGCCCCAATTCAAAGTCAAGCAGCGACCGCTGCTCTGATAAACCCAGCTGAGGCACCTTTACTACACGAAAACTTCTTTCAAGGAGAAAAACTAATCAATTTTAACTACTTAATCAAAGACGCGCAGCTCAAAATTATTAACCAGCTAAAGTCTGACATGAAAAAATCTGCAAGCAGCAACAATGCCCACAAAGTGGGAAAACCCCCTGGAGGAGTTCCACCAAAATCAAGAAAAAACGAAAGCCCAATTATTCTTCTTTCGCCATCTACATCAGCTCTTTTACAAATGCAAAACGCTAAAGATTTCTTAGAGTATGGCACTTTCAAGGAGCCAGCTACTCAATCTTTAACCAGCGCTTCTTCTACTTTGCTCATCATCAAGAAAAACTTGGCTCATTTGGGTCCACAAAAGTTCCTTATTGTTAACTCCACAGAATTTTTCACAAAGCAAGATTACTGGAACAGAGTCGTTGCTATCTTTACCACAGGCCAGCCCTGGCAATTCAAAGGTTATCCCATCAAGGACCCAGAAAAATTGTTTCAGAAGCACAAAGGGTATCATATTGCATACGAAGGTGATATGATAAACAAGAACGTGCAGAATTGGAACGTAGAAGTGATTAAAATAGATAGAAATAGAAGATTTAATGATAAAGAGATCTCAGAGTATTTCTGGGCAAGTTTGGAAAAGGCGATGATTGCTAAGGGCTTTCCAAGAAGAGCTTGATCAGTTACCGTTTCATGTTTTGTTTTTTCAAATTAGTTTCTATCGAAAAAGAACAAACTGAATAATTATAAAATTCTTTTCTAAATATCATAAAACTAATGTACAATGTAGGCTATTTCATTTGAAAAAATTGTAACTTTTAGATTAATGGCACTTTTTTTTTCTCTTTCTTTTTTTACATCCATTTGCCGTAGGCATTCTCATCATTAATCCCGGACGTTTTCAATAATTTGATGACTTTTGCGATTTTGCCATCGGAGCATAACATCTTAGATAATTCAAACCTTTTCAATACAGCAAAAGTTTTCAACAAAGCCAAAACTTTTTCCTTTGTTGTCTCGCCGTCATCTTTCGCCCTATTGTTCTCTGTCTCAAAAATGTATATCGCCGCATCTAGAAAAAACTCCAAGAATTCGCTATCAACTCCACCAAACTCAAACACCTTAAGATACGTCAGTGGAGAGACGCCAATAACATAGTTATAGGCTTGATATCTTTGAGGACCCTGATACTTGGTCAATGAAGTTAGATAGTAATGAGTTGGGATTTGCGGAAACGTTAATATTATATTGCTATTATTAGATGATGGCGATGACTCGCTCGACTCCTTTTTTTGGCCAGTCGAATGTCGTACTTTATTGGTGTCTGGTTTGGTATCGATTTCCTGAATCAAAGGTTTTGGCTTGGAAATTGATAATGATGACAGTGATTTAGGTAAGTCTGATAGCAATGATGATCCTGGTGATGATGCTGATACCGATGGCGATGATGAAACCAGTTTTGATGTAGCCTCATTGAGCTGCACATCAGATTTTGACAGACCATTAATGAGAGCCTGATATTCCTTTGGTAAAGTTTCCACCTCTTCAATCTCAATTGTTTGAAGCCCTAATGCCTTTTCGGATATGTCTTTACTGCCCCGATCTTTTTCTTCATCTAAAGTGGCTAATTCTTTTCGAATTAATGAATTACCGGGGTCAATCCGTAATCCATCTTCAAAAGCTTTTCTCGCAACTTTTTCGTTTATGTTGCCGTCACCATCAGCAGTGTTTCTTATCTGTAGAAGCGCAAGCCCTTTCCGATAAAGTAACTTTACTAAAGT
>JXWR01005427.1_pt1 | contig 12753 bp, 3 predicted proteins | sample 315541 | NCBI WGS metagenome assembly JXWR01 (sample SAMN03273951, study PRJNA271842) | soil metagenome | isolation source: rice field ambient CO2 | place: India: CRRI Experimental farm Cuttack,Odisha-753006 | collected 2013-12-17
CAAGAAATTATACTACTAAATGACATACTTTTGTAAAATAGAATTATAAAGAAAAAGGATATTAGAGAAAGACGGAAATGGAAAGATGGAAAATAAGCGAAACAAATAGACTAACGAAGTCATAAAAGTATTAGTAATAACACAGTATTGAGCCAAAAATTGTTTTTCTAGGCTCTATCTAAATCAATCATCACGCACTGTATTTATGAATCTTTCAGCCAAAAATATTTCAGTGCCGTTCATTTCTGTCTTAGAGAAACTTTTCAAAGCCAAATTTATATCCTCCTCTTTCATTCCAGCTTGCAATAAGCTGTCTTTTAATTCTTTAACGCTGCATTTAAGCTCTTCTTTTTTTTCATGCTGTTGGTTATAAGATTGGTTTTTGTATGTTCTCTGATCAGTACTAAACACTTCAAAAGCGTTGGTCAACTCTTCCTTGGATGATAACTCTCCTAGCTTTCCAGCTAATGAGCTTAAGAAACCACCAAAAGCCAATGGGCTTTGAACGTCTGAAAACATTTTGGTTCTCTGTTCTTTTGACACTTCCTTATTAATTAGCTTGTACGCTTTAACGAGATCTTCATCTGATATTATACCATCGCCGTCATCATCAATGAGAGAAAAGGCATCCCTGAGCACATTTATCTGGTCTTGTGAAAGCTGTGAATATATGCCAGACGCTTTTCTTTCCTGTGCATGTCCCTTGTCTAGATTTTTCAAACTTTTTGAAGGCTTTGGATACTCGAGTTGGGTAATTGTGTCTTTTGGCTCATCTTCATCTTCTGCAGGTCCGTCTTTTTGCTCTTTGTAACAATCTTCTGTAGACCTTTTGAAATCATTTATTTCTGTCAATTTTTTACTTTCTTCCTGAGTATCGTTATTTTGATCATCTTCTGCAGATTTCTTTCTGTCTTCAGTGGTATCATTATCTGCGTCTGTTACCTGAGGCTCCTCAGGCTGTTCGAATTTATCTTCCTCTAAAGCAACTTCGACCAGTGATTTCTCACTCTTGGACTTCTTGACCTTATTTTTCTTTGCCATTTTCAATGTTTAGTGCTGGAATAGATAAAAATGTGAGCTAATATATCAGATACTTGATTCTGATTTGGTTGATGATGTTATACTTGTTTATTTTGATCTGGAGCGCAGTGAGTGCAGAAAAGTAAACATGATTACGTAACTAATTATAGATCAGTATACCATTATAACGGAATGCACTTTGCTTAGCGATCAAAATTCAAAGTCTGAAAATACAAAAAGTGGCTGTCGAACAATGCTGCTCCTATGGCCGGAGCTATAGCACTTTCTTTGAGGCAGTTCACTCAGATACCAAAAAATATGTCGTCTTCTTTAAAGTTACTTAAGCAGGCAAAGAAGCTTTTAAGTGATGACCCCGAAGAATCAATCGATTTACTTCATCGTGTCTTGAAAAACGAGCCGGATTCAACCAATGCTTATCTATTGTTGGGGAAGGCATACATCATCACCGAAGATGTTGACAAGGCAGAGAATGCATTACACTCCTGTATCGAATGTGACCCAGACAACCACAATGCTTGGAAAGGGTACTTTTCAATTGTGAAGAACCAAGGTGATTACAAAAAGTTTTTTGATGCCGCTGGTAATTATGCCAGAGTGCTTGCTGATGATCGCGAAGGCGTTTACTCAATTGCTAAGGACGTCAAGTTGTATGTCAAGAAAAATAGCCAAAATGATCCTGCATTTATGCAATACTACTACAGGGCACTTCTACCAGGAACGTATTTAGCAGAAATATGCGGCAATCAAATACTAAACGCTGAGTCAGCAATTGAGAACTTGTTGAAGATAGAACTTGAGTTGGAAAGCAAAGATATACGCGCACAATCTGATAAAATGAGGCTAAAGTTCAACAAGGCCACAGCAAGTGTCAAAGTGCAAGAATACAAATGGGTTGTCTATGAAAAGTCAAAAATCGAGGAGCTATATCAGCTTTTGATCAACGTGACTCATGATGACGAAAAGCGGAGAAATCTAGAGGAAGACTTGTTGAGATATAAGTTTCTGAAACTTCAAACGATACCTGAAAGTGAACAGCCAGAAGCAAAAAATGACTATAAAAAGCAAGTGCTTGAAATGGTTAATGGTATGGTTCTTGTGAAACATCCATCCTTGTTTGCATGGAACCTATTTTTTGATTTGAATGATTTCGAGAATATTAGCGATGTAGAAACTGAATACTTAATCAATTTTCTCAAGTTATTTCGTGGTAAAGGTCTTGCAAATATTATTTATGCCTACGTGTTATCTGATATATCTCTGTTTGATAAAAGTGTTTTCTTGAAAATAAAAGAAGAGGCTGAAAAGGAAGAGGAAGCATCCAAAAAGAGAATTGCCAGGGAAAAGCGAGAACTCCAGGAAGCAAAGCAAAATGGTAATGAAAAGCCTTCCGAATTGGATGAAAAGAGTGAATCGCCAACACCTGTTCATAGAGAGTTAGAAAAAGCAAGTCTTGTGGATAATGAAACCATGTTTGATAACTCTTTATCAGCTGAGGAGATCTTGACTCTTATGGAGAACGGATACAAAGAAGCAAAAGACTGTTTGTTAGCAAACAAAATTCTTACTTTGTACTACTTGTACTTACAGGAATATGAAAGTTCATTAAATCTTTGTAAAACTGGTATCGATTTATTGATTAATACAAGAAAAAGTACTGGTTTTGAATTGCTGAGAGCAAGACAATTTTTCACGGTCAAGTTAGCTTTAGTGTACACATACTATGAACCACCAAAGAACTTTGCCACCGCCATAAGATTATATGATGCAACATTGAAAAACTATCCAAAAAATGTGGATGCAAAGGTTGGTAAGGGGTTGGTGTATATGCAAGAAGGAAATTTGGCAGAAGCAAAAAGTTTGTTGTTTGATGTTGTTGAAGAAAATCCTGATAATAATAATGCTTTGCTAGAGTTATCATGGTGCCAAATTCAATTGAGAGAATTAAAGACTGGTAGAGAAGGTTTGGAAAAAGGTTTTGAGCTTATCAAGGGAACTGATTTACGATCATATGAATTGAAAGCTATGATTTTGTGGAGATTGGCTCAAAGTTATTTGTATGAAATTGATATTTTAGACAAGCAAACAGGCGGCAAAGCGACCGATTTGGTGCAGACTGCATTTGATCTTTTGCTTAGATCCTTGAAGGCGAACAGAAATTATGCCCCTACTTATACATCATTGGGTGTAATATACTCTACCTATTTTGATGATGAGAACAAGGCCCTCAAATGTTTCATTAAAGCTTTTGAAAACGATGTTGGTGAAATTGTTGCTGCTAGGTATTTAGTTGAAAATTTTGCTAAAAAAGCCGAATGGGAGCTAGCTGAAGTGTTATGTGAAAGAATGGTCACTTCGGAAAGGGTTCGTAGAAAGTTGCAAACCTTGGATTTTGATAAGTCCTGGCCATATAGAGTTTTGGGCACTTCTGCTTTGGAAAGCCAGAGAGGAGACAAAGCGGTTGAATGGTTTCAATCTGCAATCAGATTGTTGCCAACTGATGTGGAGTCATGGGTTGGTTTAGGAGAAGCATACCTTCTATTTGGAAGACTTGAATCTGCAATTAAAGTGTTCAATAAGGCCATTAATATTGATAATTCCCACTGGCACGCCAAATATTTATTAGGAGTGACACAGTATCAAATTAAGGAGTTTGAAGCTAGTATCCTGACTCTTGAAAGCATATTGGAACAAAGACCAGATGAAGAATGTGTGATTATGTCTCTTTACATTGCTTTGATTTCAAGCTCAAGTAATTATATAATCGGAGGATTTTATGGAAGAGCAATTGAATCTGCTATTAAAGCTGTTGACCTATTAGAAGCTGCTGCTGTTATCAACTCTAATTCACAAAAATTATGGAAAGCCGTGGCAGATGTCGCCAAAATCTTTCTCAGAATACAGTCCAGTATTGATAAGTTCCCATTTGAGAAATTTATAGGCATTATACAAACCAAAATTGAAAGTTACAACATTTTCAGTGATGATATGCTCGATAGAGTAAACTCTGTTGATAGAATTACACCAACATCATTACAAGAGCTATATGAAACAGGCCACTATAAAGATTTCATAGCGCATCTTGCCATTATTGCTGGTAAATTTGGTATTGCTTGCTCAGGAAAAAAACTTGCCAAAGTTGTGAGAGCCGGAAACTGGTACAATCTTGGGCTTGCACAATTAGAAGCATATTTCCATTTGGAAAAACCACAATTTCGTGATGCAGCTATCGAATCATTGAAGCACTCGATCAAACTTGAATCTTCAGATGCCAACTTTTGGTTAACATTAGGCGTGGCCACGATATCTGTTAATCCAAGGATTTCGCAGCATTGTTTTATTAAAGCTTCTGCTTTGGATCCAAGAAATGCTGACGTTTGGTCTAATTTGGCAGTTTTGTATTTGAGATACGGAGATGTAGAGCTTTCTCAGCAAACTTTTTTGAAGGCTCAAAGTATTGCTCCTGACCATCCTGGCTCTTGGATTGGTGATGCTTTACTTGCTGAAGCATCTGGGGATACAGAAACTGCCGCTAAACTATTTGGTCATGCTTTTGTGCTATCTAATGGAAGATCTCCTTTGGCACAACTTATGTATGGTTTGTCTGTTTGTGGTAGAAGGATCGCAAGAGGTGATGACAAAAGAGATATACAGGTTGCACAAGAGCTTACTATGGCAGATTTTGCATTGACGCGGTATCTTAAACAGGTGCCAAACGATGATGTTGCAATTGAAATTTCCTGTGATATTTTGGAAAGAATTGGTGATCATGAGCATGGTGAGAAGCTTGCCACTCAATTGTGTGAGATTTTTGAAGCCAAGTATGAAGAGACAGAAAGTGAAGCCATCTTGCTCAAATATGCACAAGTCAAGACACAACTAGCCAGATTCAACTTGGGAAACGAAAACTACGAAGCGGCAATTGAGAATGCACAATTTACTTTGGACATTTTGGATGCCAGTGACGAAGGAGCACAAGAACTTGGTAACGAGCAAGATAAACCAGGTTCTCGCGCAGATCAGGTTAAGAAATGCGTCTTGTCTTCCAAAACAGTTTTGGGGCTTTCATACTACTTTTTGGATAATCTTGAGCAGTCTATTGAAGAGTTCAAGAGAATACTCAAGATATCTGGCGAGGCCAATAGTTTTGTTATATTGGTTACGCAATCATTGTACAACTATGATACCCCAGAAACCAAGCAGGCTGCATTAGATGAGCTATTTGAATTTATTGCAAATCATGGTACTACATTGATTACATTGTTCACTTTAACAGCAATGTTGATTATTGAAGGTGATGAAGAAAGTTTATTGGCAGCTAAAGAAGAGCTTGAAGGTCTTAGTTTAGCGCAGCTCAGTGCAGACGCTTACCGTAAAGTACCAACATTCATTAGCCATATTACTAAACGGTTGGGCAGAGATAGTGTGGTGAACCACTGGCAAAGAAACGCAATGTTTTTCCCTAACGATTACAATGTGTGGAAGCATTTGGACGCTAAGATTGCAGCTAACATTGGGTCTACAGGGCAAGCAACTATTGACTCTAAAGAATTGTCAACATTGTATACAAAGACACGCCAGTTTAGATTAATTCAAAGAAGTATGGTATTCAATCCAGAGAATACGGAGGCTTACAAAGCCCTTGTTGGTGTTGTCGCGCAGACTTAGGTAGTCGTATGTCGCAATTGAAAACTTGTTTCATTTCGAAATATAATTATTAGTTATGATTATGGCATCATGAAAAATTCTTCCTCTGTAAGATTAGTGAATTCGGTTTACTGTAAATTTCACACACAGTGCAATACGCTAAGATAACGGCATCTTGTGTGTTTGTGATTTGTAGTGATTTGTTATCATATGCAACTCGCGGTGATCATCTGGATGTCACGCCGCGAGTGCAGTGGCTGCGTTTTACTAAGCGGAGCGGCTAGCAGCGGAGGGTCTCGAGAGATAAAATTATTGCAGTTTGCGGACCACCGCCAAAGCTATCCAGCCATATAAGTACTCGAGGACATCGTACTCGCAAACCGGAAACTAAACTCAGTTTTATTTGCCACTCCAGTTTACTAGATTTTGTTGCTGCAAATACTATACTTGCTTAACAATTACTTTCAATTTTTTCTATTTTTCCTACTTTACTGATAATCAAAAACACATCTATTGATAAGAGTACAAAATAGCAGCAACATCCTCTTAATTATGTCCTCATTCAAAGCATCTACATTGGACACTTTGGCTTGCCCAGTGGATGAGTTATACGTTTTCCTTCCCGATGATTACAAAGTTGTTTATGACGAGAATTATGCCGCCAACTACGCTCCTATCCTAGACGTGAAAAGCACTTCTTCCAAGTCTACTGGCGCTACTTCTGCTGGCAAGTCTGGCGGGGGCGGCAGCTCATCTCATGAGCAGAAGGGCGGCGGTAAACTTGAGACTGCCTCAATTGCTGAGAAGATTGACTCTTTGCTCAATAACAGAACTAAAGTGACAACACAGTCCAGAGAAAAGCTTTTGCAAGATATTTTTGTCTATTATGCCTCGGAGGATACCAACAAGTCTTCCATTAGTGATAAAGAAGTTGAGATTTTGATCAAGTCTTTAAAAGAGTCAAGATCGGATATAGAGTTCTTTTTTGTGTTCAAGACTTTGATAGCCGTTGCCATTTTGTTTGTCGAGGATTATGGGTCCGTCATTTCTACTGAACTATTTGACTTGATTAACAAGAAGATTAGAGACGATGAAAACAATTCTCCCCAGACAAGAGCATACTTGGTGGTTGGCTACTTTACTCTTTATTTGGCACTCAACGCAGGATCTCATGTGGGAGACATTGATAATGAGATAAATACTTGGCTTTCGTTTTTGGAGAAATGGTCAAGCAAAATTGAGAAGAAATCAGATGAAGTGAAACCTACAGTGGCAGTCTTGAATGGTCTTAGTATATTGCTATCATTGATCACAGATACGGTTGAGTTGAATGAGAATATTGAAGCTTTAATTCCAAGTATAGTGCTATATTTGAATGATAGCAATCCAAGAATAGCCATTCCTGCTGGGGTTTTGATAGCACAGTGCTTCCAACGGTACAAATACGACCCAGATTTTGATGAGGATACCCCATATTACGAAAAAGATGAAATCTTGGACACTTTGAACACCCTTACAAAAGAATCCTCCAAAAAGTTGTCCAAGACAGACAAGAAACAGCTCCATGTGGCATTCAGAGATATCTCGAATAGCGTGGAGCACAATTTCTCTGTGAATGCTAGAAATGATGCAGTGGAGAATGGCCATTCCAGACCTGTTTTGGGTGCTGTGACGCTTTCTAAAAGAGAAAAAATTCAGATTTTTGATTGGGACCACCTTCCGAGAGTGAATCATTTGAGATGGATTTTTGGCGGCAGTTTATCTCTGCATATGTTGAATGATACTGATCTTTTAGCGCTTGTAAGAGAAGAGCGTGATGATACAGACAGCAAGTTTAGCAGCGGTTACGGTGAAAGTGATAATATACAAGTGACCCAAGAGCACGGGTTTAATCCACAAACAAAGGTGAATAAAAAGAAGAAGGATATTGCCATTAACAAGGCCAGACTTCAAAAGGAGCACGAGTTAGGATTGGCTGAATAGGCCAGGTTGGTTCTTAGTGTAACAGTCTTTTTGTTTCCTTCGCTATATACAATAAAACCAATAATTATTCTTAATATAAACAACCTAATCAATATTGCTATTTTATTTTTCTGCTATTTTCTTTTTCGTCTTGTTTTGCAAACACCCGCCATCAATTCACTAATTGTGGCCTGCGTTGGATCGTAAAGCTGATTGGCTGTGTCTGAGACGGCCTCATGCAGACTGGCCATCGCAGATCTCTAGGGCTTCTCGAAGATGCAGACACTGACTGATGATTACCAAGTAAGCACTTATGCTTCATTTTTGTATGGTTCTACAGCAAATAGCACAAGTTCTCTAACCATTAATTGGTGTGCTATCCGTAAGACATAAGACATTAAGTCATCAGCGCTGCCGCTGTAACATCTAATTGCATGCTAGACAAGTGCGGCTGCTCCCCACCATTTTCGTGTGATGTAACAACGCATTCTGTCAATTTCAGCAACCGACGCCACTACGTCAATAGAGCCGGAGACGTTCTACAAAGAACTATGGAGTTCTACAATGACTCTCGTGTGCTTTGGTAGATCGACACAATTCGTCACTGTTGTCCAAATTACGCAAGCTTCGATGTTGTTCAATAGCAGTCCGCTGTAGTAATGGGAAGATAAAGATCTGTCTCCATAATAGACGTCAACGTCAACTGCAATCCGGGGTACTGGGTGTCACTCAGCTACTCAACTTGAAGTGCCCTCGATAGCTGAAGTCATTTCGGGACCTCAGTAGCTTCGTCACGTATCAGTGACGTGTGACACCATAGTAGTAATTTGTATCATTAGTGAGTTTACCATCAATGGCAGTTCCGGCAAAAGACGGGGGCTTCTTTGGGGTTATTATCTGATTTATTAATAGGCTGCACAACACGTGCAGTGGTAGCCGCGCGGGGGTCTTTGGAGCTTCACTGATGCCCATCCATGGACAACGTAGACTGGGTAGGTAGCGTAGGTAGGGATTTGTGTCAGCGGTCGGCCTGCCATCCGATGTATATAACCATCGTTGCTCTTCTTTTCCTCTTTATCTGTCCTCAGCGCTAAGCAGATAGATATCATCATCATCCACTCACTCACTCATTATTTGAACACTCACCCCGCCATGAAGGAAACACTCTTGAAATTGACTGACACCGGAGAGCCAGACGCCCCAGGCAAAGGCATTCTCCTCTTGAACTCCTACCCCTTTGATACCGCCTCCGGCTACAAAGACCCGATCTTCAAGCTCACTTTGGTGATTTCTGCTGCCTCTGCCGTCACCAGAGATGGGATAATTTGGTCGAATTTGCCTCCAGATAGCAAGACGCCTTTCAAAAGAGACAAGTTCTACAAGCACCCAATTAGCAACTCTTTTCATGAGGATATTTCTCTACCCTTGATATTTTACAAGCCTGGCGTCTATTCCTATTTTGCGTCTTATCGCGCAAATGAAACGGAGCAGATAACAACCACTAGGAAATTCTACTTTGTTGTCCAGCCTTCTTTGGAGATCAATAATGTCCATCTACCTCTCAACTCCATCTCTATTCAAACAGTGGTTTCAAAATGGATGGGGCCTTTAGAGAATTGGGACAATATCTTTGAAGAGATTCTGAATAAGGGCTACAATATGATCCACTTTACCCCCTTGCAGCATAGGGGAGAGTCGAATTCCCCGTACTCTATTTATGATCAGCTATCATTCGATCCTGATTTGTTTGACAATGCTGATCAAGTAGGAGATCTCGTCAAGAGAATGAAGACCAAATATGGATTATTGTCTCTCACTGATATTGTTTGGAACCATACCGCTCATAATTCTCAATGGTTGCGCGACCATCCTGACGTGGGATACTCACACAAAACTGCCCCTCATTTAACCGCTGCTATAGAACTAGACGCTGCCTTGTTAGATTTTTCTTCAAAGCTAAAATCTTTGGGCTATCCCGACGAATTGAATAATATTGATGATTTGTTGAAAATAATGGACGGGATAAAAGACCATGTGTTAAGCCCTCTCAAATTATGGGAATTTTATGTGGTAAATATTAGAGCTATTATCCAGCAACTCAGATCTTATTTGCAAAAAAATTGGAACAATATCACTTTTGTTGAGTTAAATGATGCCCAATTGCAATCCTTACCAGAATTGACTAAGTTCACGGTTAAATATGCTACAAAAAACGGGTTTGGGTTAGCTGGCAGATATTCAAACACTGTTGAAATTGATAAATTCGCTAGTGTTGTTTTTTCATATTTGCAGCAGAAATTTGGCCAAAGTAATCCTTCCATTGATTCAATTACTGATGAAGCAGATAAAATTTTGGATGAAATCAATTTACCCCTCTACAAGGCATTTGATGAAGATACTGCAATTATCTTGGAGCAGCTTTTCAATAGAATTAAATATCTTAGAATTGATAGCCATGGTCCTAAATTAGGCAAAATCACCTCAAAAGATCCTCTCACAGAACCTTATTTCACTCGATTCAAGGATAATAACACAAACGACGATATTGCTTTAGCCAATAATGGTTGGGTATGGAATGGTAATCCGTTGGTTGATTTTGCGTCTAACAAATCTAAAGCTTACTTGAGAAGAGAAGTTATTGTTTGGGGAGATTGCGTCAAGCTAAGGTATGGTTCAGGTCCTCAAGATTCACCATACTTATGGGAAAGAATGACCAAATACACAAAACTATGTGCTACAATCTTTGATGGATTTAGAATTGATAATTGTCATTCAACCCCAATTCATGTTGGCGAACGTTTAATTGATGCTGCAAGAGAAGCTAACCCTAATTTATATATTGTTGCTGAGCTATTCTCAGGCAGCGAATCATTGGATAGACTTTTTGTTGAAAGATTAGGGCTCTGCACTTTAGTGAGAGAAGCTATGCAAGCTTGGTCCGAAGAGGAATTATCTCGGCTTGTTCATAGACATGCTGGAAGACCTATTGGATCGTTCAAGTGGCTCCCGTTGGACGAATTCGCATACCCAGCTAGTTCAGATAAAAACTTAAAACTTTCTGAGGAACAATCTATCCATTTAGACAAAGCTTCAGAAATTGATATCCCAAGATTACTCACTTATCAAGAGCCTCATGCTCTTTTCATGGACTGTACTCATGATAACGAAACCCCTTTTCAAAAGAGAACAATTGAAGATACTTTACCAAATGCTGCTTTGGTTTCTTTATGTGCATGCGCAGTTGGGTCTGTGCTTGGCTATGATGAGTGCTACCCATATCTTCTCGATGTGGTCAATGAAAAGAGACAGTACACTTATGGAAAAGGTATTGGAGAGGTGAAGAGCAAGTTGTATAAAATAAGAGACGATTTGTCAAGAGAAAGTAAATATTGGCAAGACCATGAAATGCATGTCCACCATGAAGGCCAATATATAACTCTACATCGTGTTAATGCTAGAACTGGTTATGGATGGTTCTTGATTGCAAGAACAAAGTTTTATGAAGGCGATGACGATCAAAAATTGGCTCCAATTACATTGAATGGAAGCAAAGCAGAACCCAAGTTTGCCTATTCATTGAAGAAGACTGGAGAACCAAAGGAATCTGAATCTTACATTGAATCTATTCCCGTGTCTGTTGATGAAATTGAAAACGTCAAGATTGAATACAATGAAAATACAAACAAGAGTGTTGTATCGTTACCAGAATATTTTCCAAGAGGTAGTATTGCAATTTTTGAAACTCAATATGTTGGAATTAATGATGAGTTTGATAAACACATTCAATCTGGAGCAATCGAGGCAGCAAATCAGTTGAATTTTTATGATTTAAATGCTTTACTCTATAAGTGCGAGTCCGAAGAAAGAGATGTTAGCGCCGGTAGAGATGGAGTCTATAACATACCAGGCTATGGCCACTTGGTTTATGCAGGGCTACAAGGTTGGATAACTGCCCTTTCAGATGTGATTAAAGAAAATGATTTAGCTCATCCTATAAGCAAAAACTTCCGAGACGGTACTTGGGCATTGGAATACATTGGAAATCGATTATATAAGTTAACTCAGAGCCCTGGGGTTGATAAATTTCACAATTGGTTGTCTTCAAGAATAAATGCGATAAAAGATATTCCCTTCTTTTTGCGCCCTCGCTATTTTGCTTTGGTTATTGGGATTGCATATGAAGCCTGCAGATATAGAGCTTTGACGTTGCTATCTCCATTATTTCAAAGTGGCAACTTATTTGTTCAAAATCTTGGTTTGACATCTATACAAATGATTGGATATAACAGGTCCGCATCACTTAATGCTTTTGAGCCGGGCCCAAGTATGGCTGCGGGTTTGCCACATTTTAGTTATGATTATATGAGATGCTGGGGAAGAGATATTTTTATTGCATTGAGAGGTCTCTTGCTAGCCACAGGAAGATATGATGATGCAAAACTGCATATTCTTGCCGCGGCCTCGACGTTGAAACACGGCTTAATTCCAAACTTGATAGATAGCACGAGGAACCCAAGATACAATGCAAGAGATGCTACTTGGCTTTGGATACAATCTGTTCAAGACTATGTTGAAATAGTTCCGGACGGAAAAAAATTGTTGGATGCAAAAGTCAAGAGAAGATTTCCGCTTGATGACACATATATTCCGTACAATGATCCAAAAGCTTTTAGTTATGAGAGCTCCATAAAAGAGATTATTTATGAAATTTTTGCTCGTCATGCTAAGGGGCTTGATTTTAAAGAGGCAAATGCAGGGCCTAACTTAGACAGACAAATGAAGGATGAAGGCTTCAAAATCAAAATCGAGGTTGACTGGGACAACGGTTTAGTCTTTGGAGGCTCACAGCTTAATTGCGGTACATGGATGGATAAAATGGGTGAAAGTGAAAAGGCGGGGAGTAAAGGTTTTCCAGGAACCCCAAGGGATGGGGCTGCTGTTGAGATAAGCGGCCTTCTTAAAAGTGGGTTGAGGTTTGTCAATAGTTTGAGAAAGGAAGGTACATTTCCTTACGATGTGGTTACTAATCAGCATGGCGAGGAAATTAATTTTGAAGATTGGGAGAAATTAGTTGCTAATAATTTTGAGAAAGCGTACTATATTCCT
>JXWR01001785.1_pt1 | contig 12750 bp, 8 predicted proteins | sample 315541 | NCBI WGS metagenome assembly JXWR01 (sample SAMN03273951, study PRJNA271842) | soil metagenome | isolation source: rice field ambient CO2 | place: India: CRRI Experimental farm Cuttack,Odisha-753006 | collected 2013-12-17
AAAACGAAAAAAAAAAAAAAAAAACAGTAGCAAAAAGGAAAAAAACAAAAGAACTTACAAAAAATTTTCGTTTTGCCTTTTTCTTTTTCATCTACTAGACAATGAACTCACCTTGCCAACTTTTCCTTCCCTTTCTCTTTTTTTTCCTGTAGCTTTTTAGCTTCTCTTGCTCTTCTGTGCTTCATCAATTTACCAACTTTCATTTGTGTCAACGGCACGCATATATTCCCCACGATACACCAGGCAACCAAAATCCCAATATGCCGACCCAAATCTCCTTTATAACTATCACAAAATATGACAATCAAGCACTGGTAAAAATTATGAATCGGAACTGCATACCCATATCTATAGAAAATTGGACATAATGGAATTAACGAAAATGTTGGAGTAATGTTAAGCACAATCCAAGTGAGAATCCATGGCCCAATCAACGGAGGAAAAATGTAGAAACAGATCATTGCCATACATTCGTTAATGGTACCAACAGCATTAATGGCAAGGTAAGTGATAGCCCAAAGCACCAAGAAACCCGCATTGCCAAATGCGGTAGCGTAAGGTACTTTGAACATAGCATTCAATGAGCAGTAAGAAAGTCCCAATATGATGTAGATGGACTGTGACGTAAGCATGCGGAACGCAATAAAACGAAACCCTTTAACTTTTTTGGAGACATAAATGTGAATTTTGAGTGAAGAGAGAAATCCAAAGAAAGCAAAAAGTAAAATGTAGACCATTGCTAATTGGATGGCAGGAATTACCATAATCGAAGTGATAGGAAGGGTGTCATTGTAGTAAAAATTTGGAGGTGAAGAAAGCAATTTTAAAGCATTAGAGTTGCCAATGGCACCATCAAGTTCATTGTTTGGGACAAGCACCTTGTTGATAAGTGGATCATAAAGCCCTTTAGAAAGCTGCTTGAGATATATTTGTTCAAACCTATTCAATTGAGGTAAGACATATATCGGGACATTTAGCGGTTCTTTACCAGTAGCATACAAAGCATCTACTAAATTCTGAGACACATTAAAACTGGAACTATTTGTCGTGATGGCACGATAAAGCAGGTAGGTGGCATTTGGTTTAACATAAATGGCTCCCCAGACCTTCCCGTGCCTTATACGCCGTTTAAGGTCCTTTTCTAAATTATTGCCATTACCATGCCGTGCTGCCACACTGCGAAACTCTTCAAGGCCCACGGCTTGCCAATTGCCAATGCTTTTTGTAGCTGGATCATTAGCAATGGAAGTGACTAGGTTTCCAATCAAAGGTGGCACTCCATCATATTCTTGATCCTCACTTACCACGTAAAATTTCAAGTTGTGGAACCGCGTGTATCGATTATAGTAAGACCCAGTATATACCAGCACCACCATCATAAATAGACACGAAATGAAAACCAAAAGCGCACCGAGACGCGCAATTTGCTTCCATCGTTCTTTGCGAAAGTCTCTATCCCAAAACCCAAGCTTTTGCTTGACCTGTTCAATAATTGTAGAGCGTCTTTTTCTAAGGGACGGCATCTTCTGAATCTCCTCCTGTTTGCTTTCTGTATCAGCATCAGAGCCATCCGCATTGGCTTCTTCGTCTCCTTCGGTGACACCATCACCTCCTAAAGTTCGCGAAAGTTGCAAAGTACCCATTATGTCAGTATTACCATAATTCTGGTGTTCAAGATCATGTCCTGATTCGTCATCGTTATCACTGTCGCTGACTTCAGAAATGAATATTCTCCTCATTGAGTCTCTCCTAGTGCGCGTTCTAGTCAAGCCATCGCTGTTGCTGTTATCAATGTTTGCACTTCCATTGCTGTCCTGTCGACTACTAGCCGTAACCCAGGATGAGTTCCTGCTTCCTGACTCATATTGATGTTGCTGCCTTTGCTTTTGTCGTTGATCATTTGCAACGTATGCTGCTGGTACATGTTCGTGAAAATCGTCTGATGCTGATTCAAGGGGGGTATGAGACTCTATAGTTGCATTTGTATTCAAATTTGTGTTTGAATTTGGTTTTGCACTTGTGCCATTGGCAGTGTCTCCAGCCGCGTGGTGTTGGCTATTGTTGTTGTTTATGACCGTAGGTGGTACTGCTGCATCCTCGTATTGTGATGGCGAGGAGCTATCTTTGCTATTGGACTTTGACTCCAGTGACATTTTGAACCAAAATTCTTAAATTCGTCCGCAGAACAATAAAAAAAAAATAATAATAATAATAAAGAGTATAAAATACAATCAAAACAGTGCACAATTGCCGTTGAGTTGTAGAACCTTTATACAGAATATGAAAGGGAAAGCAGGAACAGCCGAGCAAGTGAAACAGCCGAGCAAATACGGGGAAAATAGACAGGTTTTTCGGGGCACCGAAATGTAAACAGAGGCGAGTGTTTGCACTAATGGCAGATGAGTGCCGCCGTTGCCGATCTACCCAACATGCAGATTGCTAGCATTAAGAAAGCACTGGGGCTGTGGTTCTCATTTACAGCTTTGAGCTACATGATTTTTGATTTCGTCGAAACCAAAAACTGCGTTATGTCGCAAATAGGCAACACGGTGATTACGCTCATGCTCATAGCACATAAACACGTATCATATGGTAATGTATTCAACCCTTAAGAGCAACAATGTAAGTGCTAAAAACCTACAAAAATTTTACAAAGCCGGCTACATAACAAGCATTTAATAAGTTAAACCAGCGAACGATATATAATCTAGGTAATGATCTAAAATATCATATAGAACATACTGTACTTCTTATCTTTCCAAGTTGACAGTCACCGCCTTCACATGAGTATACAACGAAAGCGCATACTCACCTAACTCTCTGCCAAACCCACTTTTCTTAACCCCACCAAACGGAATCTTTGGGTCGCCTTCATTGCTAGAATTAATCCACACAGTGCCAGATTCAATCTCATCGGCAACATGATGGGCTTTGATTAAATCGGTGGTGAACACCGAGGCCCCCAACCCATATTGAGTGTCATTGGCCAACTCAATGGCTTCTTCTTCAGTAGAGAAAGTGGTAACGGTAACCACTGGACCAAAAATTTCTTCTTTAAAAATCCTCATATCCTTAGTGACGTTATCAAAGATTGTTGGCTGCACATAGAAGCCGCTAGCAAGAGCTTTAGCTTCTGGCTTGGAGCCACCAGTAACAACTCTAGCACCCTCTTTTTTCCCAATTTCAATGTAATCCAAAATTTTCTTTTGTTGTGCCTCAGAAACCTGTGGGCCAACAATAGTAATTCCTTTAGTGTCAGCAATTTTGTCGGAAAATGGATCGCCATTTAGGTATGACTTCTTTGTCAATTTAGTCAAAAGCTCAACGAGTTCATCATGCACCAGCTCATGCACCAAAATTCTGGAAGTAGCAGAGCAAACTTGACCACTATTGAAAAAGATACCAAACGCGGTCCAATATGCGACTTTTTCTAAGTTAGCATCAGAAAATACCACTGCTGGAGACTTGCCACCAGTTTCCATTGATACTGGGGTCAAATTTTGAGCAGCGTATTGTGAAATAAGTTTTCCAACGTTAGTGGAACCAGTAAAGGCCACTTTGCTAATTCCTGGGTGGCTGGCTAAAGGTTTGCCGCATTCGACACCGGTACCACTCAAGATATTCACCACCCCAGCTGGGAAACCAGCTTCAACAAACAAATTAGCAAAGAATAATGCAGATAACGGAGTGAGCTCAGAAGTCTTGAGAACAACTGTGTTACCTGCAGCAAGTGAGGGTGCAATTTTCCAAGCGAGCATGTCCAATGGATAGTTCCATGGAATGATTTGCCCAGTGACTCCCAAAGGCTCATGCACGGTATAAATCAAGTGATCTTTGTCCAAAGGAATAGTCTTTCCGTGAATCTTGTCAGCCCAACCAGCATAGTATTTGAAAACCGCAAAAACATCTTCAATATCTCCAGCAGCATTGGTGGTAAATGGTTTACCAGAGTCATGGGCCTCAATAGCACTGAGCAACTCCTTGTTTTTGTCAATTAAGTCTGCGAGTTTGTGAAGAAGGGATGATCTGTCAGTTGGGGAGGTCTTTTTCCATGTCTTGTCGAAGACTTCACGGGCGGTCTTAACCGCAACATTAACATCTTCTTCGGTGGCTTTATAAATAGTAGCATTTGGCTGGCCTGTGGCTGGATTTATTGAAGAAAGGGTGCCCCCCTTGATTGACGGGACGAACTTGTTGTTGATGAAGAGTCCGGTAGGCTGCTTGTAGCTGTGACCACTAGGGAGGTCAATGGTAACGTATTCGGGCAAGGACATATTCAGTTCAATATTCAATGGTGTGCTAGTTTATTTTTTTTTTCTGGCTATTTTGATGATTCTATTGCCGTTATATTTGTTTACACTGGCCTTGTACGGCGATAGCCACTATTTTCTACCAGTACAAGCACCGATTCTTATCATAACTCGCACGGAATCTCCGCCCCGAGTGCTTCCTTCCATGCGAATTTTCCCGCGCAACTAGTATGCCTCCGATAGGGTCGCCCGCCAATAAGAGTGCTAAAATGGTATCAAAGATAGTGCCTTTTTACTAATGTCCACGGCTGCTAAACTGGGACAATAAGGAGCTTATGCTGATTGTGTGCACGTATAACTTTATAGCTGATAAATAGTCACAATAGTGAGCTACGTATCTTATAATAATTACCAAAAACAATGAAGATAATAAAGACAATATAATATTAAGAACCTAATACGTAAGTGTCTAGAATCCTATATCTTTAGTAACCTGAATTCTGCACAGCCAACTTATCATTCTAGCACCGCTCAAAACACTTGTACAATGATGGCAAATTTGCCACCTCAATGATCGAGTTAATCATGTCCTCTGTTGCTAAGAGCCGTCTTTTCACCACGCTAAGCAACAACTCAATACTTCTGTTGTATTCTTCAACCTCTTCTGTCTCTTCACCATTGTGCAACTTGTCAAACTCTGGCTTAGGCTCAGGTACGTAGAAAAGGGCAATTTCCTTAAGCATCCCATTCAAGCAAGCTCGTTCACTCTTGAAGTCAATTTTCAGGAGCACTTTATACAAAAATATTGCAAGCTTATCCATTGGTGGTATGTAGTTTTTCAACAATAAAGGAAGCGAAATCAATTTGGGGTCGCTAGGATCTGAAGTATCAATCGTCATACCAAAGTATTCTTCAAGCATATCTTTGAGGCGTACCACATCCACGATTGCCTCGTCAATAAATTGCTCATTCTCTTCCATACTATTATCAGTGGTCTGAATGAGAACAAAACGCACAGTCTCTCTTATTGAGACATCTTCTTTGAGAAAAATTTTGCCAAAATTTTTAAAGTCAGATAACCCAATCTGATAAAAAAGATTGTAGAATAATTTGCCGTAGTCTACCAAGAAAAGCCCGATATCATGCTGAAACGTAAGCATCCGGTTGGCGTACTGCACAACACCCACAAATACAAAGCTTGAAAACACTTCGGTTAGCTCCTTGTTAATGCCTCGTTCTACCTCGCTACGGAGCTCAAGAATAGTATCTATCTTCACACTGACCCGCTCATTCGCAACAAAAGTGAAATTATTTTTACTAACTGATGAAATATCAGCATTGCTCGAGGGAGCAACTTCAAACTCTGAGTGCTCTGCAAATGATTGGTCATTAGTGCTCTCATATTCCCTTTCTTCTTCCTCCTCTTTTTCTAATTCATCATTTTCTTTGTCATCTTCATGAAAGCTTTCACTGTCAATGTTATTTTCAGTGCTCCTCACTGGTTTTTGTGACTGGCTTGACCCATTAGAGCTTAAAAAAGAAGTAATTTTTTGCTGACTTGCGTCAACCCTCACAAGTTTACTGTCCTGAATTTTTGCTGGTCCTTTTGAAAATGACGGTTGAGATGAAGAAGGTGAGGATCCGTACCTAAATGATTGTAACTGATTGTGAGTAAGTGCAGTCTTTTGCTTTTTTGTTGGTTGGGAAGATTGGGAAGATTGTGGCAGTTGCAGCACCTCGAGATAATTTTTCTTTGGCAAAGCAATTTGGGTGCGAAATGTTCTCAGATCATCCAATTTACTTAATTCTGCTTGCACACCGGAACAAATAAATTCAACAATCTCATCCTCATTTAAAAACCGCACCTCTTTTTTCGTCGGGTGAATGTTGACATCTAACTGGCTTGGTTTGATCTGCAAGCTCATATATATGAAGGGCTTATATCCCTTTGGCAAGTACACTGAAAACACATTCATAAGTGCTTTTTTCAAAGGATCACAATTAACTAACCGATTGTTGATGAAAAAAATTATTTGCGCTGTCTTCTTGTTGGAGCTGTAGTTCATGTTGGTTACTTGCCCTTTCGCCAGAATGAGTCCATAGTCTAAAAACCCTTCACTCAAATTAACTTCAACAAGGTTATTGGCCACACTGGAACCGTAAACCATTCTAATTCTTTCTTTGGTGCTTTGACTTTCTCTAATAATCATCGAATTATGCGAGTCGCCAATTTTCTTCACTGAAAATCCAACGTTGGCTGTATGAATGGCATACTTGTTAACGACATCAAGGATCTTCAAGAATTCTTCATTGGGCGACTTGAGGGATCGTAGCCTGGAAGTAAAATTGTAAAACAAATTCTCCACCGTTATTTGGGTCCCAGTCTTACCGGCTACTGGTTTGGGCTCTGCACTTTCGTTGGGTTTCTGGGGCACTAGCTCACCCAGGGAATATTGGCATCTCCAAGCACAAGCACTATCTTTGGTTTTAGTCGTCACTGACAAATGTGCAACATGTGAGATACTGGCTAGTGCTTCTCCTCGAAAACCGTAAGTGGCAATTGAGTTCAAATCTTCGAACGAGGCTAGCTTGGAGGTGGTAAACCGTTGGCAAAGAATCGGGAGGTCATCTTTCATGATACCACTACCATTGTCTGTAATTTGCAATAGTTTCAAGCCACCTTCTTTGACAAGAACCTGTATTGCTGAGGAGCCAGCGTCTATTGAATTCTCCAACATCTCCTTCAACGCATTGGCTGGGGCAATGATGATCTCCCCAGCGGCTATTTTATTTACCACCGATTGATCAAGAGCCTGTATCGTTAGTATTTGTTTAATTTACATAACAAGAGACATCTGACGTGACAACTTTTAAGCATAACGTACCTTTATTACACCCATGTTGTTTGATATTCGTGGTATCTACTTCAATAGAATCTCTAACCCGTAGTCGCGAAATCAAGCGAAATCAAGTAAATACAAAATAACAGAACGGATCGCGATGCGCGCATCTCTCGCACGTGATGCCATCGATGTCAATATTTTTCTGTACGTTTTCTATACGAAGGGTTTACTTCACAAAACAGTGCGACAGCATTCTTTAATACCAACATCTTTTTGTCCAATTTTTGACACCACACAAGATCGCAATGTCATCCATAGGCTTAGGGAAGCCTCCAGTGATATATCCCACTCCTTTAGACAACCCAGACCATAGTGGTGGCGGAGGAAACACCACGCCAAATCGTCCTGGCAGCAGCAGGATCAACTTTAGTCCCAAGCTGACATCAGTGAACCGCTCTATGTCATCGCCATTAATTTCAAGGTATAGCAAACGGAGAATTAAGAAGCTAAGCAATAAGGCAGTATTCTCATCGCGTACTGGTTACAATAATAGCAAAGGACATAAGAAAAGCGGAAGTGTTGGCTCAGCATCATCTGGAACCGCAACAGCATCATCTAAATATGACGGTAACCGGAGTATAAAACGCAAGGATAATATATATCAGCAACTGCTGCAGAGTGGGAACCGTCATCGTATTAACCCGATCTACATAAAGGATACTGAAGAGTACAAGTTGCATTTGATCAGAAAGATTTTCTTACCCAAAGTTCCGTTGGATGCTAATGTTAAAGATTATTTACCCGCATTGACGTCGTCTTCTGCTGTGGATGTTGAATTATACTGTTTTATTGGCCTTTTGTTCAAGAATTTTGTCAACGAGTGGTATTTTAAGATAACGGAAAACGACGAGTTTATTTCAGAGGTAATTGATGTTGTGGCACACATTACAAGAAATTTAGAGAGTAGAGTGCGCGCCATAAACTATAATGATTTGATTCTTGATTACATTCCATATATTTTAGATCACCACCGCCAGCTTTATTGTTATTGCTTAGACAACTTAGATTCTCAATACATTCAGTTTACCAGCATGGATGAGGCCTTTGATGCTGTAAATAACCATCCTGCGTTGTCATTAAAATTCAAACAAAGACCTCATAAGTATGAACTGTCCGCCGAAGATGAGCTAAACTATAATTTTACATTTAATGAAACTTTATACAATGAAACAATAGACCAACCTGATTACCTGGTAGCTGACGAATACAATAGACTCGAGGAGAACTATTTGAGCATGTTATCCAAGGGTGCGTTGGCTTTATTATTGCCTGTTGACGTTTCTGATTCAGAATTGGCACGGTATTTTGTCCGCAGTGTGATGAGCAATATTGTGTTGAGCATTTTGACAAAACAGCTTTCCGAGCCAGATATCGTTTATAAAATATTGATTCAAGTTTTCAAGGCTATAGGTAAGCCTGAGAAATATGTGAAAGAAGAAGAACAAGAGCCTGGTAAAGTACCTGCCGGCAACCTCAAGCGCAAAAATAATAAGCTACATGACGATCAATTGGACGCCGAGATTCCTGCTACTTTAAAAGGCAGAATGGTGAACTTTTTCCGCACTGTTGGTCATTTCATTGCATACTCAACATCGCTGGACTCGACATCCACCAGTAGCCGTGGCTCCAATGATGTCATTAGTAGTGGTGTCAGTAGCAGCAATAGCAAAAAATCCACAAAACATGAAACTCAACCACCAATAGTTGATCGATACTTGTTTAACTTTTTGAACAACTTGTTCAACTTTGCCATTGAAAACCCAATCTTGTATCTCATCATGAAATACTTTTCCCTTTGGTTTTTGTCATACAACATTGAGGAAATTCTCAATGTCAAGAAAATGAGTGGTGATTTGAGAAACAGATCTAAGTCCGTGTCATCGGCCATAAGTTCCGGATCGGCTGACCCACAGCAACAGCAACAGCAACAACAGGGTCAAAGGGCCACCAGTTTGATACAAAACTCCATAAGTACAATTATTAATAGTCATTTGTTTGCCATTAAGATTAACAAGGTTATTTATAATTTGTTTGAGAAGCTTGTGTTGCAAAAATTCCTCAAAAACGATGTTTTCATAAGCTCTATGATCAGACTCGCTAGAAACATGATATTTCCAACAGACAATCAAATGGGACCACCACGAAAAATACCAAATGATGAGGAATTGGAAGAAATGAAAATCGAATTATTTATTCTCATGAAAAAGAACATACCTTATTGGTTTAAGCTTTTTGTGTTCAATGAAGTTGGTGATGATACTGATGACTATGAGAAATTCCATAAAGAGCAAGAACAGCAGCAAAAACAAAACGAAGAAGCAACATTTGCAGACGATGATCTTCATCACCGTCATCATCCTAAAAACTTGTTAGGTCATGATTATGACACTACGCAGCATAGTAAGTTTCGATTGTTGGTGAAGAGCAAAACAGATTGGAAGTTCTACAAATTTATTGAAAGTTTCAAGTACCAGAAATTTAACAAGTTTTTGATTTACAATTTGGTGGACCATTTGTTTTTGGAATTGTTTCCAGAAATGAAAGATTTAACTCCTTCTTTGTTGGAAAAGCATGAGTGAGGAGGCCTAGCTCTATATTATACATCTCTGATTTTTTCATTAACTTTATTCATCTCTTTTTTTTTATTTATTAATTTCTATTATTGTTGTTTACGTTAGTGCTTTTTTTGCTTTTTGTTGCTTTTTTTGCTTTTTTTGATTTTTTTGCTTTTTTTGCTTTTATTCAGCTTATGTTTTGTCTCTTATTCTTTAATGTTCGCTTTTCTCCCAGTTTCTTTCATTTCCTTTGGATTTCTCCGTCAATGAATCGTTTAATAGCCTATTAGTTCCCCCTTGTTTTTAATTTTCGTTCACTAGTCTCTACTACCATTTCATTATAACCGCTACATTTCAACAGCAAACTAATAAATATAAAAACCGTATTTTTTTTTTTCATTAAAAAAATATATGCTACTTTAAGTCGAACAGGAAACAAAAGAATAATAGAAAACAGTATAAAAATGAAAATTAAATAATGATAAAAAAAACATAATAGCCCTCAATTATCTGACACCATCACAAACTCTTGAAAAACTTGGCACGTTCACGTCTAGGACCAACTTCTTCCACGTCAAGCGAGGTTCCAGGGATATGACTTCTTTCAGATCCTTTAGGGATTATTCTTTCTTGCACAAATTCGTGGAACTTTCTTTCTGGTTGATTGAATTGCAACAATTGGTATAATTTCTGCGTAGAAGTGACTTGTTCCCTGTAGGATTTGTTAACTTCTTGAATTTCAGCATCAGTGTTTTGCTTACCTAAAAGAGATTGCAAGATGGTTTTCCCTTCAGAGTTGTTGGCTTGGTAGGATTTGTTGAAACCAACGGCACCTAAGATGAGGCCACCAACACCAACAAGATAAAGAACAGTTGGATTGAAAATGTTTTCTGCAGGAGCCAATTCTGGACCATGATGGTGGTCATGGCCGTGAGAATCATGATGACCATGTTCTTCGTGGTGACCATGAGAATCATGAGCATGAGCATTGAAGGCCATGGCACTACCAGAGAAGCCTCTGGCAGATACCAAGCGAGCCGAAGATCTCAATGAGGGAGCGGCACTGCGGGCTATTGGAAACATGATTTTGTTGCTTGTTTATATGGTATTATTGATGATAGCAGGCTGCTAATGCTATTGTCTTGATATCACTGCATACATTAAATTATGTTTTTAATCTTGGTTTTTTTTTGACCTTTCTTACAATTTGCGCTGCTCTGATTGGAAATGGAATATTACAGGGAGGGTAATGCATATCACGCGATATACCTTCGTGGCAAGCCTGTGAAGTAGCCAAAAGGCGGAGGAGCCTACGCTTTTTGTCTCACTTCTTTTTGACAGCTGCGCACCTCATCTTGTTAATCGTTTTCCTCAGGTGGAGAAAGCAGACAGTCAATTGGGCAAACCGTGGCTTGTATTTTTATAAAAGGAACACTGGAAAAACTACTAGATTTATGAAATAGTTTGCCATGAGTACTGAATTATCAGGTATTTCCCCTTTATACCCTTTGTATTATTGTTTAATGTGTTCAAGGCATCTAATATGGAATCTGTAATGATTTAGACGCCGCTGCGGATATATTTTATGACGCCCTAACAAGTGAAAATACAGAGAATAGTGAAGAAAAAGATTACAATAATGAAAAAGGTGATACTACTGATGAGCTTGACCTATATCCCGCCACAAGCTCCCTGCTAAGGACTTTTGGTCTTCGAGGCCCTTTGCCGATTTCCAAAGAAGAGTTTATGTCCAAATCTGCCACTTTTGATCTAAGCGCCATTGGCGAGTTCTTATACGCATTTTTAATCGCGCCACAAAGCAGCAGTAGTGATGGCAATGAAATCAGCGATAGCCACGTTGATTTCATACCCACCAATAATGGACTCTTACAACCATTGCCGTTTTCAAACAACAATCTCCCCGGTTATGGAAACAACACGACGAATGATTTTCTTCGCTCAATGGAACACAACTTGGAAAAATACCTAATTGGGGCCTGCTACATTGATGGAAAAATCATTGATAAACTGCATCAAAATCGGCTAGACTGTTTTGCCATTTTGCCGTACATTAAACGAATCCATCAGGGAGACAGCATCAGCAAGCGCAAATTTCAAATTACCCTGCTAATATTATTGTCTCGTGGACTATCACATTGGGACATTTATAATTCTTTGAATGATCAGTTTGGCGACCCGAGAGGAGATCCCAGGGAGTTTGAGGGAGAAAATACTGCAGTAATGAGGCATGAGACGGTGTATAATCAGCAGCAACACCAACAGCACCAACAACACCAACAACACCAACAACACCAACAACACCAACAACACCAACAACACCAACAACACCAGCAGCACCAGCAGCACCAGCAGCACCAGCAGCACCAGCAGCATTACCTGCCGCATTATCATCACCCACAACATCAGCAACAGCAAAGTCAGCACCAAAACAATCACCATCCAGTTCATAATCAGCAAAGCAGCAATGGCTACAGTGAGCCCAAAAGGATGATGGCCCCAGCAAACGTCAGTTTCATGGGTGCTTATCCACGTTTCAGCCCCAATCATTCATCACCTTTAGTGCCCCAGCAGTCTCAAAATCGCCAGAATTATCAGGCGCCCCAGTCCCACCAGCCGCCAGAACCTCAGCATGAAACATTTCTATTTGGGCCACCTTTGTAATCTGTGCTTATCTAACTGGTCATATTTAACTCACTATTTGTACATTGTATACACGCCCATTGCGTGCTTTTAGCAAGGGATGTGGATTTTTTCGGCGAGCGTCAACTGCAGCGGCGGGGGTGCTAGCGGCGCGGATTTTCGGTGTCACTTGTACTTAGCGAAAAACGGGCACGCACTAGATAATTGTTTGAAGCGAAAAAGGAAAACAAAAATCTTAAATGAAAAATGAAAAACTGAAAATTGGGCGCGGGAACCTTAGCGGGAGATTGTTAACACAAGAGCTAGGGAACTTGCAAATAAGATGTCACACAAATTGGCTGATGAAAATGTTTTTTTCTGAAAAAAACATTTTCATCAGCC
>JXWR01003894.1_pt1 | contig 12738 bp, 6 predicted proteins | sample 315541 | NCBI WGS metagenome assembly JXWR01 (sample SAMN03273951, study PRJNA271842) | soil metagenome | isolation source: rice field ambient CO2 | place: India: CRRI Experimental farm Cuttack,Odisha-753006 | collected 2013-12-17
GTGTATGAAAAAAAAAAAAAAAGCAATCCAAACTATCAATATTCTGTAATTTCTTCCCATTTGGCCCTTGTATCTATTATTCAAAATGACCTTAAATAGCTCACCGAAATAATGAATAGGAAGAGCTTAAGTATATCTGTAAATTTGGTTCAAAAAGTCATTGGAAAGTAAATAAGAGAAATTTTGGAAATAACCCGAGACAGCCACAAGAACCCCCAAGCGATGATGGAAATACTGGAATAATGAAGCAAAATATGGCAAGACTAATCTGGCCGCTGCCGCCAACAGAGGGAAACGCTTTGGGGTTTTTGAAATTGCAAAAAATGACTGACCAGCTCATCGGAGTTCAATGTGATTGAACGTTGTATGGCACTTTTGTAACCGCAGATATCTTGACTCAGAGTACTTTAATGCCTACGAGAGCCCACTCCTTGACAAATTGTATGTACTACGGAGAAATGGTAACCATAAACACAGAAACTTACAGACAAGAATGCCATTTTGGCAAAATGTTTGACTTACTCTGCTTCCTGATCTTCTGCTCCAGGTATTTTTCATCATTCTAATTATTGCCAAGTAACACCTGTGCTATGGTATATCACTTCATTATCAAATAAGCATTCCATCGTTAATGTTTTCGAAAAGCTTCTCAAGAGAGTGCTAAGAGATGAACTCAGATCATCTACCAAATACGTTAAAAGTGCCCAAAACTCACCGTAAAATGATAATGCTAATGCCAGCTACAAAGATTACAATATTGAATTCCCAGTCAAGTATGTCAGCCAATCAAAGAATCCTAATGTAAAGCTCTAGATTGGCAGCAATTATGACATCAAATCCACTTTATCTGTTTACCTCAACTATAAGAGTACAAACACAGGTTAGTAAAATGGCAACTAAAAAAGCAAGGGTTCGTCATGTTTCGATATCGATTTAGCATTTCATTGGGATAAGTGGGTCGATAGCACTGTTTTAAACAAATAAATGGTGTTTCACAACGATTCATGCATGCTCAAAGAAGATGAAGAAAGGTATAATTGAGAATAGATCAGCACCAGCTTGATATGGAATTTTGGTGTTTATGACTAAGATTTGCTTAATGACAGGAATAAAATACTATATGAAATAAGATGAAATCCAAGAATTTTGTCTTGATCTGGACCGAATTACTGGTCGTCCCATGATTATGAACTAAGTAAAAACTCATCCGTAAACTATAAATTTTCAATTGGACTAGGAAATCTTCAATAAAAGCCAATTGTTGTAAAATTGAAGCACCGAATGTTTTTTTATCATTCAATTATAAATAAGTAGTTTTTCCCTTTAGAGACAATGCTTTGCACAAAGTCTGCTTTTCATCAGATAAAGTTAACTTTACAATTAAGAGTTAGACGACCTTAGTGCAAGGTGTGTAATTAAATTAAATTATACATCACTTGTATTGAGTACCAATGATTGTTCTAAATAAGAATTTTGATCTAAAACATGATTAATTAGTGTATATTAGTGAAGCGTAACCACGGAAGCTGGATGAGAGAAAAAAGTTTTTCGAAAGGGTATGTTGTCAATTAGCGTAACCAAAAGATTTTAAAGAATGAAAAGAAAGGATATATTTAACTAAAGAAATTAACAAATAAACAAAAAAGAAAAGAAACATTACCAATAGAAAACAAAATCTAAATAATGTGAGAAAGAACGTTAACAAGCACAAAAGAATAAAAAAAAGCAAACCTCCCAGCTATCTCTAAAACCAGCTTTGAGCAGTAGGAGCAGAAACTTGAGGTATAATGGATTCCACTTCATCAGCAAGACTCATTTCCTCATCATAGTAACCTTCCTCAATGGCCATTAATACACTTTCTGTGTCGTTGTTGCTATCACTATAACCAAAGATTTCGGCTGCAGCGTTTCTTGGAGCATCTATGTAAGTCTTAACTGACCTCAATGACTGGTATGAATTTCGTCTCTGCAAAGTTGGATCCACATACACTGGGTTGACCAATACTTTGCTATTGCCAGTGTCTTCCAAAAGACCTGACGTGTTAACCACCCCACGCTCTGCTACAGGCAACACAATACCTCCGCCATCTTTCTTAGTGGCGAAAACCAACCCCTTCTTTTTCTTGTACACTCTGTAACCGACAAGCAATACTGTAATGTACACCGCAGCAGACATCCCGCTGGTGGTTCCTACCACTCCAAGTTTTGAGTTTGCATGACTTGCGCTAGAATCTTGAACAGCATCAAAAGACCCACTAGAAGACGAAGTTAACCCTTGGGTACCCTCAGTGTCACTAGACCCACCATTGCCGCCACGACTACCACTGGATGATGAGCCAGAACTGCTGCCACTAGAGCCAGAAAGTCCCAAACTACCAGTATCCAATCCAACTAATGGGATATTGATGTCAACGAGCTGAGCAATGGAATTTTCAGTTGGATTAGTGTTAAAATAGAAAGATGAGTAACTGGTTTGCAATGATTCATTCAAAGATTCTACCCATTTCTTTGGGAAATACACTTCAGCCACTGTGACTATGTAGTCTAATGATGATGACTGGAATGGCACAAGTTGCTTAACAGCCACGTTATTATCACTTTGGAATGGGTAAGTAAGGGTCAGCGGTAAGTACTGGAATATTTGAGCAGAGGCCAACGAATGCGAAACAACAAATGGATAGTTGAGTCCTGATTTGAATCCAACAGTGATTAAAGTGTAATTGTTACTAACTGTGCTTGGCTGAGTGGCTGGAGTGATGGCGTTTGGCAACTGAGCTGCATGAGAAGCAGAAGCGCTTGCTGAAGAAGAGGAAGAACTGGTTGAAGAAGCGGAAGCGAAGCCATCAGCACTGTCCGTTAAGGTTTCTGCGGTTACTGAAGAAGAAGAGATAACAGGAATTCCTGCCTTGGAAGCACTAACAACTGACAGTGGAGCAGCTGTTTCGATCAAAGACGGAACCCAGTTGCTGGTGGTGGTGACAGAAGCAGAAGCAGCAACAGAACCAATAGCATTAGACTCTTTACTTTTAGAACTAGCTTCAGCTGCTGCAACGGAAGACTGAGATTTGACTACTTCTTCAAGAGAAGAATATGGTATTGTTGTTGGTACAAATGAGCCAGCGCTTTCTGAGTATAACACCACTGAACTTGGAGCTGCGGTGGTAGCAGCACTAGAGACATCGGAAGAAGCGACAGCAGCAAAAGTCTTTTTTTCAGAGGCATCAGGATTAAAGGAGCTTGGTGAACTAATAGCAGAAGCACTGGATTCAATTGCAGCATCATTAGTAGAATGAGCAAAAGAGGTAGCTTCAGCTGTAACTGAAGCTGATACCTTGAGTTCAGATGTTTCTGGAGTAGAACCGTGAATATTAGAAGTAGCTTCGTTAGTGAAAGAGGTGGAAGCGGCACTTGCAGCACTATTCTCATTTTCTGTGTTCAAATTCAAGACAGAAGTTGCGAAAGTACTTGATGTTGGTGCTCTAGATGCTTCAACTGATTCAGGGCTAGAAACAATGGTTGGTGAAGCAGCTTCAGAGTGAATTGTGTTGCTAATTTCATGGTCAGAACTAGATGTAACCGTTGAGGCCTCTACTCCCCATAAAGAGGAGGTAGCGTCAGCATGAGATTCAGTCGGTACAGCAACAGAAGGTGCAATAGTTGTAGTACCTGCGTGTTTGTCAGAAGTAACGACAGTATCAGGAGCCCACTTGGAACTAGTGACGGCGTCACGGAACTCGCTAGAGGATGATGGCAGACTATCTTCCCAAAGGATCGACAGCTTAGAAGTGGTTTCTGGTTGCCAAGTGGTGGTTTGCCAATCTTTCTCAGCTTCAGAAGTAGTTTTTGTCCATAAATTACTGTTTTCTTCTGCTTTGGAACTAGTAGTACCTTGATGACCAAAATTGAAATCATTATTGCTGGTTGATGGAGCTTCTGAGGTTGTTGCTTCCCAAGAGCTTGTCTTCCATGGGTTCAAATCATTACTTGTTGTTGATGGGGTAAATTGATCCCAAATGTTTTTCAGACTCAGGGTTGTCTCCAAGGTACTACTTGTTGAATCATGATCAGCAGTGATACCGTTGAAGAAAGAACTAGCTTGAGATGTAACAGTGTTCCAGAAGTTTGGTTCTGCAGTTGTGGTAGTAGATTCAGGCTCAATTGTTGACTGTGCGAGGTCAGAAGTCCAGCTGGCACCACTGGATACATCACTTGTTGATGACTCAGTTGGAAAATCATTGGTGGTGGTTGACTCAGTACTAGAGGATTCAGTATGATGTCCCCAAATATTATCCCACCAGTTACCAGAAGAAGAAGAAGAAGAAGAAGAAAAGGAAGAAGAATCTGTGGATGAGGATGGAGACCACCATTGATTGGTGGTAGAAGAGGGAAAATCAGTTGATGAAGATGAGGACCACCAAGGAATGTCTGATGTTGATGATGGCGATGATGATAGATCAGAGGTTATGGATGTGGATGGATCAGAAGTTGTTTCTGAATAAGCTTGGGAGCCAATTCTACTCACGGATGATGACAAGGATGAGGAATCGGAAGTCACCTGGGAAGATTAGATGAGGTCTAAAGCACCAGCGGTAGTTGCAGCGCGAGCACTAAAAACTCGACAGCACTAAAACGGTCTAACATAATGCATGTCTAAAGTTGTAATGGGCTAAAAGATTAATTTGGATTAGGAATAACTGGGTGATTATCGAAAATAGGTAGTAAGAAACATTTGCCATACAGCCGTAGCAAAAACACCAAAGTTAGAACTGGCACACTGATGTAGTCTCTTTCATTTTCTATCAGAGCTACTGAAAGAAGAGTGCATTTCGTGGAGATATGATACAATGTCCGCAAATAGATAAGCCACGGTTTGAATTAGATTCAAACGGGATTTTGCACTAATTTTGAGCTATCTGTCTATAGACAATTGTGGAAATATAATGATCAAGCAAAATCTCCATAAAAGCGGTCCTACCCGACTAGTGTCCATGTTTTACATGGTGCACTAGAGCAGCGTCGTCTTAATTTCTCAGTAGTAGCTTTCCAGGCCACGGGGTGCCAGTCGAAGTGATATTATAGTGTAACTTGCTGTAACATGCAATAACCTAACTTGACGCAACCTAGTGATTTACACACCATACGCTTCTCACGAAACGAGCTTAACTACAATAGTTGGTGGTCGTTCAGTAGTCGATTATATAAGACAATCAAATAAAGATTGTATTTATCCGCTTCTCAAAGACTCTTTTGTAGCTGTTAGTAGTGTGATTTGTGTTCTGGAATAGCAACATAAAAGGGGAATTACAGGACGTATTGGCGCCGAGGTAAATTTTGAGGTCGACATTTGCCATCACTTACCCAGTTTTCTTTGCTGTGGTAGCCTCGTAGAAGGCTTCATTCAACTATCGTAAATATTATATCGATGGCCAGCGCAGTTTCCTAAACGGGTGCGTCCGGCGTTCGCATTCTGCGCATTTCCTAATTTGTCACGGGAGGCGAACTGTTTAAGGCGGCTTGAGGGTTTAGCGTCCTATGTAATAGACCAGCTAGCTCAGATAGTGCAGACAGCCTAACCAAACTTGAAACAATAGCCTCAGTTCATGTACATCGCTCGAAGCAACTTATAAGTCACCCCGAGACGTAAATTTCCCAATTTGATAACATCTGTATTCTCAATGCACTTTTGCTCTTTCTTTGTTTGAAGCACGGGAATAATAGCTGTCACTAAGCTTTTTTGCAAACGCTGTTTGATGTTGTATTTTGCAAACCCTATTGTTTTCCAAGACTTTGGCGTTGGCATGCCTAAGCGTGCTTTATACAACCAATAGTTGCAACTACAGTTACACAATTTTTCACGCCTTCATCGCCAACAGGTGTTCATATAATGTAGTATAGAGGCCTGGTCTCTGGTTACATTGCACTGCTGCTACGCATTTGCTGAAAAATTACTGTCCATGGTGCGTCAACATAATTTAATTCTGCAAATATAATAGTAGCTGGACTCCTTACAGACACACTTTCAGTGTAATTTTTCCTTCAACATCTCCTACGAGACAACAGTACCTGCAAATTAGCAGCTATTCCACAGATTAGAATTCACCATGACATAAAACAGGAGTTCTATTTGGCCACACGAATTTCTTTATTTTCTATTATCAATCACCTATTTTAGAAATAATACCCGAAGAAACAACCTCACTGTTTTAAAGCATATTTGCTATGAAAAAAAAAAAAAAAAGAAAAAAGAAATAAATAATGGAAATTTTTTTCCCTGAAGAGGAATGTGGCATAGCCATATTTGAAACATTGCCTTTTGAGAATGCCTTATGTAAAAGTCTATAATTTTTATTGTTTGCTGAGTTTGTTATTTTTATAACTTTGCACTCTTTTTGCTTGAAAAAGAAAAGAAAAAGAAAAAGAAAAGAAAAGGATCGTCCTATTACGAAGCATTTAAGAAAGTTTATGTTTATTCAGACTTTTTTTATTTTGCTATCGTATTTTGAAATATGCAATCACAATTTACACCTACCTTTCTTTCTAAAATTCCATTTAAAACATGATTGCTAATAAAAGGTTTTTTTGCACTATTACTAGTAAAGATGTGCCCAAAGGACATATTTACCAGGTCTCATAAGTTAATTTTCACAATACTTTGCAGGCTTGCGGAAATTGGTACCAAATTAGCACTAATAGTAAATTGTATTATTTGAATAATATGCTAAAAACATAATGCTTTATTCACCAAAGAGGAACCGCTCTGTTGTGGTTATTACCAAGACAGTAAATCTATAATACTTGAAGTCAATCTGGTAACTTTTTTTGGATTTACAAAAATTCTGTTGCCCATGTTATTGCAAACAGTAGTTGTGTTTCTCAACAATCCATAATAAACTTTGATGCATAACACAGTGAAGCAATTATCTCTACCCCTTTTGCAAACAAAATTGAATGAAAAGGGCCTTAGACAAGTTTAATCTAAGTTAAGATGGATAAAATGAAGTAGTTTAATAAAACTTGCATTAAGTATATATATATATTTGCTGAGAAGCCAAGGTCTAGAAAAAACCGAGTGTATACTGATAGCGGCTTTACAAAAGCTTATATGTTTGACATGTGTGTTTTCTTTTTATTTTTCGGAGATGATAGACCCAATGTAATTTATATGTATAGATGAGATTATGCACGCAAGTTATTGCTTTTCTGGGAAACTCAAAACTTAATTTCTTGACATTTTAGTTGTAGTATACCAAGAATTTCACCCTGTCGAAAAACCAAAGTTAGTATCCCAAAAAGTTTGTCAGAACCTCCTCGGAAGTCCCAGAAAGGAGCTTTCTGCAATAATGTGCCACAATTTAAAGTTTTTTTTGATTTTTTAAACACTTTTTGTGTTCCAGTAAAAACCTTTTTTGTGCAATTCGTAAAATGTTGATAGTGCCTTTTACCTGCTTGTTTTTTTCTCATACTACGTAAGATAATTTAATATTTATATTTTGAACTTGAAAAAATTCATATAAATATCTGATATTCCTGAGAAAGAATATTGGATAAAATTCACTTTTCTCTTCTCTTTTTTTTTCTGTATCCTCAACGAATAAAACTCAGCTACTCGCTAATTTATTACATTTCAAAACTCACCAACACCTTCTTTAAAAATGCAATTCCAATCTGCTATCGCTATCTTAAACGTTGCTTTGACTGTCTCCGGTATGGCTATCTCTGGCTGGCCATGGCCACACTACAAAAACGAGACTCTCCCAGCTCCAAAACCACACCACAACAAGACCAACATCACCATCATTAAGCCACCATGTAACTTCACAAACACAACCAACTCCACTAACTCCAAGCGCGCCATCAAATTGACCCCAATCTACTAAGTGCATCTGCTGCAGTCAGTGTTGCTAAGTTTATTATCACTTGAAGGTGTCTGTCTCATTGCTGTTATTAAACGTTTTGTTTCGGTGTCCAAGAAGAGTTGCTTAATCTTTAAAATTTTTTCCTTTTTTCTAATTTCTACATTAATTACTAATTAATTTTTTCCATTTCTCATAAAAATTCTTTTTTATTTCGTCGTTGTCATACTATTTTTTTCTATTGAGCCCATGGTATAGGCCTGTTGAGGAACAACATTTTTATTAAATATATATTCTCTGCTTTGCGGTTTTATTTTTTCGTTTCATATGGTTTGTTATAGGCTCCACAAATAATATATTCACTCCTTTGGACAAGTCTTAATTGTAGTAGTTATGCATTGTTTATGAACAAAGTATTGAAGGAAGAAAATTTTATTTCAACATGCAGCTGCAGCCGAATTATAGTCCCCACCGCCATTTTGGACCTCACAACCATTGTAAGACGGTCGGTTTCGTAATTCAATAAGGAGTATCTAATAAGGTTGCTTTATTATACAGCAATAAATACATAATGATGAATGATGAATGCTTGGGTGAAAAAAGTTCACAAAATGTAGTATAAGACATTGAAATTCTTGCAGGGGTGCGATACCCCAGGAAAACGGAGCAATAGAAACAAGTACTATAGGTTTTCATGTTGAGGAAAAGACCTGACAATGTCTTTTTTTTTTTTTTTTGTACTAAATCCTGCAAAGGATGTTTAAATCAGTTTCTGACACAGAACAGTATATCGAAACTTACATACTAGAAGATTGCATTAATTTGACGCCCCGAAATTCCATTGCTTTGGAAGATCTATTGTATGGGATTTGTTTCGTATGATAAATTGACAATTGGATGATACTATTTTCCCCTATTTATAACGTAAACAATTTAGGTGATACTATGCCATAAAGTGCCAAAAAATTATATTAAGTATTGCTCTATTTTTCATTGATATTCAACTGTGGCTTAGTAGCTTTTGTGGTACCATCTACGCCATTAAGATCAGGGACTTTACCATTGCTAGTCAACAAAAATGTACGAACACAAACAGTTCTCTACAATGTGCTCAGAAGACTTAGTTTATACGTGAAAAAAAAATAACAAAATATATTTACAGTTCATCATCTAATTTACTTATTTACTATTTTATTTTTTTGACTTCTTCTTGACAGCCAATTTACCACCGGATTGAACTTCCTTAACATTTTCGCCAACCAACGCAAGGTAGTCATCTAACCCGAATTCTTCTTCTTCATCCTCTTCTACAGTCTTCTTTTGCGACTTAGCAGCATTTTCCTTAGCAGCCACATCTTTGTCACTTTGTTCTTTAGCAGCACGAGTAGCAGCTTCAGCTTCAGCAACGGTCGCTTTGTTTGCAGTATCAGTAGAACTTTGATCCAAGTCGCTAAATAAAGAGTATTTTTGTTTGAATTTACTAAGTCTGCCAGCAGCCCTCTCGTTAACTTGCGACAAGTCCGATCTTGAAGGGTTCCACAATGGACTATTTCTTTGATCGTTAATCATTCTCATTTCAGCTTTTGGAAACTGGGATCTTCGTACTATAACAGAACCATCACTGAGTTCCACTAGCGTGTCGAATTTGTGATAAATTGCTGGTCTGGCTTTACCCACGGCGATCTTCTTCTTTGGTCTGCTTTCTAGTTGGACATCACCAGAGGATATTGATGGGGAGCTAGTCAAATAGCTTCTAACGAAGCTCTTTGGCTGATTCTTGACACAAGCAACTGATCTGATCATAGCAACTAATAGAATTTGGTTTATTTTACTTTAAACTGAGTATTATCTGTTAGAGTCTTCTCCTCTTTCCCCTGCTTTGCCTGCTACCTGCGTTCTCCTGTGTTTTTGATTTGACTTTGATTAAAAATTTCCCAATCGTAGAAAAAAAATGCAGAAAATCAAAAAATGCCTGGTCCGCGTGACAAAAGCGTGACATACACCCAAGATTTTGGTATAATGCGGGAAATTCAATGTTTTGTGCTTTTTGTTTACTCTTCAACATTTGAGTATTTACAGTATATTCCAACTATTGCTGCTGACAGCATATAAAACAGCGAGAAAAGACAATCGAATCAACATTAAAAATAACCATGTCAAAAAACGAAATTAAGCCACATTCGTTGGACCTTCCCCGATTAACTTCGATAGAGTACCCGCTCAATGTGAAGAATGTGGAAAAAGTCCTCAATATGACTGGAGGGAAGGACAAAATCATGGAAAGCATCAACAGCAGCAGTGAGCCTTTAGAACTACGGCTTCGTCCTAATGACCCGTTCCAACACCCGATTGAAGGAAAGCCTGTGCACACTGATAACTTGTTGGTGAAAATTAGCGTGCCGAAGAAAAAATTCCGGGAACAGTTCCATGGTGACCTTCAAGCATATTTGGAAGCAGTTAAAAATGAGCATGATGAGGCTGTCAAGACAAATAGTGATGAGAGTGTGAAGTCACTTAGTGCAAATGCCTTCAAGGCTGAGCCGGTGGGTATTGTTAGCCGTACCTACCGTTTTAGGGGTATGACAGATTATCAGTATCTGACCAAGAACTCCAGCTATGCACAGAGAGTGAAGGACTCTATAATGCAAGGTAATTTGGAAAAAATCAAAACTCTCAAAGTTGATGTGGGAAAGTACCCTTGGTCACCAAATGACACGTTAAATTACAAGGACGTGCCATTCGATATGGCTCCTCCACCAATGTTCACCTCATTGAAAGTGTCAACGTCGTATAATTTTAAACAAAATGATAATGCTGTGGTTACTAAAGACCCAACAACAGGGAAAGAGCAAGTTACGCTTTCTAAACGAGCCCGGAAGCTCCGTACTTTTATCCTTTCTTGGAAAGACAAATCAATTCCTTCTGAGCCAGATCGTACATTGTTTAAGGAATGGCATGGGTGGGCCAACGTTATTAAGAAGGAAATTCGTACTATTGAAGCAGAATGGATGTTGGGGCAAATTGTCAACTTGGACGAAGTTTTCTCACCGCCATCTTTGGACAATGATATTGATAAGAAACTAACTGCAGACTACTCCAAAATTCCACCTCCTATATACAATTACTTGTGCAGAAATTTGAATATCAGACAAGCGTTGAGAAGTTTAGATACCATTGAAAGATTAAAAGAACTTTTCAAGCAGCAGCCAATCTGGCTAAGAAAGAAAGCCGTGCTACATTTACCAGCAAGCTTGAGACCCTTTTTCAAGCACTGCATTGCCTTTGTTGCATATTCATATAGAAATGGACCATGGCGAAGCTGTTATATCGCATTTGGTATTGATCCACGCAGTGCCTCCAAGTATTCCATTTACCAAAGTGAGTCATTCCGGTTGCTTGGGGTGAAAAGCAGAGATCTTGCCACTAGAACTTTTGAATCAGACGACGAAGACAAAGAAGAAAGTCAAAGCCAAGGCCAAAGCCAGGGTCCAAGTCAAACACAAGTTCAATCTTCAGAGCTGGAAGAGCCGCCAGTGGAAGAATTGATCCGACAAACAGAATTCTATGGTAACGAGTTCCCTAGACTGTTGCTTTTCCTCATAATTGATATTAAGGACCCCGATGTTTTGACAGTTCTTGAACTCAACAAAGATATAGCCATAAACAAAGAGCCAAACGAAAAATTTGGTTGGTTTAATGCCGAAGTACTAACCACTGTGCGGGCCATTGTTCGGTACAAATTGCCATTGCTATACAAAAAAAAGCCAATTTCTAGAGAAAGAATAAGACGGATAATTGAGACAATGTCGCCATCTCATGTATCGCCCAATGGTGGGAAAGATTTAGCCGATAAGGGCGATGAGGGTTATAACGATGAGGATGATGAAGGTGAGGATGATGAAGATGATGAAGATGATGAATTAAACCAAGAAGAGGAGGATGAGGATGTTAATGAAGAAGACGAAGATGTGGTGCATGGTGGAGAGAATGGATTGCAGAAAATAGCAGAAAAGAACGATATAAACGCTGAAACATCAAACGCTAATAATGATGATGTGGAAGTTGACGGTGATGACGACGATAAGATGGATGTTGACCATGAAGGAGAGGATTCGGCAGTAGCAGCAGATGGCGTATTATTACAAGGACGCAGCGAAGAAGACCTTTTGGTGCGGTTGGAAAAAACTAATCCAAAGCAGTTCATTGAGGTGAAGAAATTAATGGGAATAATTAAACAGGAAGATGTGATGATGTGAAATAAAAATAAACAGTGTAATTTTACTAATGTCCCAATATTTACAGTTGATGTATTTTTAATTTTTTGTTTTATATGATTATTACTTTTACTTTTAGCTCATTTACAAAATAGATAAGACAAACGGGTTTTTAAAAAATCGAAAACTCAAAGGAAGGGCTTGGTATTTGTGCTATTTAAGATGTAAAATTCAGTCTATTTAAAGGTTTACTGAATAAGTAAAAATAAGTAATGCGTAACAATAAAAAGCTTATAATTTTTAATAACCACGACTTCTGACTTATTATTTCCATTATTCCTATTGACAATACCAGGCTTTTATCCCGGAATTACTAAATGAATAAAACGCCAATAGTTTGAAAGTTATTAGATACTTAGAATTAGCTAGACGGCGCCTACTCCTTGTTTATATTCATAAAAGCTATTTTGACTAGCTACACCACCTCGGAGCTGGTTTTATGAAAAAGTTGGGTAAGAGACGGAATGAAAAAGAAAATAACGGGGATACTGAGATAGAAAGAAGTATTTTTGTTTCTTTGAGATATAAGTACTCAACATGTGTTCCGGTAAAGATACTGAAAAACAAAAGAAAGAAAGTATCCTGTTAGTTTGGGCTTTTTTTTTTTTTTT
>JXWR01008061.1_pt1 | contig 12730 bp, 6 predicted proteins | sample 315541 | NCBI WGS metagenome assembly JXWR01 (sample SAMN03273951, study PRJNA271842) | soil metagenome | isolation source: rice field ambient CO2 | place: India: CRRI Experimental farm Cuttack,Odisha-753006 | collected 2013-12-17
AAAAAAAGAATAATCTCCCCTTCTGTTCTTTGCAGTTGCCTTTCTTCCCCTCAGTGTTATTTTTTTTCACAAGGAGATAAAAAAAAAAACTTTAACATGTCACTTTAAGCATGTATGTAATACGTCTATTAATTATATGTAACTTTTATAACTATTTTCATTTCTATGTGATCCATTTGCAGTTATGCACCTTTTTTTTTTTCCGAATTGTGCTATGTATATATCACTAGTAATAATGTACCAAACTATACAAACACGTAGGATACAGTAAAAAAAATTTTAGCTGGTGAACTGTTGTAAGAAGGAGATTTCATCGGGCGTGAAATTTATTGCAGAAATTTGGGCAGAATGGTTCATCAAAAAGGTGTAGATCTCTTGCGCAAAAACATTCGCCTCTACATTGCTTGAAAGGCCCGTAACAATTTTATGAATGGTATCATTACTCATCGTGACCTCCGTGCTGGTCAAATTGATAATTTTCAGGAAACCCATGTACGCGCTACTCTTTTCCTCTACATCGTCCAATGCGTTAACGGACAAACACCATTTATTCCAGTTGGAATCATTGGCAAATGCGCCAGAACTGAAAACTTCAGGGTGTGTTAGCCCCATTTTTCCGATGGTCACAGACAAGTTCTCCATCACAGAGCTGTCTACGATTTGTGTGTTGGTGGTAAATAAATCTAGAATGATTCTAGACATATCAATGATATAAGTATTCAAATCGATACGTTCGCTTATCAAACCAAGCGCCCATATCGCATTTATCACAGCAGGAGTACCATCACTATCGTCGTTATGCATTATTTCCGTACCAATCAACTTCAAGAAATCCTCCAAATTACCAATTACCAGTTCCGAATTGAAAAAATATACAATATCTCCCAACAGGGCAAAGCAGCTTTGTCTTACTTCATGGACAGGGTCCTGTAAACATTCTAGCATGATTTTCAATATCGTTAAATCCTTCGTCCCTTGAGGGAACAATAGATCCTGCGAGTGAGCGCCAAGACCTTGTACCAATCCATCAATCAAATCTAATGAGGTGATGATGAAGTCCTTCTCAGGCACTACTATTGTCGGGTCTTGATGTGATTTGGCTTCCAATTCGACACAATGACATAGAATTCTAAAGGCTCTGTTGTACACTTCTGGTGCCATAGGCATGAATCTTTCCCCTAGTGATGATGCCACGCAGGAAAGACATTCTAAAAGTGGCCACAGCTCCTTGTCACTGTCTGACAACAAAGCCCATTTTTCAATTAAGGGCGGCAAAATTATTTGCAACGCTGTCTCGTCTAATGCACATTTTTCAGAAAACCTGCCGATGGCATCATATAATATAATTAAATTCTTTTTCTTGTAATATTTCAAACATTTATCAAAACTCGTCAATAATTGACTATAAAATAAAGTTTCAACCAATTCGGAGTCGGCGTTTTCAATAAATACTGCTACACTACTAATAGCCGCCTCTTGAACATCCTTTTTCTTGTCCATTAATGTGTTTATTATAGGTTCTAAGACTGGAATTAAAAACTCAGTATGGTCTTGTAATATCCATGGTGAAAACCTACTTAATGTCCAACATGTCATTTTCCTCACTGGTGCCCACTTATCGTTCAATTGTTCCACTAAAAATGGTATTAGTGCTGGTAAGCCATCATTAAAATACTTCATTCCACCTTCTGCCATGGCCCCCAGTGCTAATATAGTAGCTTCTCTAATAAACCACCTATCAGAACCCAAATGTTCTCTTAAAAATGGGAACGCTATATCCATCACTTGATGAGGTAAAATATTCGTCATTACATCTAGCGTTGCCGCGGAACATTTTCTCAAATTCCATTGCGTATCAACATCGCCATCTTCATCATCATCATCATCATCATCTTCGTTGTCATCTGCATCCTCTCCATTTCCTGCCTCTTTCTTTTTCACAATACGGGGTGCAATGGGCTTGATGTCCTCATCTTTATCCTCCAAGAATGCATCATCATCATTAGAAGCTTCCAGGAGAACGATGGATTCTTCGTTATAGACCATTTTCGATAATAATATTGGCACGATATCCTTAACATATGGTTGTAAGATATGTTCAGGAATATTTGGGCTCGTTGCAAAGGCGTGCAAAAACTCGCAGGCTTCAATAGCCACTTTTTCCTCATTTACAGTGGTGATCAAATGCAACATGAATTGTACAATACCATCTAAATGGGAAACCAGCTTATCTGGTCTGAATTCCAATAAGAAACTAAAACTAATGCAAATCTGTGCCCTAACTAGGTCGTTTTCGTCGTTTTGTGCCAACTGAAAAATAATTTCTAAGAATTTATCTAATCTCACAATAAAACTTTGTGTTTGTAGCGGGATCACTGTATTTATACATTTCACCGATTCTGAGCGAATCACAGGTGAGAAATTTGGATTCGAAATAAACCTAAAAAAACTATCCAATAAGGCTTCCATAGGCTTCGTATTTCCCGACCATTCCAATTGGAAAAATTGAGCGCTGTCTTCCATGATCTTAGATAAAGCCTTAATACTTGGCTCATTTCCATTTGAGGTTAGCTCTAGCAACTGGTAAAGCATTTGAAGACCAGTTGGATCATCTCTATGCTGCCTATAGTAAGTGGAAAATAAAGTAGTAATAACGATACCTGTCACGTTCGAAACGAGATTATTGTTCGAATTATAAAGGCCATGTATAATGTTTGATTTGACGTATCCTAAGTCGTGGCTATTGCTCTTAATTAAATTGTTTCCCCCCAGCATTGAATTTTTCAACAGCATACCGGCGGTAGCTCTATTGTTCTGAAGATCCTGTAGGGAGTAGTGTTGCTTCAATACATCATCAGATTCGCCTTCAATTAAAATATAACACAAATAATTGAGAAATTCAGGTTGCAGCTGGAAGTTCTCCATAGCTTCCATTGCGTTATTACGAATCTCTGGATTTGGTGACATACAGTTCTGTAAAAGAGTTGCTAGTTGCAACACATAGTCTTCGGCGGGCTTCCATGTCGATGCCATCTTTATTCACTTAACTACTGCTAACAATTCTGAAAACCAAAGACTGCGGAATATTCTGATATGTATTACTACTATTCGCTGCTCTTCTGCATAATTAATACTGAAAAGTTTTTCATACTTTTAAACATAACCTTTTTTTAAGCAAAACTCTATAACCCGGATCAGAAAACTACGAAAAGAGGGTAATAACATAGGTGCAGGGTTTCCATCGATAACGACGCCGACAATGAGCCTTGCTGCAACATCCAATTAGGACTAATAACTATCGTAGGAATTTCTACGTAATAAACTTCAACAGAGCCTAAAATTTGAAAATAAATAATCTAGAGGGGAAACTTAAAGAAATTCTATTCTTGTCAATAAAGTGGAAATCTGTCAGATGTCACAGTTTCTTTATTTGTGACACATATTTTCAACATAAATTCAGGCATTAGTGCTGTAAGCACAAGAAGTTGCGGCGATATGAATATTCCAGATTTTACTTACAAGCTGCATTGTAGTCTTACAATTCTTTTTTTCTTTTTTTTTTTTTTATGGAAAGGACCACTCTTACATAACTAGAATAGCATTAAGAATCAGATTTACAGATAAAGATGACATTATTTTATATATATATATTGTCACTCCGTTCAAGTCGACAACCAATAAAAAATTTAAAAAAAGCCAGGCAGTTAATAGAAAAAATATGATATGAATGAATATTCCACTTTCTTTTTACAGTCTTTGCAGATAATGAATCTGACCATCCAAATTTCTTAGTTTTTCAGCAGCTTGTTCCGAAGTTAAATCTCTTTGAGGCTCACCTAACAATTCAAAACCAACCAAGAATTTCCGAACAGTGGCTGATCTCAGTAAAGGTGGGTAGAAATGCATGTGAAACCAACTATTACTCAATTCATCACCAGTCGCATTTAAAGGAGCCTGATGGATACCCATTGAGTATGGGAAACTCGTTTCAAATAAATTATCATACTTAATAGTTAGTTGCTTTAAAATCGAGGCGAGGTCCTCCTTCACCATTTGGTTAAATTGGCTAATTGAGGCAAGCTTCTTCTTTGAAATGACCAAGGTCTCAAATGGCCAGATGGCCCAGTATGGAACAACAACAATAAAGGATTCATTCTCCACTACGACTCTTGACTTCTCTCTTGATTCTAATTTGACGTAATCGGCAAACAAATCAGTATTGTGTTCACGTTTATATTTATCAAAAGATTTCAATTCTTGCGAAACTTCACTAGGGATGGATTCTAAGCACCAAGCTTGGCCATGTGGATGTAAGTTGGAACAACCCATGGCTGTACCTTTGTTCTCAAATATTTGGACATATTTGAAAGGCTTATGATTTTCTCTTGCTTCTCTGGAGAGATCGTCAGTCAATGCTTGCCAAGAATTAACAATATGAACCAGATCTGATTGTTTCATTTGTGGAATGGTTAGATTATGATTGGGGCTAAAACATATGACGAAACAATTGCCTCTCACAGATTGCACTTTAAGCAGCCTATTTTTAAGATTATCCTCATTGGAATCATTCTGTGGTAAAATAGGTTGATCGAGCCTAACGGCAGCATAATCATTGGGGAAAATATACGTTGATTCATATCTTGGGTTTAGGTTACCAGTAGCTCTTTTGTTACCAGGACATAGATAGCATTTTGGATCATACAATGGAGCTGTGGGCTTGTAAGCAGCCTCCTGTTGACCTAACCAAGGTCTTTTAGCTCTGTGTGGAGAAACTAAGATCCATGAATCGGTTAGTGGATTGTAACGTCTATGGGAATGGCTAGAAAAATCAAATTCTTCAGCAGTCATTTTTGAGGGAATATTCAACTGTTTTTTTTTATCATGTTGATGCTCTGCATAATAATGCCCATAAATATTTCCAACCTGCTTTTATATCTTTGCTAGCCAAACTAACTGAACATAGCTACACATTATTTTCAGCTTGGCTATTTTGTGAACACTGTATAGCCAGTCCTTCGGATCACGGTCAACAGTTGTCCGAGCGCTTTTTGGACCCTTTCCCTTATTTTTGGGTTAAGGAAAATGACAGAAAATATATCTAATGAGCCTTCGCTCAACAGTGCTCCGAAGTATAGCTTTCCAAAAGGAGAGGCAAAGCAATTTAAGAATGTATGAACAAAATAAAGGGGAAAAATTACCCCCTCTACTTTACCAAACGAATACTACCAATAATATTTACAACTTTTCCTTATGATTTTTTCACTGAAGCGCTTCGCAATAGTTGTGAGCGATATCAAAAGTAACGAAATGAACTCCGCGGCTCGTGCTATATTCTTGTTGCTACCGTCCATATCTTTCCATAGATTTTCAATCTTTGATGTCTCCATGGTGGTACAGAGAACTTGTAAACAATTCGGTCCCTACATGTGAGGAAATTCGCTGTGACACTTTCATCACCGAACTCCAAATTAAAAAAATAGCATAAAATTCGTTATACAGCAAATCTATGTGTTGCAATTAAGAACTAAAAGATATAGAGTGCATATTTTCAAGAAGGATAGTAAGCTGGTAAATCAGGAAAATCTGTAGACAATCTTGGACCCGTAAGTTTCACCGTTTTTCAAGGTTACACAATCTTTCCAGTTCTCTTGATTGATAGCATCAATGTATCTACCAGGCTCGATTGCAAAACCTTGTCTTGCTTCGTAACCAGCAGACAAGAAATCACCGGTATAAAATTGATAAGTTGGCTCTGTACTTAAAACTTCTAATGTAATATTGGAATCGGGATGAAAAGCCTTGACAATAAGCGTCAATTCATTGTTTAGAGTATTGATTTGACTTGGTTTAGCATTTTCATCCACCACAAAACAACAATCAAACTGGGGATTTTTGGGGCCTAAGACCGTTGGCTTTGTAGAGTTAAAGGTAGCAATTTCTCTATCGACGATATTACCCGTAGGAATCATGTTTTTGTCGACATCAACAGATTTTTTCGAACGCACCATAATCTCCGTACCCTCAATAGTGTCTCCATATGGCTTGTTCAGATTGAAATAACTATGATTTGTTAAATTTATTGGCGTCGCTTCACCAGCAGTCAATTTACCTTTATATACGATTTCCAAACTTTTTTGGGCAACGTTCACAGTATACTGTATGGTTACCAATAGATCACCTGGAAATTCGGTGTCCTTCTCATTATCTATCAGCATGTACTCGGCGGTAAAAACATCCTTTGAAGGATTTTGAATGATGGGTCCCAAAAATCTTTTTCTGTGGAAAGAACCGATACTACTATGATTCGCATTAACGCCGTTATTAACGGTTAACTGATAGTCTTTGTTGCATAAACTAAACTTACCCTTCGAAATACGATTAGCATACCTGCCGATCGTGGCGCCTATATAAGCACTATCAGGATTCAAATACCCTTCCTCATTTTCATAGCCAAGAACAACTGATTGTCCGTTCACTTTCAGGTCAACAATGCTGGCGCCCAAATTGGCAAACGTGGCTTGAAATCTGGTGCCGGCACCAATAGTCACAAATCTTGCGTCATAACGCATATCTTCAGCGGAAAATCTGGCCTCGACACCCCTTAACTGGTAACCAAAAGGATTCTCAGTAGTCCATTTCCATAAATCCTTGCAGGAGTCTTCAACCTGCAACTCGGTCTGCCATTTCAGTTCGCGTTTGGCCCTATCTGGTTTAGCCGTCAAGTTCAAAACATCACCTGCTCTTCTGCCCGTAACTTTGTATGGAAGATCAATACCAGAAGCTTTGCAGAATGCATGATAAACTTCAAAAACTGTAGAACCTTTACCGGAACCCAAGTTCCACTCACGACACAAACCTTCATTTTCATTGTAGGCCTCTAGGTATTTCAGGGCTGCAATATGACCTTTTGCTAGATCAACTACGTGGATATAATCCCTGATCGGGGTACCATCTCTGGAATCATAATCGTCTCCGAAGATGTAAAGCTTCTCGCGCCTACCAACAGCTACTTGAGCCATATATGGCAACAAATTGTTTGGTATACCTAGCGGATCTTCTCCGATTAATCCAGAGGGATGTGCGCCAATTGGGTTAAAATAACGCAAGATAGCAAACTTCCAACTTTTTTTGTCGCTATTGTAAAGATCATTCAAGATATTCTCAATGGCGTATTTCGTATGACCATACGGATTAGTAGGCCCTAAGGGACATTCTTCTGGGATAGGAATCATATTTGGGAATCTCGTAGCATCACCATAGACAGTAGCAGAAGATGAAAAAACAAATTTGGAAACGTTGTATTGTTGCATTAACTCTAATAAAACGACAGTTCCCAAAATGTTATTGTGATAGTATCTCAGCGGGATTTGTGTAGATTCACCTACAGCCTTTAAACCAGCAAAGTGAATTACCGAATCAATTTTATATTCTTTGAAAACCTTTTCCAGACCTTTTCGGTCACACAAATCAACCTCATAGAAGGGAATGTGATGCTTAGTCAAGACCTCTAACCTGGCTACAGAATCATAAGTTGAATTCGACAGGTTATCAGCAACAACACAGTCATATCCATTCTCAATTAGCTCTACCACAGTGTGTGAACCAATGTATCCAGCACCACCTGTAACCAAAACAATTTTAGAAGTACTTTCACTTTGTAACTGAGCTGTCATTTATATTGAATTTTCAAAAATTCTTACTTTTTTTTTGGATGGACGCAAAGAAGTTTAATAATCATATTACATGGCATTACCACCATATACATATCCATATCTAATCTTACTTATATGTTGTGGAAATGTAAAGAGCCCCATTATCTTAGCCTAAAAAAACCTTCTCTTTGGAACTTTCAGTAATACGCTTAACTGCTCATTGCTATATTGAAGTACGGATTAGAAGCCGCCGAGCGGGCGACAGCCCTCCGACGGAAGACTCTCCTCCGTGCGTCCTCGTCTTCACCGGTCGCGTTCCTGAAACGCAGATGTGCCTCGCGCCGCACTGCTCCGAACAATAAAGATTCTACAATACTAGCTTTTATGGTTATGAAGAGGAAAAATTGGCAGTAACCTGGCCCCACAAACCTTCAAATTAACGAATCAAATTAACAACCATAGGACGATAATGCGATTAGTTTTTTAGCCTTATTTCTGGGGTAATTAATCAGCGAAGCGATGATTTTTGATCTATTAACAGATATATAAATGCAAAAGCTGCATAACCACTTTAACTAATACTTTCAACATTTTCGGTTTGTGTTACTTCTTATTCAAATGTCATAAAAGTATCAACAAAAAATTGTTAATATACCTCTATACTTTAACGTCAAGGAGAAAAAACTATAATGACTAAATCTCATTCAGAAGAAGTGATTGTACCTGAGTTCAATTCTAGCGCAAAGGAATTACCAAGACCATTGGCCGAAAAGTGCCCGAGCATAATTAAGAAATTTATAAGCGCTTATGATGCTAAACCGGATTTTGTTGCTAGATCGCCTGGTAGAGTCAATCTAATTGGTGAACATATTGATTATTGTGACTTCTCGGTTTTACCTTTAGCTATTGATTTTGATATGCTTTGCGCCGTCAAAGTTTTGAACGAGAAAAATCCATCCATTACCTTAATAAATGCTGATCCCAAATTTGCTCAAAGGAAGTTCGATTTGCCGTTGGACGGTTCTTATGTCACAATTGATCCTTCTGTGTCGGACTGGTCTAATTACTTTAAATGTGGTCTCCATGTTGCTCACTCTTTTCTAAAGAAACTTGCACCGGAAAGGTTTGCCAGTGCTCCTCTGGCCGGGCTGCAAGTCTTCTGTGAGGGTGATGTACCAACTGGCAGTGGATTGTCTTCTTCGGCCGCATTCATTTGTGCCGTTGCTTTAGCTGTTGTTAAAGCGAATATGGGCCCTGGTTATCATATGTCCAAGCAAAATTTAATGCGTATCACGGTCGTTGCAGAACATTATGTTGGTGTTAACAATGGCGGTATGGATCAGGCTGCCTCTGTTTGCGGTGAGGAAGATCATGCTCTATACGTTGAGTTCAAACCGCAGTTGAAGGCTACTCCGTTTAAATTTCCGCAATTAAAAAACCATGAAATTAGCTTTGTTATTGCGAACACCCTTGTTGTATCTAACAAGTTTGAAACCGCCCCAACCAACTATAATTTAAGAGTGGTAGAAGTCACTACAGCTGCAAATGTTTTAGCTGCCACGTACGGTGTTGTTTTACCTTCTGGAAAAGAAGGATCGAGCACGAATAAAGGTAATCTAAGAGATTTCATGAACGTTTATTATGCCAGATATCACAACATTTCCACACCCTGGAACGGCGATATTGAATCCGGCATCGAACGGTTAACAAAGATGCTAGTATTAGTTGAAGAGTCTCTCGCCAATAAGAAACAGGGCTTTAGTGTTGACGATGTCGCACAATTCTTGAATTGTTCTCGCGAAGAATTCACAAGAGACTACTTAACAACATCTCCAGTGAGATTTCAAGTCTTAAAGCTATATCAGAGGGCTAAGCATGTGTATTCTGAATCTTTAAGAGTCTTGAAGGCTGTGAAATTAATGACTACCGCGAGCTTTACTGCCGACGAAGACTTTTTCAAGCAATTTGGTGCCTTGATGAACGAGTCTCAAGCTTCTTGCGATAAACTTTACGAATGTTCTTGTCCAGAGATTGACAAAATTTGTTCCATTGCTTTGTCAAATGGATCATATGGTTCCCGTTTGACTGGAGCTGGCTGGGGTGGTTGTACTGTTCACTTGGTTCCAGGGGGCCCAAATGGCAACATAGAAAAGGTAAAAGAAGCCCTTGCCAATGAGTTCTACAAGGTCAAGTACCCTAAGATCACTGATGCTGAGCTAGAAAATGCTATCATCGTCTCTAAACCAGCATTGGGCAGCTGTCTATATGAATTATAAGTATACTTCTTTTTTTTACTTTGTTCAGAACAACTTCTCATTTTTTTCTACTCATAACTTTAGCATCACAAAATACACAATAATAACGAGTAGTAACACTTTTATAGTTCATACATGCTTCAACTACTTAATAAATGATTGTATGATAATGTTTTCAATGTAAGAGATTTCGATTATCCACAAACTTTAAAACACAGGGACACAATTCTTGATATGCTTTCAACCGCTGCGTTTTGGATATCTATTCTTGACATGATATGACTACCATTTTGTTATTGTACGTGGGGCAGTTGACGTCTTATCATATACCAAAGTCATTTGCGAAGTTCTTGGCAAGTTGCCAACTGACGAGATGCAGTAAAAAGAGATTGCCGTCTTGAAACTTTTTGTCCTTTTTTTTTCCGGGGACTCTACGAGAACCCTTTGTCCTACTGATTAATTTTGTACTGAATTTGGACAATTCAGATTTTAGTAGACAAGCGCGAGGAGGAAAAGAGATGACAGAAAAATTCCGATGGACAAGAAGATAGGAAAAAAAAAAAGCTTTCACCGATTCCCTAGACCGGAAAAAAGTCGTATGACATCAGAATGAAAAATTTTCAAGTTAGACAAGGACAAAATCAGGACAAATTGTAAAGATATAATAAACTATTTGATTCAGCGCCAATTTGCCCTTTTCCATTTTCCATTAAATCTCTGTTCTCTCTTACTTATATGATGATTAGGTATCATCTGTATAAAACTCCTTTCTTAATTTCACTCTAAAGCATACCCCATAGAGAAGATCTTTCGGTTCGAAGACATTCCTACGCATAATAAGAATAGGAGGGAATAATGCCAGACAATCTATCATTACATTTAAGCGGCTCTTCAAAAAGATTGAACTCTCGCCAACTTATGGAATCTTCCAATGAGACCTTTGCGCCAAATAATGTGGATTTGGAAAAAGAGTATAAGTCATCTCAGAGTAATATAACTACCGAAGTTTATGAGGCATCGAGCTTTGAAGAAAAAGTAAGCTCAGAAAAACCTCAATACAGCTCATTCTGGAAGAAAATCTATTATGAATATGTGGTCGTTGACAAATCAATCTTGGGTGTTTCTATTCTGGATTCATTTATGTACAACCAGGACTTGAAGCCCGTCGAAAAAGAAAGGCGGGTTTGGTCCTGGTACAATTATTGTTACTTCTGGCTTGCTGAATGTTTCAATATCAATACTTGGCAAATTGCAGCTACAGGTCTACAACTGGGTCTAAATTGGTGGCAGTGTTGGATAACAATTTGGATTGGGTACGGTTTCGTTGGTGCTTTTGTTGTTTTGGCCTCTAGAGTTGGATCTGCTTATCATTTGTCATTCCCTATATCATCTAGAGCATCATTCGGTATTTTCTTCTCTTTATGGCCCGTTATTAATAGAGTCGTCATGGCCATCGTTTGGTATAGTGTCCAAGCTTATATTGCGGCAACTCCCGTATCATTAATGCTGAAATCTATCTTTGGAAAAGATTTACAAGACAGAATCCCAGATCACTTTGGATCACCGAATGCTACTACTTACGAGTTCATGTGTTTTTTTATCTTTTGGGCTGCCAGTCTTCCATTTTTACTGGTTCCACCTCACAAAATTAGACACCTGTTTACTGTTAAAGCCGTCTTGGTTCCGTTTGCTTCTTTTGGTTTCTTAATTTGGGCTATCAGAAGAGCTCACGGGCGTATTGCCTTAGGATCTTTAACCGATGTACAACCTCATGGCTCTGCCTTTTCGTGGGCTTTTCTAAGATCACTAATGGGTTGTATGGCTAATTTCTCCACAATGGTAATCAACGCTCCAGATTTCTCTAGATTTTCAAAAAACCCTAACTCCGCTTTATGGTCCCAATTAGTGTGCATTCCATTTTTGTTTTCCATCACTTGTTTAATTGGAATTCTAGTCACCGCAGCTGGTTATGAAATATACGGTATTAATTACTGGTCGCCACTCGATGTGCTAGAAAAATTTTTACAGACTACTTATAATAAGGGCACAAGAGCTGGTGTTTTCTTAATCTCTTTTGTTTTCGCCGTAGCTCAGTTAGGTACTAATATTTCTGCAAACTCATTATCGTGTGGAACTGATATGTCCGCTATCTTCCCCAAGTTTATCAATATCAAGCGTGGTTCATTATTTTGTGCAGCCATGGCGCTGTGTATTTGTCCATGGAATTTAATGGCAACATCAAGTAAATTTACAATGGCTTTGTCCGCATATGCTATCTTTTTGTCCAGTATTGCCGGTGTTGTCTGCTCAGATTACTTTGTTGTTAGAAGAGGATATATCAAGCTAACACACATATATTCCCATCAAAAGGGCTCTTTTTATATGTACGGAAACAGGTTTGGTATCAATTGGAGAGCTTTGGCTGCATATCTATGTGGGGTGGCTCCTTGCTTGCCCGGTTTCATCGCGGAGGTGGGCGCTCCCGCTATAAAGGTTTCTGATGGTGCTATGAAACTATATTACCTAAGTTACTGGGTAGGATATGGCTTGAGTTTTTCTTCTTATACTGCTCTGTGTTACTTCTTCCCTGTACCTGGGTGCCCTGTTAACAACATTATAAAGGACAAGGGCTGGTTCCAAAGATGGGCCAATGTCGATGATTTTGAAGAAGAGTGGAAAGACACAATTGAGAGGGATGACCTGGTAGATGACAATATTAGTGTCTACGAACACGAACACGAAAAGACTTTCATTTAAGCTCTCCATATCTACATCACTTTCTGCATTAATCTGAAATATTTTTCAAATTTTCATGTGTAATGA
>JXWR01000606.1_pt1 | contig 12695 bp, 5 predicted proteins | sample 315541 | NCBI WGS metagenome assembly JXWR01 (sample SAMN03273951, study PRJNA271842) | soil metagenome | isolation source: rice field ambient CO2 | place: India: CRRI Experimental farm Cuttack,Odisha-753006 | collected 2013-12-17
TTGATGTTGTTGATGTTGTTGTTGTCGTTTAAAAATGTTGTTTCTATTACTATTGTTGGAAACTGTACCATTGGACGATTGATCAAGCACCGTTTCTCCATCAATTTCTTCTGCCAGACTGTCATTCATCACAGTTGGCTCTTGTGAATATGACAGGGGATCGTGAACGGATTTGTACAGTTTTCTTTTGTTCAATGAATTCATCGTAGATATGTAAAAATCAGTCTTAGTGGCCGACTCTCTGGAAAATGGTCTCGAATTATCATTGACACTTCCATAATTATCTGGGGTTTGCTTCTCCGAAATTAGTTTATTCTTCACAAACTTGTTCATTTCGTTATAATCATGATTATTATGTGATTCGGTGAAGCTTACTGCTCTTTGTAATTCATTAAAAGAATCTACTCTGGGTGACGAAATCTTGCTAGTTATTGGTGTTCCCTGTCTTGATCCTAGTTCACTAACCAAATATCTAGCATTGTTTATTCCTTTATGGATCGAACTGTACAACTGGCTTATTGAGCTGCTTGACTGATCAGCAATGGAACTGTCATAATTGATTAATGCGGCTGCTGCTTCAGCCTGGGCTGGAGTTTTGTTTTTTGGAATCTTTTTGCTGTTATTATTATTATTATTATTAATATCATTATTATTATCTAGAAAATCTTTGGCTGGAGTAGGAGTACGTCTGAATTTTGAATTTCCAGTTGGCGTTGATTTTAATGGTATCAATATCGTTTGCTGTGACGATTTGTCATTATTGGGCGTATGCTGAGATACATTTAGAGTGCTTTCTTCCTCATCCCTTTCGTCATCAATGACAAAGTTATCCGATGTTTGCAAATTCCTCTGTGGTTCTTTGCTCAAAAACGAATACCTATACTCATTTTTCTTGGCTGACTTGCGAACTGCTTCGGAACCTTTAACATTCACAGAAGTGGGCACCGGCAATCTTCTAGCGGGACTAGCAAGCGCGCTCAACAAGTCATCATTATCTGTTGCTGAGGCCGTTCTTTTATCAGTCCGCCGCTGCTTCTGTTTACCATTATTGTTATTGCCGGTTTGGTTTGACCTTGTCACTGAAAGCGGTTTTATTTTGAGCCCGCTATATTGGATTCGAGGAAACGACAGGTCGTTATTCAATATACTATCGTTGTGATTTATTATGCTGCTATTGTTGGCGGTTTGATCAAACAAATCAAACTTTTCGTATCCATTTGTTGTTTTGGTGGTGGTGGCGGTGCTTGTGGGTACATTACCAATATTTGTAGGTTTTTGATGTGACCTTTCCGACATGGTGTGATATGCTATGCTACTATTATTGAACTAATTGCTGTGATTTGTTGTGTGATTTGTTGTGGGCGCTAACTGATGATATTATCTTTACGTTGATAGACGCCGTGTTGTGCAGTTGGTTTGCTTCTATAGCTTTGGACCGAGCGTTTTGTACTTCAATTTGAGTAAATATTGAATCGTATTCAATAATCTTTTGGCATAACGCGGTTTAATAAATACTGATATTGAGGTGCCGGCGACTGAATTTTGTCAAGCCAATTTTAGTAATTACTGTTTTATATTTTGATTTTCTTAATGTAGAACCAGATCTAATATCATATCTGATTCGCCGTTTCAGAAAAAGCTTTAAATCAAAGCGATAAAGAAAAAAACTTGGTACTTGGCAATAGTATAAGCTTAAGATGAACAGAGTAGTGGAATGAAGAGTAGCAGTATAGTGGGCAACCTGTATCACATCTATTCTATCTCATAATCCCCAGGCAAACGGAACGCGTCGTTGTGTTTGCATTTCCCTTTTTCTGTTTATCAGTGTGGATTGACGCATGATTGGCATTGGGATATTTAATTACTATGCGCACTCACATTCTAGCAAAATGTTTTATACGGTAGTCTATCGATGGTATAACATACTAATATGCTAAATATTACAACAACAAGCTGAACAAAAAGCACATCATCCACCAAAAATAATTTTTGTTTTACGCTGAGATACGGTAAAATATGCCCAGGTGGTAAGTGCAGCTTGTTGCATTGCGGCATTATAGTTTGTCACTAAACAAGAAATCCTTGGCCTCATAAAAATTTCAAGTGCCGTAGACCGCCACTATATGGCAAAGTGTTAATTATTAGTACTGTAGTTGAAGAGACTATTGATAAAGCATTTTCATATGTTTCTGTTATATTAATCAAGTAACATGTTGTTATTTGGTGTGACTATTGCATCAGCCGTAGCTATGTTCCAGGAATGTATTGCTGCTGTTGAATACCACAGTTGCTTAAACATATTCCAAAAACTTTTTTAAACAGATATTTTGATATTTCAGACTATATATGAGCTTTTACCAGTTCTGAGCCTCTTTATAATGCCCAACAATATTCCTCAAAGTTTCTACACCATTAAAAAACAGATAATTAGTCTTATACAATATTTTTGAGCAAAGTTTTTACAAAAGCGTTTTTGAGATATATTGGTTTTTTAGCAAAAATCTTGCAATTTGAAAATTTTGTGTATACGATCTGGTCTGACGGACGATTGTGTCCGCAATGAGCCTAAAATAGCATTTTGCTATTATAAAATTTGCATTTTAAGAAAGATAAAGACTAATGAAACAAACTTTGTGGGAAAGAGTTACTGAAAGAAATGTCGTAATTTATGAGGAGTATGAAGTAGTTGAAAAAAAAAGTCATAATAATAATAATAATAATAATAAGTGAATAAAAAAACAACTAAAGAATTGATAAACAAGAAAATTTATGGTGCATATACAAGTGACAAGAATGACAATGTAGTAAGTGATAAATCGCATCACTAAGTCTCGCTAGCTCGTTCGCTTCCGCTCATCAAGATAACAAGAAAGCACCAAGCCCTTCATTTATCGATTGCAATAATCTGTCTCTCATTTTATCCTTTGATGAATATTCAGGCAACTTTAAATAATTAGCACAAGTCATTACACTAGGCAAATAATCATCAGCAGTAAATCCATCTTCACTTGGTTTACGCACCACTGTAAATTCAGGTCTTAATGCTTTAAACCCACCAATTGGCAACTTTGGCGATCCAGTCATAAATTGCAAAAATCTACGACGTTCATCCTTATTGAACGAAGTCATAATTTCTAAAAGTCTAATCACCGATTCAGAATCAACAGTGTAGCCATGATTAGCATGAATCGATGAATATAATGTTTCAAATGACCAATCTTCTTCCCCGTTACCAAACATAGAAATTAATTCACCTGGGGTGAAAATAGTAATTGCGTTGTATGGGAAAACTTGCGAGAATCCGTCAATAAAAGCATTAATTTGACGAACCACACCTGAACCAATGGTGAGATCTACCACATCATCAATATATTCTGCAAGATTAGCCATAGTAACGGAAATATCATCACCATTTGCCACTAATTCGATTTCAGAGTATCCTGGTAAAGTAAATGTTAGTGCCAAATCTTCCAATGTGGCGCCATCAACTTGAATTCTTTCAGCATCACTGCTCAGAAGCTTTTGTGCATCACGAATCTCAAGGTATTTATGAAGATGCAACAAAGACTTAGCTAATCCACCATCAACATTAGCCACTTTACCAATCATTGCGGTTCTTGGTAACTTGTTATATTTGATAACACCAGTAGCGTTAATAATCGACGCTAACTCAAAGAAAAACTTGTTGAAGGCAAAATCAACCAATCTGCTATCCAATAATGCTCTAGCAACCAATTTGCCCAACATTTTGAATAAGGATAAAACTTTCTTACCATTGCTACTGTTGGCAATAGTATCATTTATTGGTGTCGGGAATAATCCTGTTGGATAATGCACATATGGGTTTTCTTCATTATCATCTTTTCTCCATAGTTTCAACGATTTTCTGCAAAATTCTCTAGAAATTGTAGAATAAAATTCAAGAGTTGGACCTAAACCACTGCCCTCTTCATTAAAATATTCAATTTCTAAAACACTTGGATGGTTACCATACATATCAAGCAACTTAATACCGCTTTGCAAAATGTGCTTTCTGGAGATCCGTATCTTGTGTCTGTTAGGTCTGCCCAACTCAGTAATAGCGTTGGCACTAGCACTGTTACTGTTGTTACCATTTTCCTCGCTTGTACGAATTTTCCATTGTTGAATTAATCTTGAATATCCAAATGACGTTGACTGCAAAAAGAACAATCTGGAATTGATAGGGAATAAGAATGGAAATTGTTTGGTAATATGAACACTCCAACCTGGTAAAGTGCCACTAACAACAATCAATGGCTCTTCAAGCTGTCTGTTTAATTTGGCCGTCAATTTCCAGTTCAGGAATAATGAATCATTAGTTCCCGATTCTTCCACAGCAGCATTGATATTAAATAAGATTTTTAATAGCTTCAATATGCTCACAGACAATGTATCATTAAGTGCAGTTAAATCATCTTCACTGGTTTTAGAAGCATAATTCAATTGTTCATTCTGATTCTTGCTCAGAGGCTCTTTACCGCTAACTTTACGGAACTTCACTAAATGCGGACGGCCCCAAATTTCACTAGTATCAATTGGCTCGCTGGTGTTGTGGGTATTATTGCTAGCTTGGAAAGATCTATAAATGGCGCCATAAATTGTGGTTTCCAAAGGTATAACTTCGCCATTGATAGAAAACTCCAAATACCAATCGTTTTTCTTGCTGTTTTCTTCCTGATGGTCTTGCTCTTCTTCCTGATGTTTTGAATCATCCTGAGACGCACTGATTGTATCTAATTCATCTTCTTCTATAGCGTTCTCTCTGTCTAAATCATCAAACTCATTTGCATCTTCGTCAATGTCATCTTCATCATCTTCGTCTTGATCAGCCGGTAGCCTAGATTCACTGCTACTGACTCTGCGGTTGCGGTTAGCAGACGATAGCATTACATCAGTGAGCCTAGTGAACACAGTGACTCTGCTTTTCAAAAATTCATGAATAGTTTTGAATGTAGCAATAGCATGGGTGGATAACATCAATGATTTATAGTTTTCTGGGAATGAAGCATCAGCATCATCGCAATTGAGACGTAACTTGATTTGCCTTGCCATTGAGATTGCTTTATTTGATGTACTAGAAGAAGAGCCAAGGCCAAAATAGGCGCCACCGGTGCTGCGTCCCGATGTCAAAATTTCAAATGATTCGGATCTACTCAAACCTTCCTGGAGTTTGTTAACAAGCAAAGCTAATGGAACTTCTTCCCCAACAAACTCTCTTTTCACAAAAATTTCGACAAAACTGTTGTAGCATGAGCTACCGATTTTGCCAATAAAATCACCGCTGTCACCATTCAGCTCTTCATCATAGCTGAAGAGAGTAATAAGAGCAGGTATTATTCCTGATGAAGTAAGTTCAAAACTGGATATAGCAATTTCGCCATCACTCAAACTATTAGCAAGATTTTTCCACAACGCAATCCAATCAGCGTAGCTAAAATGAGCAATTTTATCAGTTTGTTTTAAAATGCTAACAACTTCTTCATGAAGTTTCATATGTTGCGGTTGTTCGTACAAGTTAGAGGTTTTACTCTTATAGTACTGTTCATCAATGCTGGTAAGCAAATTAATCAATGTTCTCACAATAGCAGTATCTTTAAATCTGGAAATACTAAAATTGCCAGTAACATCCTGATCATCCAAGTCATCACTGCAATGTCTACTTCCGAATCTGTTAAAATCAAAATCATCAAAGTTTACTTCATTATCTTCGTCATCATCTTCATCTTCATCTTCATCTTCATCTTCATCCTCGTCATTATCATTATCATCATTATCATCATCAATAGGTGTTTCTCCTTCTCCATAATCATCATGATCTTCATCAAGTCCAACGGGTTCATTGCTTTCCCTGTGGTCATCTTCAATCTCAAAATTATCGTTGTCCAGCTGTTCACCATGAACAATATTGCTGCCGTCATCCTTTCTTCTAGCAAAAGTATCTTCGACATTTGCCTCAGTTTCCTTGCTATTATTAGTGTCCTTCGATTTTTGTTTGGACAATGATGCAGCCGATTCAGTCTCCCAAATAGTTTTAGTGATAGGAAGCAAATCATGGATACTGGACAACAACCCTTCTCTATCAAACTGCTTAACAAAGATTAATGCGTATTTGGTGGTGTATAATTCAATAATGTATAATGCACCAGCAAGTAAAATGTAAGCGTTAGCATTCTTTCTTATTTTTTTTGTTAATGTAAACTTATAAGTTCGTATTCTATATTCGATAACATCATTGCTCTTCAATTTTTTACGTGGTGCTGTTGTGGCGTTTAGATCTTTTTGTAAAACGCCTTTCGTTTGAATCACAATAGATGTGAGCAAAGAAGTAATGTTGGAAATGCTTTCAGCAGAGACAACTTTTTCAAAATTTGGCAAGCTAGAGACTCTCAACAATGCGATCAACACTCTACGACGTATTTCAAAATCCACAGAGCTAGAGTACATGTTGATCAACAATGGAAATAAATCTTGACAAAACAACTCCAATGATTTTTGATTTTCAGCATTTTTGTAAAGTTGAACTCTGCTGTTATTGATTTTTGACTTAGTATCGCTCAAAACTGAAGCAAATCCAGCAGCTTCTTCATAATTATCTTCTTGTTGCTTTTCTTTCTCTATTATTGGGAGTACTGAGCAAGCGAGGTTTAATACTTTGATCATTAATTCTTTTGGTGACTTCATGAGCACTTCGATGAATACATTTGATGATGCATTAGAAGTTGCAACATCATCGGTTCCTGATTCTTTGTTAAACTCGGTGTTGAAAAATCCACTTATTTTACAGCTTTTTATCAAATCAATAGATATCTTTGGAGATGCTGCGACTGTGCTTGCTAAAGAAGACAAAAGTTTATTTGCAGTAGCAAAGCTTAGCACTACTGTGGAAGCGGAGCTACTGTCACTTTTGAATGATTTCTTTGACGCTGAAGCGGTAATAATATCACACATTCTTTTCACCAAGTCATGTTGAACTAATTGCTCAAGCAATTCGGGATGATTTTTAAAACTGTTAATAATTCCACAAATAGCAACTAATGCATTTTCAACCGCAGTAGTATCAGAATACTGAACTGCAACTCGTGACAAAATCGGGAAAACTTCCTTGAGACTAGGGAAAGAGTCTTTACTCACATTCACACAAGAGTTAGCAGCAATAAACAATGCTTTTCTTTGTGCATGGATGGTGAAGAAATCAAGATACTGCAAACATGCCATCAAACAACCTTTGCTCAAGATTTTTCTACCATTTGTTCTTGAAATTGCTTCTAAAGTTTGTAAACATTGTTCGGCTAAATCAATGTAACTAATTTCCATCAACTTTGGTTGTAATGCTTCTATAGCGCCATTAGAAACAAGAGTATAAGCATAATCAGGATTAATTTCCCAAAAATTGTACATGCATCGACAGGCCACTAGCTGAATTTCAAGCTCTTCGGCGAAAAAAGGGTCATTTAAGATATTCACCAACGCTTTTGAGAGCTTAGTTGCTGGAAAACCACGGTCTGCTATCAACGAATTTGTCATTAACAATCTTTCTGAAAGCTGGTTTAATGTTTCCAAAACAAGATAAGGATCATCACGGCGTGAAAGGCCATCTATCAATCCAGTAAGACCAAACATGTCACCATCACCGCCGGCGCTAAAGGCATTGAATATACTAGCAGCTTCAGGAAAAAGCTGAGCAATGTTGTCAGAAAATAATTGAGCTCTAGAAAAGTGATTTCTTGCAGCTCTTGCTTCAGCTTCCTCTTCTTCGTCGTCATCATTGCGGCTATGATCGTTATCTTCATCATCATGATCTTCTTCACCATTGTCCTCGTCTTCATCTTCATCATCTTCATCATCATCATCATTGCCACTTTCATGATGCAAGTTGTCATGAATTCTTGATTCGCTCATTTCTTGATCGTCATCGTTATCATCATGATGTTCATCATCACCATTGTCATCTTCAAAATCATCATCGTAGTTGTATGAGTGCGAGCCACTATTATTGCGCTGACGCTCGCCACTCTCAGAATTAAACTTGGGTATTTCTTTAGAAAATTTGTGAATAGACTTGGTCATTTCCTCGTCCTCATCGTCTTCGTCTTCGTGAGCAATACCATGGTTACCGCCCTTAGCAGGGGTGGCGTTATTGCCGAACCGGTGTCCTGATTTTTTGTACTGTTCGGAAAGTCTTAGCAAGCCTTCTTCCTCAGAATGATAATTGCTGTTATTATCATCGCTGTCATCATGGTGGTGATGCTGACGGTCAAAGACATCGTTGTTGCCATCGTCTTTCATGTCAATATCAACGTCCAGATCAGCTTGCTGCTGGTGCCTCAAGGACTTTTTCCTGTTGTTGTCTGATGTGAAGCTATCAATTTTGGCCTTTTCTAGACTTTTGATATTTTTCTTTGACATTTTTGTGTAGTTCGCTTGTGCCAGTGCTGGGAAATGGAAACAACTGTGAATGTAAGGGAAAAGGGGAAAGCAAAAAGTCAAAAAGTCAAAACTCTGGTTAATTGTAATTGATTTAAATGATTTATTGAGTGGCCGATAGAATGATCGGTTGATTAATCAATTACTCAGCGGCAGTGAGGGATGCGTGCTAATTAACAGAAAAATGCAACTACAGATGCGACGACGTGAGTTCCTTTAAAGTCTAGCTTCGTAGATACTAATTTGAAGTAACTGATAGGTGCTGCTGTTGTAGTTTGAGATAGTGCCAGCAGATGGAATGGAAGTAAACAAATGAAGAGTGTGCAGTCAGGCCAGTGTTTTAAGTAGATTGAAATGGGAAAAAAGAAAATGGGGTAATGGGAAGTAGAGAAAGGCGATCGGAAAACGCAGCGGTTAAGTCTCTAGCAGCGAGATGAATATATTACAACGCAAAACAAGACAAGAAAAAATAATTATAATATAGAAGCAAAAGCAAATAAAATAGTATAAGTAAACTTCAAGCAAAGCCTCACAGTGTTGAGCAGACCATAAGTGATTAACCAATATCAAGGGCACCACAGCTGCCGTTTTCTTACCTCAGAGTCCGGTAGTTGTTTCTTCAATGGCCATCAAGTGCAGGCTAGAGTTGTTTGTTGCTACACTTATTGCACTACGATACCACTGTTCAATAAATTATTGTTCTGGTGAAACATTACACATTTCTAACGTTTAACATACATTCTACTATTTTAGTGTGCTATCCGTCATCTACCTTTGTATTAATGTAGTATTCCACACCATACTGTATAGCAGTAGACGCAGCCTAGCCACAAGAGACACTCCTAAGAGCTAAGCGCACCTTCTATCCGGGTGATGCTCATCTTAGCGATGCGCATTAAGAAAAAAAAAATTTTTTTATGTTTTATTTAATGCAGTATGGAATTTTTCACTCTCTTAAAAAAGGCTGACATTTTGCTACTGACATTATCTTTTTCCTGTCTTATTATCCCTAAAACCACCGGTAACTACTTCATTTCTATTATAATCATCCAAAGATGCCTAAATCCAAGCGTTCCAAGCTCGTCAGTTTGACTCAAACCGACAAAAAGGGCCGTGACAACAAAGAACGTATCTTTGACGATATCAGAAGCAGTTTGGACACTTACAAATACACATGGGTCTTGAACCTCGACAATGTCAGAAACCAAGTGTTGCAAGAACTTAGAACAGAATGGAAAGGGTCTCGTCTTATCATGGGCAAACAAAGAGTGCTACAGAAAGCCCTCGGTGATACCGTTGAAGAAGAATATAAAGAAAATTTGTCCAAGTTATCTAAACTTTTCGATGGTGTTGTTGGTCTTCTTTTCACTGATGAAGATCCAGAAACCGTGCAGTCATACTTCCAAACTTATGTCAGAAATGACTTCGCTAGAGCAAATTCTAAGGCACCTCTTGATTTCACCATACCTAGCGGCATTGTTTACTCCAGAGGTCATCAAATACCAATAGAAGAAGATGTGCCAATGCAGCATACCATGGACCCAACTATGAGAAATACATTCAAGATCCCAACTACTATCAAGAAAGGTAAGATCTTCCTTGAGAATGAATATCCAGTATGTAAGAAAGGCGATGTGTTGGACGTCCGTCAAGCATTGATATTGAAACAATTTGGTATTGCTTGTGCTGAATTTAGAGTGCAGTTGTTAGCTTATTATGATGGCGAAAGTGCTAAAGTTGTCAACTTGAAGCAATAAATAAACAATAAACAATAAAAAAAAAAGGATAAGATAAAAAAGGTTTATTTTTGTTAAAATATAGTTGATGGTTTTTGTTATGTATTTTTTATTTTCACAAGCTTGAATATTTTTATTGTATTTCTGTCTGCAAAAATTGTCTGTGTTGCTTTTTTTCCCATAAAATCTGTCATTATATTGTCATGATACTATCTTGAATGACAAAAATTTAGCATCAACTATCATTGGTTTTTCATTTTTTTTACTTATTCTTGTTTTCTTTTTTATGCCTTTCTTTTTTGTCTCCTTTTTCATTTTTTTTTTCGCAATTTCATTTCATTATTATATGTTGTCTCATTGTTTTTACTTTCTATATACTTTTTTTTATTCCTGATAGCTTAATCTGTTGTTCAACTTCACCTAGATAGTGTCATATGCCATATGTACCATTAGTGATCTATATAAATAACGAAGAAGAATACACTTTGTATCCCACTACCATTGTTTTCCCCTCTAAAACTTCTTGTCTTTTTTTTTCTTCTGTAATTTGAGTGTAAAATTGTATCCCTTATTTTATTTTGCAACGTGCACGCTACCATAAACTGGCACTTTAAAGTAGGCTAAGAAAACGAAAATCTCCCTGAGTGACCGATAAACTATAGATTTCCAACATGCATACACATCTTATATGTACAGCGAATATTATAGACGATAATTAACGACAGCCTTTCGTAGGCATTAAAACAGGCTCCAATTTTCTTTTGTGGCTTTATAGATATTCCGAGTATTTTTTTTTTAGATACTTAGTGATCTGTGGGCGTTAAGGTACTGAGTTTGTGTTATTAATAATTGTTGGCAGTATCAGTAATAGGCTATGTATATTACTTTTTCAACCTTTGATAGCACAGGCACGTTTAAGGATGATAGTGTTTAATTTTGTATGGTCTTAGAGATAGGGTACATAGGGTAATTCGAATCAATTGCAAAAGGTCGTAATTTCTTGGGAGCTTATGAAATTAGTAGTACAAATTAACGATAACACAAGAAGTATTAATTTTATTACCCAAGGGGGAGACAAAGCAGAATTTATGGATAATTTTTAATGTGAAACATTAGAGCACATCTCATCACGCTTTTTTATATAAAAAATGTCAAAGTGTTTAGGAAATGGTGTTGTATCAAACATCTTGTAATCTGTTTTATTTTAAGTTTCACCAAAAGAAAAAAGGTTTCTCATGCTTTGTAATATGAACGCTTGAACTAAGAAGTCATTATTAACACCAACAATTTTTTCTGTTTGCATTATTGTATATTGGAACCTCATACCATATATCTATTTAGAGAATAACAAAATCTAGGGAAATTAATCTGTAATTCGAAAGGACCATAACAACAGCCAAGAAGAGAAGATTAAAAAAAAAATCATTCTTTCGTAACGCATTATAGAAAGGAAGAAAAAGAGTTAGCTATGAGAAGGGAAAAATTTAAAAAGAAAAAAAAAATTAAAAAAAAGTATAAAAACTCGTAATATAGATATATAGCAAAAATAAAAAAAAAATAAAAAATGGGTCATTAAAAGAAAATAAGATGGCTCGTAATCGTAAGAAATCATAACCTAAAGGTGTGATGTGCCATGTGGTGACACTGAATAAAAAAGGGAGTAATCGTCAAGAAATGTTTAAACTTAAAAGGGGGAGATAAAAGCACGTTGAACGAAAAAAAATGCAAGAATGATTATGCTCAGAATGCCAAACAAGAGATGATTAAATCGAAAAGAAAAAGGGAAAAAGTAAGAAGAGACCAAGAGAAAAGAAAATGGAAAATTTTGAACATAGAGAAGCAGAAGAAAAAAAAAAAAAAGCTGAAAAATGTTTGATAAGAAAAAAGCATGAGTTCAAGTTGAGAACCTGACAAAACCATAGAATAAGGGTAAAAGAAAGAAAAAGCACACTCAGTTTTTAGAAGCTCAGTCATCGGCATGGATAACCTTTATGATCGAACTTTCTAAAGTAACACAATCGAATGGGAATGTTCTAATTAAAGAAGACTCACTACCATCACCAGATTCCTCAAGATTATTGTTTTCGCTGTTGCGAGTTTTATTGCCATTGGTGCTACCGCCAAGGTCAATATCAAATTTTCTTGTTTGCATACTAATTCCCTGTGCATCAATTTCCAAATAATTACTCATTAATATACCTTTAGCAATTTTTCTGTCAGCATCAGTATCAATCACTCTGAGCAAATCACCTTTTCTCAAATATAGTTTACTTTGAGTATGTTGATCTTCAGGCGAGCATGATTCCAAAAGAATTGTGCTTAAGCTTGATATCTTTTGTTTTTCTCCAAAGTTAGGGTCTTTTCTAACAGCAGAAGAACTATAAATTGGAGATGAATATGCTGCCGATGATGCGGATGCAGATGCTGCTGCCACTGCCGCGGCACTGGTACCTAAAGATGAGATGAAAAATGGCGAATCTGCTCTACCGTTTATGATTTCAGCAATATCGTTAG
>JXWR01002089.1_pt1 | contig 12682 bp, 8 predicted proteins | sample 315541 | NCBI WGS metagenome assembly JXWR01 (sample SAMN03273951, study PRJNA271842) | soil metagenome | isolation source: rice field ambient CO2 | place: India: CRRI Experimental farm Cuttack,Odisha-753006 | collected 2013-12-17
TTTGAGAAGTAATGTTAAGCTAGTTCTAATTGTGATCTTGATTAGGTTTAAACATAAAAGGATAAGTACATAAATATATAAATATAATACTATAAGACATAATAAGAAAAAAACAAGGCCAATACGCCACTTTTTGTACTGAAAGTTTTGAGACTGAATTAATTCAAAGTCGCTTCAGCTATGCCAATCAACCTCTTCACTCCTGTCAGCCAGTTACCACCCTCTTGAGCATGGTTTGTAGCGATATTAGCATGGATGACCATAGCTTCTTTGTATTTCTTTTCCTTCATTAATGCGACGAGGTCATGTAAACAATCGATTGTTGGTTGGGTTAATAAATCCTGCTTTTCCAAATGGTAGAAAAGAATCTTTAATCGTTTATCACAATCCTTTAATTGTTTGGAGTACTCCTTTGGGGTCAATGGTGTTACGCGAGCCAGTTCTTCTTTCAAGAAGTCGACAATGGGTTGTTGATCAGCTGGAATTTCATGGCTGACATTCTCAGCGGAGGTATTAACCTGAGAAGCCAAAGTTGGCGGTTGAGAAGGCTGCAATGGAGAGGCCGAGCTGGAAAGGGTTGGAGGATAAGTAGCACCTTGAGATGGGTTTTGTTCTATACTAGCTAACTTGTTGCTTCTCTTCTTCATGCTAATCGGAGGGGGGCCAGTGGGAGGTTTGTTAAAAACGGGAGGAGGAGAGGTCATGGTATGGTTATTAGTATACGGACCGGTTGGAGGATAGGAGGAACCGTTGGGTTGAGTGGTTGCAGTTGGAGCATATGGATTAGAGGCCTTTGGCAACGGAGCTGGAGGCACGCCTCCAGATAATGGGGTTGCTACTCTTTGTTGTGGTGGTGGAGCATAGGGGTTCGATGAAGCTACCTGAGCGGTGTTTGACGTTTGATTTGCTGTAGAAATAGTACCTATTGGGAATTGTTGTGATGATTGAGGAGGAGCGTATGGATTTGATATGGATGCCCTTGGTGACTCAGAAGTTGCAACCAAGGATGGGACTCTAGAATTTTTGTGTAGAGGAGGTGGTGATACCATTGACACAGAAGAGGGAGCTCTGGAAAGAGGTGGCGGAGGCATGGTACTAGCAGCATTTGCAGGGATACCATTTAATGGAGTTGGTGTCGATAGGATATTTGGAGGGGCAACAGATACAGCCTTGGCACGAGATGGTTTTTCTTTGACCTTCAAAGGCAAATCATTCCAACCATCATTGGCTTTACGGTTGAGATGTGGCGTTTGACCCGATACAGCATTAATTGGAGGTTGTGAAGGAATAGAGCTAGATTGAGCATTATAGTCGCCCATAATAGGCATACCAGGTTGTATAGGAGCAAAAGCGTTTTGCGGAATCGACGTTGTAGATACGTTCGTTGCAGGAACTGTTGCAGTGGCATATGGGTTAGGCGGAGGAGCAAAAGAATTCAATCTGGTCGAGCTATTTGTTTTGTTAACAAAAGGTGACGCCATCGAAGGTTGGCTTGGTGGCGCATATTTACCTTCTGTATGAACAGGAGCACTAGTGGTGGTTGCTGGAACGTACGGCTTTGGAGGTAGAGCATTTGCAGAGGCGCCTGGTGTCATACCATAAAATGGTGCCTGCATACTAGGAATAGAAGTAGTAGAAGGCATTCCAGGAGTTGGTAGTACAGGAACGTTCTTATTTGTCTTGGCGTTTGTATACTTGGCTTTGCTGGTCGTCGCTGTCACAGGATTTTGCGCCGGTAATGATTTGCCGGAAGCAATCAAGACACGTGCCTTTTCTGTTTTAACCTCTTCATTGTCACTTGGTAAACTATTTAAGAATTCAGTGGCTAGTTCGAAATTTCCTGTGGAAGTAGTTAAGTTGATAAATTCCAAAAATTTGGCAATTAATTGCTCATTATTAATGGTAGAGTTTCCATTAATGAAGTTGGAAAATACGGTGAATCTTTCAATGAACTCAGTTAGACATTCGGAATGAGCTTCATAAATTGTCTTATTATCTTTCTTCAATTTATCCTCCAAATCTGGAAATTCTGATAACCAAATTGAAGCCACCTTATCTAATGATCCGGCAGCCAAGTACAAAGTCAAAGAATCCTGTCTATGACCATTTTCCTTTAACCTGTCTCCCAATTTAATCAACATTTCATTCCTCTGGGCGATATCATTTGGATATAAGTTTTGAATAGCTTTAGAGATAAACTTCCACTGAGAGACATCCAAATTTTCAACCAAATCATCTACTTCCCTCTTAGAAATGGAGTATAGTATCCTTGAGAGCGATGATTTAGATCCATACTTCGCAAAATAGGCATTCTTGACACTTTCCTTTAATCTTTCGTTATTTGAATCTAATGCGATCACCATGGCCTCCATTAGTAAGTCATTCTCTAGAGAATTTTTCACAGCGCTCTTAATGTTGCCAGAAACCAAGTTCTTGGAAATAGTTTGTTCGATATTACCAGACAAGGAGAAATCGCCCTCGGGTTGGAAATTGGTTTCAATTTGTTGAAAGAATTCTTCCCCATCGTCTTCTTTCTCATTGTTGGCATCGTCTTGTGCATCTGATTCATCGTTGTCAAATGCAAGAGCCTCTTTCAAGAACTCCTCAGTACCGTCCATTGATAACTTTTCCAATAAATTCCAATCTTCTTCATTAACGTCATCAATAACTTTGACCAGTCTTTGATTTATTAATGGTTTGAAATCCTTAGTTTTCAACGCTTCACTCAAAGTAGTGTTTGATTCTAAGCCTGAAATTTTTGGGTTTGTTATAGATACACCTTTACCATCTGGAGTAATTTGAACCAATTTACCACCGAAAGCCCAATGAGCTGCGGGAGATGGTTCCCCATACCAAGTTGGGGCTTGTAAATGGAAAACAGTTGGCTTCTCTTTTGATTCCTCTCGGGAAACATTATTCCAAAAATCTGTTTCAGATTCTTGCTGCTTAGTTTCGGTTTCTTGCTCATCCAAAGTGTTTGTGAGATTTTGCAAAGTCTGTACCTCAATTTTGTTATCAAAGGAGGCACAAGCAAATAGGTCTGGAGCCTCTGGTGCAAATTTGGTCTTAAAACACCAGTTTCCACGAGCTGGGAATTGGGACAGTTGTTCGGCTGACTCAGGGTTCCATAGAAGAACGGTATTATCTCTACCACTGGACAATAATAGATGTTCGTCCTGATGACACCAATCTAATGACAAAATACCCTTTTGATGGCCTTGATTTAAAGTCTGCAATGGTGTGTTGGCGTTTCTTAAATCCCAGATCAGGATAGATGGATCATTATCGCTACCAGTAGCCGTTGCCACTCTTGTGGAGTTTTTTGGGTGCCATTCAACAACGGACAGCTGTTGCTTGATACCTGAATTAGGTGAAGTGTAACTTAGATGAATGACTTCCTTCTTAGCCTTCAAATCCCAAATAGATGCGAAATTAGACGACCCGGCAGATGCAAAAACATGGGCCAAAGATTGGTTCCATGCTAGGGAAATGACCTCGTCAACGGACGACATCGATTGACCCGGTGTCAATGGAGTATAATTGGAGGGCGATTCAGTGCATTTATTCATGTCCCAAATAAAAATTTCACCGTTGTTACCACCCGAAGCAAGAACGTTGTCTTGCTTTGCGTTAAACTTTACGGTCTTCACAGAGGAAGAATGGTTGCTAAATCTGGCCATGGAGTTGATAGCGTTGTTTGCTTCATTGGTGGAGTACAATTCCAAACTACCGTTATCCAGAGCACCAGCAATAATCTTGTTATTATGAGACCAATCCAAATCATTGAATTTGGAATCCACTTGCAAGGAAGCAATAGGCTTCTCCGAATCAGCAGCCAACAATGACCACAATTCTAGAGATGAATCAGTGGAGAAATTAGCATCCACCGTACCAGATACGGTACCAGAGACCAATAATGGAATTTTATCATGTGACCACGCAAACGTGGCTGTTCGAGAAAACTCAGCAAGTTTGACCATCTTTATTGTTCAATTAGGGAGAGCAAACGGGAACAAAGGGAAATATGTGTGAGTAAAGTGTCTATCGCAGAAGCTTGCCTTGTCCTAATGTTCTACACCTACAGTAGCGAAATAGTGCTGGTTCGTGACGTGTAAATTCAGAATGCAACCCGACTACAGGAATAGAGGAATGGATCTGACACGACTTGTTTGTTCTTTTCACTTTTCGTTCTCGGGCGGATTGATCGTGTATGGTGATTTTTCACGCTGAAGGGGTAGAACCAGAAGGGGATGGAAGGGGATAGATGAAAAAAAAAAAAATCTATGAAGTAGTAGCAAGATAGGCCAGATCTCCAGTCAATTGATGAGTGTGGTATTAGGCAGAAGCCGAGGACGGTGAAGAAGCATATCACATAATTCTCCACCAATTCTAAACGCACAGTTGCACCTTTTTTGGAAGACAATCTTTTCCTTGACTCGGAGGGCATATAACTTTGTATATTGTAAATTATGAAACCAACTACCAAGGCAGGTATGTTGCATAGCAATGGAGAAGATCTTCTGCGATGCTAGTATTAGCAAAGATGTAAAAGCGCTTTTCATGTCTTTAGGAGCGACGCGACGCGTGAGTAACATATCTATCCATAGGACAAATAAATAAACACCGGGGACGATTTTTGCACACAGCTTCGATCAGTGGAGAAAGGAGGGAAAAAGGCCAAGACTGAGTGCTTATGCCAAAAAATCGTGGTGTCTTGGATGCCATCACTCGCAGTGTGATAGATGGTAGTGATCAGGAGTCGAGCTCATCTTTCAACTCGGACAAGGAATATGCGGCTGTGACGAAGGGCCTCAGCAGCTCAAGAGTACAAAAGAAGTCATCTTTAAGGCAGATGAAAAGCAAAGTCAAGGAGCTTCGATCTTTAGTGAATCATTACCGAGAAAATGAAGCCGCTTTAGTGTCTAGCGCCAAGTTATTGTCCGGCGAGATCATAGGCTATGAAATTAAGATGGCTAGTTTACATGGAAAAATGAAAAGTATCCTGGATGAGAACAACGCGTTAAAGGAAACGCACAAGAGCTCTGCTGAAAAGAGAATCGAACTTGTTCGACTTCCCTCTAGCAAAGAAGAACGCAACTACGATGAATACACTTTGCTTGTTAATCTCAAGAAGGAAATCTGCGCCAAGTTACAGGACTACAAAAACGTCCAGAACACGGTGAACACCAAGTTAGATGAGATTCACACGTTCCATGAAAAATACTACGAAGGACTAGAACTAAGTTTAGACAGCAAGGTGTTTGATGCAGAAAGCTCAAAAGAGCTGGCCAAAGTGAGGCGAGAACTGAATAACGTGAGAAAAAATTCCGAAATTAAAGTGAATAACTTGAAAATGCAACTGCTACAAGCAACCAAATCACTGGAGCACTTGAAGAAGCAGGCCAAAGCAAAGGATGACTATCTTAAATGTATTCCTGAGCTGGTCGACAAAGCCAATCTCACGATGTTATCCTACAAGAAAAGCATCGCTAACCAGAGGGAGACTATCGAAGCATTACAAGCAGAACTATCGCAACAATCAGAAACAAAGGGGCAAATAGAAATAGAAACACAAAATCAAGTACAAATCCCCACCAATGTGACTTTGGTGGACCCCTTTGAGGAAAACAATCCAGAGGATTTGTTCGCTATCCAGGAACAGGAATTGCAAGATCTAAGGTTGCATAAGAAAATGGCCGATGAGAGGAGCCGAACTACCCACTTGCATTTAGAAAGAAAAAATAATACCATCAAGCTACTGCAGAGTTACGTGCAATCATTAATTCAACGGCTACCACCAGCCCAGCGCAAACATCATTTGAGCATATTCCAAAAACTTCGTAGCGAAAAATCGTGTCCACTCGCCCCCGCTGCTGTGGCAAGTACATATGCGCCTCTTCTGCTCTTATCCCAGCATTCGAACCATCAAGAAATTGACAACACCCCTCAACGGCTTCTATTAGCGGCTCCAGACGGGCAGTCATATTCCGAAAAGAGCACAACACTAAACCTTGATTACTCATCAAGGAAATCCTACTTATCAAGACTACAACCACCACATATAGCCAACCTGAAGTCTTTGACTCTGAAAACTCTGCCAAGGGTGCCGACGGACAGTCCTCAACTTCCTTCAAAAGACAAATCTCAAGAGACTGCAAAGAAAGACGATCGGCCAAAATTGGTGGCAAATGAACCAGTCACACTAGACACATCAACTCCTCCTGTGGCACAAAGCTTGGCGGATTCAAAGCATTGTTCAGGACGACATAAATAAATATAAATACGAAGCGGTAGAGATCACTACGGCATCCGCCTATCTGCAAAGGAAGCTCTATCACAAACATACCACCGTTAATCTTCGCTGCCACAGTTTCCTTGTAGACCAATGGCATGTAGCACCGCCGCCACTGTCCGAAAAAAAAAGAAAATGAAAATTAAAGAACGATCGCAATTCTTGATAAAGCTCGAGAAAACAAAAACTCGTGAGTCACTGTGCATTTGCTGTCACATTTTCTACAAAGCGACGACATAGATATATAGAGGTGACTATATAAATCGTGTATCTCTTTTGATGGTTAATATTTAGCCTTTTGACATATATCAAACAAAGCATCTTCCAAAGTATTAGAAAAGGGAAATATGCCTCATACCGATAAGAAACAATCAGGATTAGCTCGTCTTTTGGGGTCCGCCTCTGCAGGCATAATGGAAATTGCCGTCTTCCATCCTGTGGACACCATTTCCAAAAGACTGATGTCCAACCACACCAAAATAACCTCTGGCCAGGAATTGAATCGTGTTATTTTTCGTGATCATTTCAGCGAACCTTTGGGCAAACGTTTGTTTACCTTGTTCCCGGGTCTCGGTTACGCTGCATCATACAAAGTTCTTCAAAGAGTGTATAAATATGGTGGTCAGCCTTTTGCTAACGAGTTTTTGAATAAGCACTACAAAAAGGATTTTGATAATCTTTTCGGTGAAAAGACTGGTAAGGCAATGAGATCCGCCGCTGCTGGATCTTTGATTGGTATTGGTGAAATTGTTCTTTTGCCGCTGGACGTGTTGAAGATTAAGAGACAGACCAATCCCGAATCGTTTAAAGGTAGAGGTTTCATCAAGATTTTGAGAGACGAAGGCCTGTTCAACTTATATAGGGGTTGGGGGTGGACGGCTGCCAGAAATGCTCCCGGTTCATTCGCCCTTTTTGGTGGTAATGCATTCGCCAAGGAGTATATCTTGGGTTTGAAAGATTATTCTCAAGCTACTTGGTCCCAAAACTTCATCTCCTCCATCGTCGGTGCTTGCTCCTCTCTGATCGTTTCTGCTCCATTAGATGTCATCAAGACAAGAATTCAAAATAGGAATTTTGATAATCCTGAAAGCGGGTTGAGAATCGTCAAAAACACTCTGAAAAATGAAGGTGTAACTGCGTTTTTCAAGGGCTTAACACCTAAAGTACTAACTACGGGTCCAAAACTGGTTTTCTCATTTGCGTTAGCTCAATCTTTGATACCTAGATTCGATAACCTGTTGAGCAAATGAAGTACATGAACTTCTTGTCTATTTTCCTTGGCATTCAGCTTGTGAATATAAAATGTATAACAATATGAGTTTGTACTTTATGTATTATTTCCTGTTTTTTGACTAACTACTTTTTCAATGTAATAGCTGTATCACCGTACCGAGGTAAGAACGTCAGCCGCGTAGTTCTAAAAAAATAAAGGATTGCTTTGAAGGGCTTCTGGGCAACTTCAGGACAAAAAGAATGAACATAAAGAAGAGCGCTAAAATTTAATACTACAGAGGAACCTGTTACTATCTCAGCATTTTCAAGAAAATGAAACCTCCGTTAAACATGTCACGTTCAAATAAACCACTTACTCAGGAAGCTAATAGTTCGGCGCATATTGATAGGGCACATCAGCTAGCACAGGATTTTAACAGTAAACAGGATGATACCGCACTAACTTCACTGCCCCACAAGAACCCCGACATATTCAGATTTGAGAACAACATCACGGCTCATAGCTCGCGTCGTGGTTCTCTATATAGAGACAGCGATGCTACTGTGGTTTTGCCGCTTTCTGAACATACCCCTAGATTATCAATGGATGATCCATACCGCCAATTACTACAACAGGCTGAAATCTCACAACTACGAAGTAAGAAAAAAAGGCATTCCAGTCGAGTTTTGCGTACTTCGTTTATATCATTTGTGGTGCTAGTTTCCTCGCTATCAGGGTTGGACCAAGGCCTCATATCTGGTAACGTTATGACTTTGTCGTTCCAGAAGTATTTTCATTACCCACTTACTTCTCCGCTGGGCAATATAGTGAGCATTGTTAATCTGGGTGCGTTCATGGCGTCGTTATTTGTCTATTCTGGCATCCTGGAGCCTTGTAGCAGGAAAAAAATGCTCCAAATAAGCACAATGATATACTCTTTGGGTGCCATTGTTCAGGTCTTGGCTCTAAACCAATGGTGTTTACTACTGGGTAGATTCTTACTCGGAGTAGGTATGGGCTTTGCCTTTTCTATGGTAATAATTTATCAATTCGAGTTTCCCCTTCCCTATATAAGAAAACGGACATTAATTTCCATTCAATGCGTCTCTAGTGTCATTGCGTATTCATTCGGAATATGGATTAATTGTGCTTTCAGATATTTGGGCTTTGCATGGAGATACCCTTTGTCAACACATGTGGCACTTGGAATAATACTAAACCTAATGTCGTTCTATCTTATTTTAGAGTCCCCTTCGTGGCTGTTGAAGCAAAAGAACGACGTAGAGGCATTGGTTTTAATATCGAATGTTTTCGATGATGGAAATTTCGAAGAAAACCAAACTCAGTTGAAATTTAGGGTCCTGAAACGAGACATATTATTAAAGTCACACCTTCAAAAAAACTCCTATCCATATGCGTATATCTTAAAGGATTTTTCTTCAATAATAAAATTGTTGATAGGTTTCCAACTTCTCACACGAACAAATGGAGTGGATGCTTTCTTGTATTACTCGCCGTTAATATTACAACAAATGGGGAGAGGAGAAAGAAAATCTATCTATTTAACGGGGCTTAATGCTTTAATTTACAGCATCGTAATATTAGCATACGTTCCCTTGGTGTTACGGAAACGTAAAGAGAAAACGAATGTACTCTTAGGTTCGATTGTGATGTGTGCATTGCTATTTACCATATCTTTTACAGACTGGTTTCCCAAGAGCACAACGAGGTATATATCAATACTATTTGCTGTTTTTCTTTTTACGCACTTCATCAGTTGGGATTCTATAGGATGGGTTATGACCATTGAGCTTCTACCTCACTTGTCACAGGCCCCAGTGATACTACTAGTCTCAAACTTTTATTGGATTTTTAAGTGGTTCGTCAGCTTAATAACCCCTATACTTATTGACCGTCTGTCTTGGAAGTTTTATCTTATTCCATCTTTATCTTCCTTTATTTCCATTATATTTGTGCTGAAGATTTTTCCTATAGAAACCCGTGACGAAAGGTTAGATTCTGATGATGATTCTACCGGAAACGGTAGCGGTAACCATGATGATGTTTTTGACGATACCGGTTCTGAATTCTCCTCCTCACCATCTTTTTCCGCGTATCAGATAAACACTCTAGGAAGTAGTATCAAACAAAATAATCAAGCCTATTCATCTATTCAAAATGAGCAGATTCTACCCAAAAACGGAAACTTATCGAACCAGACACACGGTTCTGCACAAAATGTTTATTTCATTACATCTGATTCAGGTCCATCAAGGACTGGAGAATTTTTCAGTTTTCATAACAGAACCGATCCAAATATCAGCGACAACATTGCTGCGAATAAACCCAGTTCAGGTGGGGGCCAGAATTCGCCTGGAGACATGGCAGTTGCCTAGTATGGCCTCATAAAAAATATTTGCTTCATCCTAAGTATAAATGTTTAGTTTTATCCTACATACATATTCTTATTATAGTCATTAGAAAAAAAGGCACGGCGCTATTGGCCTGGCAGGGCATTTAAAATGCGGTGGAAACAAGGAAGACGAATCAAGTAATGATATAGCATATGCCAAAAAAAAATTAAAAACTGTCGCATTTTTGATCTAAATGGACCAACGATGAAGGAACTGCTTTACTATACATTCATTGAAACTGAAGTGACTGGTGCATTTTTGGTGTTTAGGGAAAAGACTCAAAACCTTGTTTTTGCCTCGTTAGGTAATGATAAGCTTTTTTTATTGGGAAAGGTGGAAGGCTTCTTGAAGAAACATGAGAAACAGGATACAATGTACGATTTACGGGAACTAAAAGAGGCAGAAACATATAAGAAATCAATCGAAAATTATACAATATGTTTAGAAAACAAAATGCCATTACCATCGGGCGCTATTCCCTTTGAGTTCCTGTTTGGAACAGATTTTCAACGTAAAGTTTGGAATGAGCTTTTAAACGTGGAACACGGCCACGTCGCAACATATGGTGATATTGCAAAGAGAATAGGGAAGCCAACTGCCGCAAGATCTGTCGGAAGAGCTTGCGGCTCAAATAACCTGGCATTGTTAGTACCTTGCCATAGAATCGTTGGTAGCAATAGAAAATTAACCGGATATAAATGGAGCTGTAAACTGAAAGAACAGTTATTAAATAATGAAAAGGAAAATAGCTTAAGCCTTAGTAGATTGTAGTTGGATAAAGGATTTTAGGAAAATAAACATAAGAAATAGTTATGTATATGTGGTAAATTGTTCTAGTTATACATCTATGTTACAATATGGCTGGCGTTGGTAATCTTGTGAAACAAGCGACGAACTTGTCACCCTTCTTTCTTTCCACTTTTTTACCTTCTTCTGTGGCATTTCTCATTATTTTCACACATTCATCGTTTTCTTCCCATTCTTTGCTCAACCGTTCAAATAAAGGATGCTCTTCTAAATGTTTTACCATCCACTCATGCAGGTCTTTGACGTCTGTAATTGTGTACACGACACCGCCCTCTTTCAAAACATATGCGTACTCACTCAGCAAGGTGTTAGTGATAATTCTTGCCTTATGCTTTCTTTGTTTGAAATGAGGATCGGGGAAACAAAAAAACATTTTAGAAAGCTGGCCCTTTTCAAAAAAGTTGGGCAAGAATTTCATAGCGTTACCTCTCAAGACATTAATGTTTTGAAATCCATGTTTTGAAGCTGTATTGTTCCTTAAGGCAATAATTCTATCCTCCACGTAATTTGTAACCTGCACACGAATTTCCATCCCTAAGATAAGATCTTCAGGGAAGGCTGGTGATAAGTCTATCATCAACCCACCGAATCCACAGCCAATATCAGCAATGGTCACCTTCTTTGTCATTTGTCCATTTTCCGCGTTTTTGTAGTAAGGGTACAATTTGGACCAATCCATATCCTGGGGAGATACTGGGTACTCTAACTGGTGATCTGAAAATGGGTTGGAATGCGCCCTTTGACGATAATATCTCTTCTTTGGCAAGTCGATCTTCTGGCCTTCTTGCACCAAAGAACTTTCATTGATCTTTACATGCTTCAACTCCTTACGATTTTCTTCCTTATTTATACGGTATGCGTAACGCTTGGAGCCTGGATCTTGGCTTAGTGGCTTGGCTTTCATCTTAACAATAAACGCTTGAAAATTTTATCCTATGGGAACTGCTGAATCTATACTAATCCAGCTTTTGTGGCGCTTTAATAAAGTGAAATGTCAGAAATATCCTGAAATTTTTTGCTGAAGTCATCACCAAAATTTTTCATTTTTTTTTTTTTTCAACGGTCGCTGAGATATGTAAAAAGGTAAGAAAGGTAAAGAAAGGTAATTTTGACGTCAATACATAGACTAAAGTATATTTACCGTTATTGCTTCATTGTCTTTTTATTTTTTGATGATGTATGTACATGATTGAATAGTAAAACCTTTATAAAACTTGTCGAATTACGGGCATTTTCTTTTTACTTTGATCCCTTCGATTCTGCATCTGTAGTTGACTCCACATCCTCTTTAGGTTTTTGGTTGTCATTGTGAGATTTTAGTGTTAAATACAATGCATTTGAACTGTTTTCCAACGTACGAACCAAACCCAACCCACTTAGCATTTGCAAAACGCTGACTAACTGCGACTGCATTTCCGGCTTTGTGGGGAGAGTCTTAAAAGTGTTTATTTTTTCCACATTCAAAACTTCGTTTTCTACTTTTGCACCAATCACCATCAGCTTGTCTTGTGCTGACTGCAGAACCTTCAATAGCTTGGCTACTTGTTGAGGGTTGGTGTCTTCGTATGTAATTGTGGCCGTAGGACCCTTCAGTAGTGGCAAGAGTGGATGTTTCCAGTTTTGCTCTTTACGCTTCACGAATCCACATGGGTCGGGCAGATGCGAATTTCTCAAGTAGACTTCGAACAGGTTGTTTCTTACTTTTGTGAGTTTCCCTCCTGTCTGTTTAATCTTGAATCTGAAATGGTGATCTTCTGTTTTGGAAAGATTATTGTAATGGACAAAAAAAATCATAGAACTGTTCTCCATTAAATGCTTGTATGTATCGATGAGAAACGTCTTCCTCGAGTCCAGCGGCTTTACTGTCTTTCTTGAGGGTTGTTCAGAAGCCAGAGCATAAAATCTCTTATGTACTGTACCAATTGTCTCCTTCAAACCAAAAAAACCATTTCTGGG
>JXWR01002261.1_pt1 | contig 12652 bp, 7 predicted proteins | sample 315541 | NCBI WGS metagenome assembly JXWR01 (sample SAMN03273951, study PRJNA271842) | soil metagenome | isolation source: rice field ambient CO2 | place: India: CRRI Experimental farm Cuttack,Odisha-753006 | collected 2013-12-17
GGTTCGAGTACTGAATATTCAACAATTTCAGAATTGCCTTTGGTGGAGCACTATTTTGATCAGCTACAAAATTGGAGAACCGAATGTAGCGCTATAACAAAAGAAGTGGAAAAGGCAACTTTGGGATTGTACTATTTTAGAACGGTTCGTGTTTTGATTCAACCATACTTGGAGCTTATGCAACCAGAAGATAAGCTTTTAAAAGAATGTCAGGCTGCTGCAGGTCAAATATGCCAACTATTCAAAGTATTTCATCAAAAAACCGTTTATGGTCATTCCACTTTAGCAATAAATAATGTTTTTGTTGCTGGTGTTACCTTGATTTATTGTCTTTGGTTAATTAGAAACACCGAAGATAAAAGAAGAAAAATGCTCGGTGATACAGCTAAACATACACGGCCGGTGATGACCGCTAGTTTATTCACCAGTTTGGATGACTTGAAAGCTTGTTCAATTTGTCTTTTTGTTATGGCTGAAAGATCGAAATATGCAATCGTCTTTAGGGATACATTCGACCAGTTGTTGCGAGCAACTATTGGCAACCTCATTGAAAGATGTGGTCCTGATTCTTCTGAGATTGTTTATAACCATTCATTGGCCAAGAATTTTAAACAACAAAATAGCTTAAGCGATAGAACTAACTATTATCAAAATGGTAGACCTTCTATTGGATTCAATAAATTAAGTTCCAATTCTGTTGTTACTGCTTCAGGCCAATCGAACAGCGGCGTAGAATTCAATAATCCGGATGTGTCAATGCCCCCAGCGGTGGTGAGAAAACCTGTGGCGCATTATGATGTTATTCCCGATTATTTCAAAAATAATCATGGAGATGAGTACAAGCAAAAACAAGAAGAACACAAAAGAAAAAGAGGAGTATTGGAAAAATCAGCAGTGCCCAAAAGCCTAAGCCATTTGCTTATATCAAACACAGATCTGGAAAATAGTAGCGAGGATGATAAAGAGATCAAAGATGTTGAATATTCTAAGCCGTCTGACAAAAATAATCTTACAGCAAACTCTGTTAATAGTAATCTTAGTACACCTACTGCAACTGTTAGTGTGAATGGAAACAGTGGCAACAATGGTATTTCTAATGGTCAATTTTATGGTGATTTGTTTCAGGTCAATTTTTCTAATTCTAGTACAACCCCAAGAACAACTCTTAGCAATAGCAGCACCTTGACTAATGGCAGTGTGAACAATAGCAGCAGCAACAACAATAACAACAACAACAACAACAACAGCAACAGCAATGGATTGTCAATGCATCCTATGCAATCTCCAAAGTTTTTCACTTCACAAAGCTTGTTTAATCCTTCCAGAAATAGAATGGTATCTAGCAACACATCCAATATGCTTTCTTCTAACCCAATCAATAGCATATCCAATATCAATGAACTAAGGAATGTTGGTAACGGAATGACCGGTAATAATATTGTGAATAGTAACAACAATAACAGTAACAACAATAATAATAACAATAACAATGGCGGGCTTTTTACCCAAGATTCGCAAATTCCATTCACTGATCGCGCTAATGATATGATAAATAATATTTCAACTTGGACGGAAGAAAGTGGTCCAATTACTGCAAGCTATGCTGTTAATAATTTCATACCTTATGATTTCTTGGAAAAAGATTTAGCAGGCCAAGCAATGGCAAATCAAGTTTATGCTGATCTTGATACTATCAATAACATGAATGCTAACAAAAGCCCAGAAAATTATGCTGCAAATGGCACGCATCCTGTTACTGGCGTTTCTGGTGGTAGTGAAGAACGACAACCTTTAAAGAAACGGAAATTTGATACTAAAAATTTATTCAACGGGAAGTTTAACAAAGAGATAGCTTCTGCTGGTTCTTTATTTTCCATAAAAACTTCAAATGGTGTTTCCAATGCCAATACCAATGGTACAGTAAATAATAATAGTGAGAATAATTCTAATCAGAATAATTCCGGAGTTAAGCCAGATCCAGATAATGCGAATAAAGTTGGTTATGATGGGGTTATTGGATGGAGTTCAACCGGCCAAAATGAAGATTTTTGGCCTAATGGTACAAATTCATATTTCATGTCGTGAATGTTGACTTTTATTTTATTTTTTAACTTGTCTAACATTTGAGTTCTTATAATTCTCTGTATAAATAGCTTTTTTTGATATTTTTTTCTTTTTTTTTGCTTCTCTGTTTTAGACCTGTTTAGCAACATTTTGCAATAGATTTTGTTATATCTTGGACGTACTATTTATTTGATCCCCAAAAACGTTCAGAGTCTTCAAGCAATATATCTTTCATGGTGCCTGCGAGAAAACAATTTTGTAATACACAATTCTTGGCGATTAGTGCGTTGTAAATTTGTATTCTTTTTTTAAGCCTTTAGCCATTTGTTTCCAATAAAAGGCTACATTGACAGTGAAATCCAATAGATTACACAGTTTTCCAGACGAGTCAGCATGCCTATATTACTGCATGGACATGTTGAGGGCTTGGTTACACGCGGCACGGACTTATATTCTCGTCACATGCAGCGCGGCCCAATTTCCAATTTTTCCTTTTTTTCTTGAATTACTCAAAATAAATTTTTTTTTTTGGAGCTTTTTTTTGCTCCTCTTTTCTTTCCTTTTATGATTCATTAACAAGTACAAGTTTACTTGAATTTTTATTACTAACATATTCAGAATCGCCATGTCAGCAATTAATCCTGCTAAAGATAAGGACCTCCATATTCAGATTGATGCATTCATATCGTATGTCTTGTCTGTTATCTATTAATGCCTCAATCTTGAATGGTCAAGTTACTAACAACATTCAGAAAACTTAAAAGAAAACAGATATCTGGGTCATTCCAAGTGGCATTGGAAACTGCACACTTGTTAGTCAAAGTTGTATCACTAACAAAATGGACATCCTTAGACCAATTGATCTTAAGTATACGGCAGATTGGCAAACGATTGATTGCCGCCCAGCCTAGAGAATTTGCCTGCGGAAATATAGTTAGACGTGTATTAGCATTGATCCGTGAAGAAATGGAAGAACTCAATGAAAGTCCTGATCAGGAATCGTTAGAAACTAATTCATCTACAAATAACATTAATAGCAATCAAATGATTTCATCAATGTTCAGTTTGTTAACCCCAAAGATTCCTGCCACTGAGTCGGCGTCCGGAAGAAGTGACAAACAAAAATCGGTAACCAATAACGATGAAAGATCAGTGATAATACAGAGTATACGAGACTTGGTAGATGAAATTAGTAGTATTGATGAAGGATTAGAAGGAATGTCTGTTGATTTAATTCATGATAATGAAGTTCTTTTGACGCCAACACCAAATTCCAAAACAGTATTAAGATTCTTGAAACGCGCTAGACAAAAGAGAAAGTTTACCGTGTTGGTTACTGAGTGTTTCCCGAATGATACGGGCATTGCTCATAAATTCGCTAAAGAATTGGCAGCTGCCAATATAGAAACTATAATAATTCCTGATAGCACAGTTTTTGCAGTGATGTCAAGAGTTGGGAAAGTGATTGTTGGCACTAGATGTGTATTTGCCAATGGTGGTTCAATAACCTCATCGGGGGTTAGTGCAGTAGTGGAATGTGCTAAAGAACATCGTACCCCAGTTTTTGTGGTGAGTGGGTTGTACAAATTAAGTCCAAGTTATCCATTTAATAGAGAATCTTTGATTGAAGTGGGAAATTCCGGTAATGTCATCAAATATCAAGAAAGTAATCTTGTTGAGAAAGCCGAAGTAGCAAATCCATTATTTGACTACGTTCCTCCTGAAAATATTGATATCTTTATAACTAATGTGTACGTATATTGCGTTAATATTTTTTTCCGGATGCTTTCTTTGTGAGCCTTCAGTTACTAACTTTTCTTTTTTAGTGGTGGTATATCACCAAACTTTATCTATCGTATTGTTTTAGATAATTATAAACCGGAGGATAACGAACTATAGGCAATTGAAGTTCAAATTGTCAAAATTCATGATTATTAATTGATACTTTCTATTTTATCAAGTGTATTATAATAGCTGTCAAACTTCCAAAGAATCAACAATTGTATCGTGTTGAAAGCCAATAGTCATCTTTTTTTCCTATCTTTCAATAATTCGTAAAGGAGAGCTAACTTGTTATTATTTTTTTCTCTCATTCACGCCTTGTGCCTTGCTCGGTCTTGATTTCATCATATCAAGATCTTGAGCTGGATGTCTTATTTTGTCTTTCTATTATTACAAAATCACAGATAATGGGCAAGATCAATTACTGGATTTTTTGAGTACGATTGCATCAAAAAATGATGTAATTGTAATTATTAAATCTAACATCTATTGCCAGAATGTATTCTTTTCTCCTGTTCTTTTTACTTGAACAGTTCAGTACTTTACTTGCAATTACAAATAACAGTAAAAACCAGTGTAGTCATAATATATTAGGGATTTCTATAGTACAAAATAAACGCAATAAAAACTTACGATGCCAAAAAATGTAAGTTATACAAATAACCAAACAAAAAAAAAAAAATCAATTTTCTAAAAAAGAATCAATTTTATATACTCTATTGCTTTTTAGGAATCAACCAAAAACTGTAAACTCTTCCTCTTATTTCCATTGTTTCTTCGTTTTCTTCAAACATTGGATTCCAATGTACCAAATCAATTTTTTCGACATCAAATCCATACTTTTCTGTCTGAGCTAATTCAAAAAATTCTAAATCGTTTTCCAACAAATGTGCTCTATGAGGAGAGAAAACTACTAAACACTTACCAGTTGCTTTGTTGATCAAGTCTCTGCATGTTTGCAATAATTTATGATGTTCAGTATGGTTAAAAACTAAGTCACTAAGGATGATAAGATCAAATTTTGCATTTGCACTGGTTGTTGAATCCTTGGCAATAAATTTGGTCAAATTAGTATATTCATTACCCCAAATATAGCCCTCCACTAACACATTATTAGCGATAGTATCGGCAAAGCTTGGGTTTTGGGTAGCTAATTCTTGGAAATTGTACTTTATATTATTGATTAATTCGAGGTCTGGGTAATCTGTGCTGACTACTTTTGCGGGTTCATGAAGTGAACAAATCAAAGATGGAAGACCGCCAGCGGCTCCCAATTCCAAGATGGTTTTATTTTTAATTAATTCTGGATGAGTATCGAGATAATGAGCAGTAAATTTCCCGGCATTCCAAAGTAAATGGCCCCATAAAGGCGAACTACCAATCAACCGAAGTTTGATTGATTCTGGGCCAGATATTTGTTGAGGTTTAGCGGTAACTGTTGAAGGTTGGCCAGTTTTTGGATCTAAGACGAAACGATCATATTGAACAAAATGACTCGGAGGTGGAGGAGGTCTGAAATCTTCAGGTTCCTCAAACATGGAAGGGGAGATCTCTTCCTCGTCAGCGGGACTGGACATTATCTCTTGATATAATGAATAAGTACTAAATTCCGTTTGACGGGTGGAAATTGAATGCTTTTGAGGCTTTGATATTCAATCAGCCAGTTAGTCAAACCCTTGGGTATATAATGCAAATGTTGAAATAATTTGTCAACGTGCATTTTGTAGAATTGTTCAAACCCTAACGTTACTCACATGATGTGCTTTAGGGCTAGAAATCTTACCGAAAAAAACTGTCTGTGACTGCTGGCTGCACTGGAAATGAGGCGTGACTTATAAGTCTCGTGACCTTATGAGTCTCGTGATCTCTATCTCGTGATCATTATATCGCCGGGTATTGGCTCAATCACATGATCCTTTTACCCTTGCCTTTCTTTTTTCGCTCGCTCAGTTCTCATTCTCCCATAGTCACTATTGCCTGCCCCTTAGCCGCCACCAGCTTTTTGCCGGTCGAAAAAATAAAACAAAAGAAAATTTTGTTGCCCAAATTCCTCCTCTTTTTTCTCTCTCCTGTTTTGCCTTTGAAACTCAGTATACTCAAATCTATCATCAAATAATCATACAAAATGGTATGTTCAAAACCAATAAATATCAGAACCCGATCCAAATGAATGAATAAATCAACAATACAGGCCTGTTTCCACATGGTGTCAAAAATCATCATTTTGAACAATTATAAAGTCATGTTTTTAGCATATCGGTGTTTATCAAAGAGTCGGCATTAAAGCAATCATAATATTGAAGATGAAAATTTTTTATCAGTCATACAATACACAATGACTAGCTATCTATTATGAAACAACTGGCATATGTCAATAGTACGAAATGAGATCAAATGGACTTGTAAGTGGATATGACAAAATCAAACACTCAATAAAGTAGCAGACAAAGGCAATACTCAGACAGTTTTATCAATATGTAATAACATATGGGAATATCACAAGAACATATAAATTAGTTTACCTGTTTTTTACAATGAAGCAAATGCAAAGACATGTTCATTACTGATTTCACAAAACGAATATGATTCACGAAACTGCCAAACTGAGGAAGTCATAAAGCCTTGATTATTTGAAAAGAAACAGTTGATCAAGGAGAAGTAATCCTAATTAATTGAATAATTTTCAGTTTATCATTCAGATCGGGTTCAAGAAATGTCGCGAACCAAAGTATTATTTGTTACTAACATCGATTCTTTAGGGTAAAGTTCACGGTTCCCTCGCTCGTGCTGGTAAAGTTAAGTCTCAAACTCCAAAGGCTGAAAAACAAGAAAAGCCAAAGTTGCCAAAAGGTAGAGCTTACAAGCGTTTGTTGTACACCAGACGTTTCGTTAACGTCACTTTGACTAACGGTAAAAGAAAGATGAACTCTAACAGTGCTTAAACTCAACAACAACAACAATCGACATAATGCTGGTTGAAAAGCTGTTTTTCTATGTAAAGGAAACTTGCTTTTTTTTTGCTGTGATATTTGCTGCTGCTGTTTTATAGTTCATATTTTGTAATTTCAAATAATATATTTACGTAATTTTATTTTGCCTTAATGATAATTGTAGGTTGTGTCTTTAACGCTAAATTTTTGTGAGGATGATATGAGACGAATCCTAGTTAACTAATGGTGAGTCGTTTGCACAATGTTGGCTCAAACTTATTCTTGAATATAAAACTGTCAATAGCAGATACGCGACATGCTGTACATTGTGTGTGTGTGTGTTTACATAGAGTTATCCATCCATCTTTGCGGAGTGTCCTTATGTGTGCGCTTAGCAAAGTGGAAAATAGTTCAATCAAATTAAAAAGACGCGAAAATAGACATGAGCAAAACACGCAAAACTGATAGTGTCTTGAAGAATTTTTGAATTACCAAATACACCATCAGCTTTTATTACTCATAATAACTTTTTCGGGGTTGAAAAGAAGGAAAAATGTCTAGCAGTCCAACAATTGAATCGCATAATGCTAGTAAGCCTAATACGCTGGCAGCTGTATATGAAGATAAACCAGTATCCAATATTGAAACTGCTGATGTCGATATGCAGACAGAAAAAGTCTCTTCTAGTATCGCAGAATCAAAGCAACCTGCTGCTAACAAAAATGGTGATGTAGATGCTGATGAAGATGAAACTGATGAAGAAGATGGGAATCTTGGTAAGTCAGTATTACCGATAGCCAAAGTGAAGAGAATCTTAAAAGTCGATAATAGTTATTTACCAACCACTGAATCAAGTGTATTCACAGTAGCCAAATCAACAGAGTTTTTCATTCAGCATCTAGCAATGCAAGCTTACTCAAATGCGAAAATTGAAAAAAGAAAAAGATTGCAATATAAAGATTTTAGTAGTGCGGTATCAAATCATGAAAATTTGTTTTTTTTGAAAAAAATGGTGCCACCAACGGTTAGTGTTAGAAAACTTGCCGCTAGTGATTCTATAAAATATAGCAAGAGCAGAAGCCAGATAAAGAATACGGTAAAGGCTAAGAAATCCACGGTATCTAAGGAAACTAAAGAAACAGTTTCAAAAGCCGGGGAAAAAAATAAAGATGGAGATTCAGAAACGCCGTCTGGTAAGAACAACAGTAAAACACTACCAAAGGGTCAACAAGTATTAAATTTTAAAAAATTGAAAAATGAAGCTTCAAATGAGGCAGATGATGCCGAAGTACAAAAATATTTGGTGGATTCAGAACCAGATATGTCAGAAAATGAAGATCAAATAGAAATTGATTTAGATAATAATGATGAAGTAAATGATGATCTGAGAGTAGTTGGGGAAGCTAATACTACTGCTGCCGACACTACTGAAAATACTGCTACTGCTGCTACTGATAATGTTACTACTGATGCAAGTACACCAGTGGCAGTTGATAAGCTTGATACCAGCGAAAAGGAAACTGTCAAGCCAAATACACCCCAATTACATACATCAAAACAAGATGGTGAGAATTCAATGGTGGAAAACTGACTCTGCAATAGAAACACTATAGAATTTATAGTTTGCAATAGAAACACTACAGAGATTATAGTTTTCTTGTCTTTTTAAATAACTCATGAACACTCATTCTTTGTAATTTTCCGTACAATAAAATAATACAGTGGTAAACAGGAAACAATAAACTAACAGAAGTAATAAAGCGTAATCCATACATTGATTATATATACAAGCCAATCCCTAAACAAACAATCAACCTCTCTCTATATTTCTTTCATTCATAACATGATCTTCAGTTTCTTCAGGACCGTAGACAATATACTCATTAAGTTTTTTGAGATATAATTCTGGATCCATTGGACCTTTGAAACCGGCAAAGGTATTTTTAACTTCTGGAATACTACTAGCCAACAATGGAGTCAACTCTTTATTCCATACTTCGGCAGCAGGAGGCACATAAGTTCTAACTTTTGCCCAATCCATAACATAACCCCCAAATTTGGTATGGAACCCAATACCGGTGGATCTGGTACCTTTGTAAAAAGTCTTGTTACCTTGTTTTGTGGTCAATGCATGTCTTTTGGAACCGGTTTTAGTTCTCCCGTAGTACAAAGTACCATCACGGGTTTTTCTCCACGGTCTTCTAAGAGCCGAGACTGTCGTCTGGTGGAATAGACTCACTGGAGATGCCTTCATATTGTGTTGTGTGGTGTGGTGTGGTGGGCAGTACTAATGGTCCTCAGAGTGTCTTGATCTATTTGTCTTGTTCATCTATTCACTCATGTTCGTTATGAATATTTTCATCTCTGTAAGTCGAAGAAAAAAAATGATGTGTGGCGGGTAACCATTTGGATGTACAATAGACCATATAGGGGGGTCTTACGGGCTTCTTGTTAGGCTTAGTAGTATATATAGTACTATGGTAGCTGGGCAATATCCATTGGTGGCAGCTATCTTGAAGACTTTGGCAGAACGTGGGGGTGTCAGCAGTTTTTACAGCTAGTTGGAGGTTACCGAGAACAGTGGAATGCTCCGAGTGTTATGTGTGCCCTGAGGAGGGAGTCAAACTGAAATTCTTGATGAGACTTACTAACGCACACAGTTGTTTCCTCTGGGTATGAGATGAGCTATGCCAATCTTGAAGCGTACGGCACAGAAATAACCAGAAACTGCCATACAACAGACTCCTTAACTAGAAGAATCTCTCTTTACATGTGTTACAGTCTCTTTAGTCATAATAAGTTATTACAGAGTTGTAGTTGTAATTACATAATCCGTTAAGTCACGTGCGTTTATTTGTTTCAGAAAACAGGAGGTTGTCTCTCTTTCTCTTTAATGAGCCAAGGGAGAGAAAAAATACTATAATCAGGACCCAGATCAAGACTACAAATATATCACCAATCACGTATATTCTCTTCACATCTAACAAGATTATCCACGCACACTCCATCTCTCAAATACACACATGTTCCCATAATACTATCCTTTCCACCTGCCAACTCCAAACGCTCTTTCCCTTTGTCTCTCTTTGCTTCCCTTCCGTTCGCTTTTAACTTGCTGACCTGTTACCATGTTTGGTGGTAAAAACTCCATCAACTGGAAGTGGGAGATTGATAACAACACTTTCGACTTGGTGAACGTCTCCCAGTTCAAAAATACACATTTTTCCACCATTCTTGCCTTCTTCTTGGCTATCATCCAAATCCTTTTAACCATCGCCCTTTACGCTTTAGATTGTTATACTTGTGTCAAACTTCTCGCTTATAACCAATGGGCTAGTGAAATCCAACCCTTTATTTCTATTAAGATCTCTCGGTGGATCTTTAGCGGCTGTATCTTACTTTCCCTACTCTTATTGATTTATGAATGGATTTACGGTATTAGGGTTTACAAAACTAGAAATATTTCTTTAACTTATACAAATAGTGTGGCCAGATTCTTGTGGTCCTGCAAAGGTTATTCATACTTTTGCCTCTATGATCAAATCACTCCTAAAAACTTTTTTGATTATTGTGCTTTTTTCATCTACTTTACGTTCAAAGGCTGTATTAAACTTTTATTGGCCGATTCTCCTAGACAAGTAATCAATGGCTTGACTATTTATTCAGTTGTTAAAGATCATCGAGAACAAATTGTTTCTGCTTATGAAAGTTTGAGTACTAATGGGGTCAAAGATACTTGGGCAATTGTCTTCACCATCATGGGACTTTCATTCATTATTTGGTTGATTTTCATTCTCAAATTTTTTTTTGCATTATTGATTTCCGCTTGTGTTGTCACTAAAATTAATCAAGAAGGTTATGTTTTAAAACAATTTGTTTGTGTCAGAATCAATGAAAGAGTTAGAGAATTATCGTCCAAATATCATAAAGAATCTCTCAAACAATTGAAGGAAGAGAACTCTCGTTTGGGCTTGAGGCCAACCTTACCTATTCTACCTGATTATGACCATGATAATGATGATAACGATTATTCTTATAGTGGCCGTCCTACTGGTATTCAACGTGGTAATTCTGTATCTCAAAAATTTAGTAATCTTAGAAGATCTTTAAGAAAATCGGGCGTCGATTTACTTCCTTTAAACAAACATCCTGCTCCTCCTCCTCCGTTACCAGCTTATTCATCAAATACTTTACAACAAAAACAATCAATGAGCAGTTTAAATCAAAAGGCTCCTCAAGATGCAATGTCACCAATCTATGCTTCGAATTATGGCAAATTTGATAAACCGCAGCCAGCTAGAACTTTGGCACATAGTAACTCGAATCCAAGTATTAGAACTACTAATACTAGTAATTCATTTCAATCATCGAATGCTGCTAGTTCGAGGTATGCTGGTGCTCCTCCTAAGGGGCCATATCAAAATCCTCATTTTTATAATCAAAGTGATGATTTTGCTTCCTCTAAAGATAATTTATTAGCTTCACATACTGGTAGTTCTTACAAGCAACAGCAGCTACAACAACAGCAGACTGGTCCAATTCAACCACCTCGTGAAATGCCTAGACCTCATCCTTTAGAATCATCATACACGGGATCTACTTATACTACTCCAGGAACAATTAACAATAATTTTAGAGCTCCACCATCTCAAACAAATTATGCAACCAGTAATTTCACTGGTGGTACATTGGTAAATAACAATACTGGAAACAATAATAATATTTACAACAGTAGCGCACCTTACCCAACTGACCCATCGCAAATGGCGGGTGGTGGTTCAGTAGCAGATCTCAATCAGCATCATAACCAATACAATTATCAACCTCAAGACACTATAAAAGCTGATATGAGCACCAATTATACAGACTCATCTAATCTCCAACCACAATACAACAATCACCAAATAGTCACTGAAAGTTTTGACAATATTCCTATTGGGTCAATTCATACTGCTACTAATAACTCCACTGCTATACCACCATATCCATCTAATAATCCGAATAGTAGAAATTTCTCTCCAGATTCGGTTTCTAATGCTTCTTTTACCCCAATGATGACTAGTCAATCTACTTCTGGAAGTTTCACTACTAGTAATAATACCAGCACTACGGCTCCATATCCAACTACAAATCCGTTAAGCATTATTCCAGAAACCATTGGTGCATCATCAGCAGCAGCATCAACTAGCTACACTAGCAGTGCTTCACAAGCACCATATCCTACCATGAGAAACCCATTTGATCCTTCCATTATGAGTAATCAACCAAACAGTGGTAGAAATAGTGACGATGGATCACCAACCATGACTAATGTCACAACATCATCTCAAATGTCCCCGCAAAATAACAATGTCAACAGCAATAATTTACCATATTCTAATAATGTTGGCACCAGACCACTGCGAACCAGTTTAAGGCCAGAAATGGCGGCAACAGCAAGATTAAACACTTCAGGTGCAGTTGATCAAAATTCAAGATTATTGTTGATCAATAATTTGTATGGCGGAGAAGTTGATCATGGAGATACAGGAGTAAGTCCAATTTTACCAACTTATAAAGATATGGGATTGGAAGAATATTTGGGCAAAAAGCGTTAACACCTAATGGTTAATCCTTGATGTATGATGTTGGTGCTATTTTTATGAACCCACTCTACTACTACTACTACTACTACAATAATTTTCGATTCTGTTCGGTTCTACTATATCTTTCACTTGGTTCATTTACTTTTAGCTTTTTCTTGTTCATTTTTTTTTATATCACTCAACCTGTTACCTTCTTTTCCTTTATATATCTGCTAGATGGGCTGTTTTCATTTTTTGTTTTTTGTTTTTTGTTTTTTATTTTTTGTTTTCTGTTTTTTGTTTTTTATTTTT
>JXWR01006221.1_pt1 | contig 12652 bp, 5 predicted proteins | sample 315541 | NCBI WGS metagenome assembly JXWR01 (sample SAMN03273951, study PRJNA271842) | soil metagenome | isolation source: rice field ambient CO2 | place: India: CRRI Experimental farm Cuttack,Odisha-753006 | collected 2013-12-17
TTTTCAAAATCTCTTGCAAGAGATTTTGAAAAGCGGTCAATTTGTTTTAAATATTAAATACGCAGAACCTCTAGACTGAACCGGGTATATTTACTGAACACTCCCAAGATAAGGCGAAGCTGAACTTTATGTAAAAACTTACAGTTGTATCTGATGATATTGTGGTTTAGATGTCTTGTTATTTTGCTACTTTCTGATGCATTCAGGGAAACTAATGAATGTCTACATATCAGCAAAATCAAGTGGACATCTAATCACTAACTCAGAGTTAATATGTCAAGTCTTTCGCTCTTCTTAGTCCGAATAATGATATTTTGCAAAGAAATTGGCCATATTAGCGTGCAGGACTGTTTCAATAGCTACAGAGAAGCAACGTGTCACTATCCTACAAGATACTTGAGAGCAAGGACACAGACGCAGCAGAGTTGTTCTTCCTTGTCCTGCAAATGTAGGCTGCTGAGGAAACAGTTGTCCCATATACTGCTTGACAACTATATCCCCAGCTATCGTGGCACTGCTTTGGCTGGCTGTCTGTTTGGTTTCATGTGTTGAGACGGTTCATCATTGATGTTGTCTTTTGTTTGAGTGTTTTGTTCTCCTTGGTTACGCAGCACCGTCTCCATCACCATTATCAACAGTCGATCGGTCAATCAATCAATCAATCAATCAACGCCAGCCATCAATCAACAACCGCCAGCAGCAACCTAGTCTATCCACTAGATTTACCTTCTCTCACCGCCCTCACACAGCTCCCCCAATCCAACATGCTCCAGCTCGTCAGAACGAAGACCGTGGGCCAGGCTGCCAGCAAGCGTGTGTTAAGTCTCAACAGCCGCCGCTTGAGACAGTTTTCCACACTCAACCGCAAGCACTGGGACGCCATGAAGAGCAGAAGTTACGTTGCCGCCGCTGCCTCGGGCATCATCTTGGCTGTTTCCTACTTCTCTTCCAGCAGGGCAATATTGGCTGAGCCCAATAACAGCAAAAGCAACAGTCGCAGCTTTTCATCATCTGCCGGTCCAAATCCTCAGCAACAGGCCAAGCAGCCGGTCAAACTTCTTTCAGACTCCCAGGAGAACGACAAGTTGAGACTGAACGAAGAAAGCTACAATATCAACAGAAACAACGGTATCTTGAGATACGATATTTCCCAGCTTCCTTCAAACAACCCTATTGAAGACGATCGTTCCGAACAAATCATTGAAGTGCCTATCGAGGACCCACTTAGCAAAACTGCCGTCAACTCGGACTGGGCCTTTTGGGGTATCTATGATGGTCATTCCGGATGGTATACTAGTGCAAAGTTGAGAGACGAGTTGATCAATGCAGTGGTTTACGAATTGAGTGCAGCGTACCTGCCTTCTGAATCAAATAGCAAATTAAGAACCGTGCCATCGTCAGAGAAAATCGATGCTGCTATCAAAGCTGGTTTTTTGAAACTTGATAACGAAATCATTTATGGCAACATTGACAAAGCATTGGGAAACTTGAATAACAAGTCTAAAGCTGCCGAGCACTTATTGCCTGCGTTGTCGGGCTCTTGTGGCTTGCTTTCATTTTACGATTCTAATTCTCAAACTTTAAAAGTGGCAGTCACTGGTGACTCTAGAGCTTTGCTTGGGTCATTGAACGATAAAAAGCAGTGGACCGTGGAATCACTAACCATTGACCAAACTGGTTCAAACAAATACGAAGCCGAAAGACTTAGATCTGAACATCCTGGTGAGCCAGGTGTTGTTTCCAGAGGCAGAGTATTGGGAAGACTAGAACCGTCTAGAGCATTCGGCGATGGTAAGTACAAGTGGCTTAAAGAAACTCAAGAGAAAATTCATCAAAATTTCTTTAGTTATCCGCCACCAGGCAACTTGAAGACTCCTCCGTATGTTACTGCTGAACCAGTGGTCACTACTAGAAAAATCAATCCTGCTAATAACGATTTCTTGATTTTGGGCACCGATGGGTTATTTGAATTGCTCACTCATGAAGAAATTGCTGGTTTAGTGATTAAGTGGGCTGAACAAAAGAAAATCTTCAAAGACTACACATCGTCTACATTGCTGTCATTAAATGTTTTCAACAGAGATTCCAAGACTTTTGATTTCCCTAAAGTGGTGGACATCACCAAGGACAAGGAATTCTTGAAGCCACCATACCGTGAAAACACCAAGGCTGCCAAGAAGCTAATCTTGGAAGATGAAAACGTTTCTACTCACTTAATTCGTAACTCGTTGACTATGGGCACGGGAAACAGAGATTACGGCAAAATGCTTCTCAACATTCCTTCGCCGCTCTCCAGAAGATACAGGGATGACTTGACAGTGGTGGTGGTGTTTTTCGGCAACAATGGCCAAGTGAGCGAAACCAACCAGTTGAAGATTAACCTCGAGGCTACTAGAGGTGGTCAAATTAAACCAAAGCTATGATTGGCTGTGTATTTGAATTTCTTTTTCTGCATTCTACGACGATTTGTGGGTACTAATTTACTATTTCTCTTCGGTTGTTATGTATATTTTCTGTACGCTTACAAGTGATCATGGTGGTATGCACTTTCTACGGTATTATTCAATAAAATTGTCAAGACGATTGTACGTTGATGAGATGGATTAGTGAGTTAACAGTGTAACAATGTAGTAAAGTTTCCACAAAAGCCATTGCCGTAGTAAAAATAATTATTAGCACGTGACAGAGATCATCGCATTTTGAAATCAAAACAACAAAAACAAAACAAAACCAACTAAGAGGCATCACCATCAACAAGCAGCAGATAAACAACGCACTAACCGCTGTTAAGCTCTGCAATACGCCATCCAGAAATACGGTTCTCGCTCGTGGGGGCAGGCGAATCTTTTTCTCAGCAAACAAGATTGTTTAAAAATGAATGTGCAATCATATATCACACAGCGCCTCCGGTCAACCATATGGTACTCTTTAGACAATGACCTTCTCGAAAACGCTGAGTTCACCGCCGAAAGACTACTCGGAGTGTCAAACAAGAACGACTCAGAATCAATATACTTGTACGGTCTAGTATTATACCGCAGGGGCAAATACAAAGCAGCGTACCGCCAAACCGCCAACCATATTCATGTTGGTTGCGCCTTCATCTTTGCCAAATCCGCCTTGAAGCTCGAGTTGCAAAGCGAAGGAATATATGCGCTACAGCAAACCATGCACTTGTGGAACAAAAATGAGTTGGACGTCGATGAAAGTGGTAACTCTTCTAATTTACTTGGACTGGAAGCTTTTTCCTCAGCTGCTGCTGCAAATTATGAACACGGTAGAAGATCAACTCCGGACGCTGCAGTGTTATTCTCATTGTTGGGGAAATTGTATGCTTCCATTGGTGATGTTAAAGAAAGTTCAGTGTACCATGCTCAGGCGCTTAAGCTCAATCCGTACCTTTGGGACTCTTTTGAACAGCTATGTAACATGGGAGTCAACGTCAACACTAAGTCTGTGTATAAGCCAAAAACTGGTATCAAGAATCATTTGAGCTATGCGGCAATTCCAACTAACAGTAACAACAGCAATAATAATAATAATAATAATAACAAAAGTAGAAGCTCAGCTGGCGGCTTGGCCCCAATTAATCCAAAAACATTTTTCAGCAGATCAAGTAATGTGAGCCAAGACGACATTGGTCATGATATATCTAGTTCTTCAATCAAGCATGATAATGGTCATAGTAATAGTAATCACAACAACAGTACCAGCAGTGTCTACTCAACTCCAAGACCCAAGCAATCAGTGCTACCAGATGCTCCAATTAGAAGACCAATAAGGCATAGTGCCAATAATAGCTCTAATGACATTACTGATTCCATTCAGCGAAGAGGTCCAAGGCAAACTGCTTCAAAAGTGGCATCAAGGTTGATTACTCAATCTACTCCTACAGTAAATAGTAGTATAAATTTCAACAAATCATCAGCAGTAACAGCATCAGGGGATCTGAATTTGAAGCGGGGTAAAAATTCGTCAAAATTATCAAATTCAAACATTTTGAGCGGCAGTAATTCTTTAGATTTGAGAAAAAAAGAATATAGCGATCAAGCAGAATTTCGGTTAATGACATTATACTCAATTTTTGCTCGAGGTTTGAAAGCAATGACGCGGTATGATTGTTATAAAGCCATAAGGATCCTAAATCAGCTCCCAGATTCACAAATCGAAACACCATGGGTGTTGGGTAAATTAGGTAGATTGAATTTTGAAATTGTCAATTATGAGCAAGCAGAGCAATATTTTATTAGATTACGCAAATTAGATAGAACTAGAGTGGAGGATATGGAATATTACTCGACATTGCTTTGGCATTTACATAAAGATGTCGAATTAAGTTTCTTATCTCATGAATTGTATGAAATCAACAAAACATGTCCTCAAACTTGGGTCACCATTGGTAACTTGTTTTCACTACAAAGAGAAACTGATGAAGCCATTAGATGTTTCCAAAGGGCAACTCAAGTAGATGTCAAATTTGCTTATGCTTATACTTTACAAGGTCATGAGTATGTTGCTAATGATGCTTATGAAAATGCATTGGAAAGTTTTAGAAACGCATTGTTGTATGATTCAAAACATTATAATGCATTGTATGGTATTGGAATGGTATATTTAAAATTGGGAGAATTTACAAAAGCTGAGTATCATTTCCGCAAAGCTAGAGATATAAATCCAGTTAACGTGATTTTAATTTGTTGTGTAGGAATGGTGTTAGAAAAGTTGGATAAAAAGGAACTAGCTCTCAAGCAGTATGAATTGGCTAATGAATTGCAACCATTAAGTCCGTTGGCACTTTTCAAAAAAGCCCAACTTTTATTTGCATTACAAAATATCCAACAATCTTTGGCCGAATTTGAAAAATTGAAAATAATTGCTCCTGATGAAGCTAGTGTTCATTTCTTATTGGGACAATTATACAGGATAACAAACCGGAAAAGTGAAGCAATTAAAGAATTTACAATCGCTTTGAATTTGGACCCGAAGGGTAGTCATTTGATTAAAGATGCTTTGGAAAGTTTGAATGATGAATGATAAAATCATGAGATCGTTGAATTAGTTTGAGTTTGAGTATAGCTAATGTAATGTAACTTGATGTAATATATGAGAGAGATTGCTACTTGATTAAGTAGCTATTAATTGAAAATCATTGGTTTGTAGTAATGAAGACTGTATACAATTTTTTACCGCATAATCGAGGCAATGAATGAGCTAAATATTTTTCTTTTGGAACACGAAGACAAACTTTTGCGACGCTTGCAAAATTATTTGCTTATAAAATTGCTGTTTTTTTGCTTATTTTTTATTTTTTTAGAAAGACACAATTTATATGCACATTTGATGATACAGCTATCGTGGTAGTTACAAGCCTAAATAGAAAGGGGAGTACAAATTTGACGCTTAATGATTGCAAGAACGCTAAAGAACAGTCACTCAATTTCAAGAAAGTCTGACAATAAACAAAGGTATTGATTGTTAATGGTTTATAACTATTTATATGCTAATATACAGGTAACTAATAATATAATACCCAATACTTTTTGATTCAATTCTTCTTCTTCAAATTCTTACTCAACTTCAAATTACTAGGCAACCCACAACTCTTAATAATATCATACCTGATTTCTGTCACTCCTTGCCTTCTACCAGTTTTTTTATCCGCCACCGAACTTGAAAACAAATAATCCGGCAATATGTTAACATCATTCTCCTTCATGATCTTTTCAAACTCATGAACAACTTTTTTCATCGCTGCGGTGTTACGTAACTTGTCAATCTTGGTAAAAATCACATTGAAAGGGATTCCCTTTTCGGCTAACAAGTTCAAAATTAAAGCATAATCATGATCGCTGAAACCACGGGTGGCATTAATTAGCAAGTACACTTTTCTTAATTCTTTTCTATCAGTCAAATACTTGACGATTTCTTCACCTTGCTTCAATGTGCTCTTCACCCCGTACCCGGGAGTATCAATAATTCTAAACTTTTGCCCCACAGTGAAACAATTAATAGTTTTGGTGAATCCTGCTTTCTTAGAAGCAAAAGCAATTTCCTCGGTGCTGGATTTGCGGGATATGGCGGTACATATCGAATTCAACAAACTTGATTTTCCAACGTTACATTTACCAATGAAGACAACTTCTGGAAGTTCTTGTAATAGTTGCGGTGCTAATTTTAATTTCTTTTTATGGTATGCGTCATGATGTTGTTGGGATTGCTGGGATTTGAGTTGCTGCTGAAGTTGGATGGCGGCTTCTTGTTCTTTTTGACGCCTTCTTCTCTTTTGCTTAGCGGAGTCAAAATTGATATCAAAGCTTTCACCGTACATTGATGATGGTTCGGGTGATGATGGCCATGGTGACTCAGAATCTGATAATGATTGTCTAGGTTTAGCTGGCCCTTTAGAAGACTCACCCAAGTCATCAAGCAGCATAGTTTCAGAAACTCGAAACTCATCAACTCTATCACCATTGTCGACAACAGCATCAACACTAAGCCCGTTGCCGAGATCGTCCTCATTAACATCCAAGAACTCCGCTTCCCTTTCCTGACGTCGTTGTACCTCGTTACGAATCTTCTCATTAGGTATATCATTGAAATTCAGCACTGCCCAAGAGAAATCTACTTTAGAATGATTGAAGAAATTGTTCACAGATGAAACATCAAACGCTGATTCCGGCAACACTTGAAATTCATGCTTGAATTGTTTGGAAAGCTTAACAGCAGTGACTTCGCTATCATTATTATTATTATTATTATTACTACTATTGCTTTTGACTTTAGTTGATGATGTTGCTGTTGTACTAGTATCTGAACCCTTCCTGGATTTGATCTTTGTATTTTTATTGGCTTTGCTGGCTGACTGATTAGTGCTGGTTCGTAGTCCTTCTTGTTGTTGTTTAGCAATGATTTTCTGCCTTACTTCTTTCCAAATATCGTTTTCAGTTGCACTTCTCTCAATATTCTTACTCTTGTTGGACACTTCGGCAGAGCCACTCGTATTGTTGCTATCTTTTGCCACTTGGGTAATATGCAAATATCTCATCTGCGTTTGCATTTGCGTTTGCATTTGCGTTTGTATTTGTAATTGTGAGGGTACCAATATTTGCTGTTGTGTTATTGATCTAAGCACGCGCAAGCATATGCTTTGGAATAAGTTAGACCGTGACTTGTTCCTTATAATTACCATCTTCAATGATACCTTAATATAGTTGTCAAACAAAAAGAACCTATGAAATGTCTATTAAAACAACAGAGTAGTGGTATTATATAATATTTTTTAGTACCAGTGTATGTTACGTCAAAATTCTGATGGTAGATTGATGAGCTTCGGAAAAAATATTTTCAAAATATATGTATGTTTATGTATGTTTGTGTAAGTTTATGCATATTCCCCTTTTATGGATTTAATCACATTCAATTTCTATTTTTTTTAGCTTATAACTTAAATTTTATTTTAAAACATTCGAAATAGAGTCACTTAAAGTTATATTATAATGTTATATCATACGCTTCGCTTCAAACTACCTACTTGCTAATATTCTCTCTAATTTGCTTGTGAATCTGGGTCAAATATTCGCCATAACTAGGAATACTATTCATTGACTTATCCTCAATAAGTAACTCCAAGAAATCCAGTTGATCCTCAATACCAAAACGGATAACCTTAACTGGCAAGAAATCAATCTGCAAAAATTTCTTACTGAAATAAGTGACCAAATTGCTAACTTGTTGCGAGATTAAAGTATCTAATTGAGGCAACTCATCAATCAATGGATCAATTTCCTCCACTTTTGAAACGCCAAACAAGTCTTGCACCAATAACTCATTAACATCCTTATGGACCCAAATCAAAATTTGTTGTCCGTTGAATGTAAAATAACAGCCGCCGTATTCGATGCTAGATAGTGAAGCAGTGACACCTTTAGGAAGCCTATACTTGAGGTAAATTTCGTTGAATTCACAATCTTCATCTTCCAAATTATGCAATGCAACAATGTATGGATAAAGATAATATGAAAGCTGTGGTAAAGGTAAAGTGGCCAAATTGTATCGATTATAAATCCGCAAATTATTTTTAGTCATCGATGTGATAGTTTTCAACAATCTGGATTTTTCAAATGATAATATATAACTAGCCAAAGTTTTGAGTCCATCTGGGATAATGAATTGTGAAAGTAACGCTTGTTTGGAAACAATGTATTGTCTATATTGGGAAAAAATGCTAGTTATTTTCAAATCAATCAGGTTTTGAATTGACACTAATGGCTGTTCAGGAATATGCTTGACACAATCGCGAATAATCAAATTCATCAACACGTCTTGATTAACAAATGAAAATACGTCAACTAATCGTTCGCTAACTGCGGAAACCAAGTTAATCACTCTAACTTTTCTAACCCCCGATATCGTAGTGTACAAGATTGCTGCTTGGAAATGACAGTCGAGTTTAGTGTTTAACTTAGAGTCATAAGTAAATAATACATCAAATGTTGTATTTTTGTTCAAAGTTGGGATCACCGGCTCTTTAGCAACCAAGCTGAAATTGCCATAATATTCTTGAACTTGTAATCCACTAGAACATCTAACTTTCAAATGTCCTTGGTAGCCAACGGTATCACCAATAGATTTTTTGAAATCAAAAATAAATTTTCTCTCATCACGAAGAGGATGGAAATTGTTGTAAAGTTTTAATAGCCCACCAGTTTCAGAAACAACATAGCTGGTATTAATAAGATCCATATCAAAAGTAGGGAATGCAAATAAATCAAGTCCCACATTTTCTTTAGTGAATTTGCGGCCCAAATCTTTATAATATTGGTTATTTGCTTCCAATACGAGTTTTTCCTTATCATGATCTTTATTCAAATTAGCATCTTCGTATTTTTTCAATGATAAACTTCCTGGGCCATAGTTTGGAATGGTGGATAAAGTGGCAGAGATCTTACCACCTTGACCTTCGGTAAACTCGTGAAGTGCAATAAATGCGGAGTTCAAGGCTGCAGCATAAGAGACTTCTGATGATCTATTGAATTTACTCGTAGATTCAATTAAGGCTAAAGTTTCTTCAATGGCCATTCTTGATTCAAGTGGATCAACAAAAAGACCATCGAAAAATGGAATGAACGGGTCTTCAAGATCACTCATGATCGACACTGTTGGTTGTTGTAAAGTTGAACTCAAATTGTAAAACTGAATGTTTTTGTCAAATGTTATTATGGCAATTTTAGATCCTGGTGGTAATGTGGATATTTCTTCGCCATCTTCAGTCCATTTGTACAAAGAAGCCCTAATGGCTTCAGCAGTCAATCTCGGAAGTTCCAATTGAGCAGCTTGCACGCTAACGTCAATCAAAAATACTTGATGTAATGGTACTGGCTTGAGATTTTCCTTTTCCCAATAAGCTTCTGGAAGCACATAATCCACCACTCCTTTGTTTAGCTCTGGTCTTTGAGCATGGTCCACTCTTCTAAAGTTTTGATCAAGTGGACTACTATATTCGGTGGGTATTGGATTAGCAAATTGACACAAATTGCAAATGAATTTGTTGGAATGGGTGAACTGTACTGTGGAGTTAATGTATGCACGACATCTATTGCAACGTAATGGGCCACCATTAACATAATCCCAGCTAATTTCAGGCACTTGTTCATCACCGTTTTCTTCCACTGGAGCAAACGGTCTGATATTCACTGCTACTGGCAATTTAGACAATGCTCTCAATTTTTCAGTAGCTGGTAAATTGTACATTGACAAAGTCATGAATTTTGGAGACGCCGTGCCTTGATCAACAACTTTGAAGTCAGTAGTTGCCAATGGTGGGCAAGCATTCTGAAAAGTTAAAAACTCGCTGTTCCAAAATTCGTTCTGGTAAAATTCCCTTTGATCAGGTACCGACAACGAAGATTCTGGTTGATATGGTTTGCCGGTGTATTGTTCAGGCATATTTGAAGTGATTTCTCTAGAAACAACTCTTTCAGTTTTTCTCTTGATGTTTCCGTTTTGTAATTCTGATTGGTATTGGAACTGTAATGCTGAAGGAGCAGGAGGAGTAAAAGGGGAAATCGGATTGGAGTGAGAGCCAGTTGGGTATGGTACTGATCTAGATCCAAGAGAAGCCGTGGAGCCATTTATTTGTTGGGTTTGCAAATCTGGACTCAAAAGTGATGCTTGAGAAGATTGTGGTAAATACGGCTGGCTTTGCTGAGAATACTGGAAACCTTGAAACTGGTGCGATGGATAAATAGAACTTGTATGAGGCACTTGGTATACAGACAGACCACTAGGAGCTGCTGCTGGAGCACCAACATACGAAAAAGCTGGGGATGGAGAAACAGAACCGTTGTTATCGTCTAGCTGAGGCAGGAGGATGTGGTAAGCTCTAGCTGGTCTTTTCTTCTTTGGATTCAATGAAGGAGACTTGAGACTTGTTTGCGAGCTGTTCTCATTGTTGAGGGAAAGCCCAGCAAGCTGCTGGTCTATGGAGCCATAGCTGGGATTTGCCATCGCGTGGGATACAAACGGTTTGATTGTAAGTGATAAAGGTACTATTGAGGTTTCACACCAGAGTGTTCGGTGTTCTGTCTGTCTGTCTGTTTATCTATTTGTCTATTTGTCTGCCTGGCTGTTGTTTTAGTACTGGTGAATTTGCTGCTGTTGCGGTTCGCTTGAATTACTTCAAATCACAGAAAACGGCCCCGAAAAATAGGGTGTATAGTGTCACCCGACACACCCTCTTTTTCTGTATACATATACAAACATTTGTGTTGGATGAAGTATAGAATAGCAAGGAGCATACATTCACTATAGAGAATTAAGATTAGGAGGATCAGTAAGAGAGAATCAGGTGAAAAAATTGCATATAAAACAAATTCAAGGTTAACTGCGGGGCTGCCAAGTGATTCAATACGACCTCAAAGCAGCTGATAAGTGAACAGCAAATTGCAACACAATTGATAATTAACCAAAAACAAAACAATGTACTTTTGAAACGTTTTTCAAAGTTTTTTAATTAGAAAGAAAATAAGAATAAAATAAAATAAAATAAAATAAACCTCGCTAAAATGTCCTGTAGTTGCTACCTTTTATTGCTCATCTTTGAAGGCTCTTAGCCCTATTATAGATTGATGCATGTTGGAATTCGTGCAAAAACACTGAGAATGAAATAGAGATTATTGAGTCTAGAAATACAAAAGTTGCTCCAATAGTTAAAATTTTTTCAAAGGCCACACAAGAGCCTTATCATTTCTTATGAAGACTTTCAAAAGAAGCACCGATTATTTTTAGAAGACAATAGCGAAGCTAAGTATATTCTACGCGAAACGCATTTGTTATATTGTTGCTATCTTGTATTGTTTCAAAGTGCTGACTTATTCTAGATACCTTTTTGCTAAAACTTTCTCTTCATGTAGCATATCACAATTTAGCATCAGTATTTGCTATCTTAGTATTACTTGAAATACCTAATTCTCCTAAATCAGCATGCACCCTCTTTGCTCTTTGGACAAACCCATTTTTGGGCCATTCAGGATATTCATGCCATGCCCATTTAGCCCCTAGTTTCTCATCTAAAGTGCCTTCGAGCCGCAGAACAATATACTTGCCAATGTTGGGCATAAATTTTGCCCCGTGGCCACTGTCTCCGGAAGCAACGTAAATCCCATTTGAGCTGGTCGTAGCAGCTATTGCATTAGGCACCTTATCAATCAAAAAGTTGGAATTACAAGTATCAGAAATCCAACAAATTCTAGGCTCAATCAACTTATGGTATGCTAAATCAGGGACAACGTTTTCGAGTAATCTCATTGCAATTTTGTCACCATTTAAAGGCAATCCACTGTTAAATTTTGTATATACTGGCAATGAAAGCGGTATCTTTTTTTCCTTATCAAACGGATTAGGCACCATGTTTGTGAAGTCAGCATAGTTTAAAGCAATCTTCATTAGCTTTGTTTTTGGATCCGGAGGAAAGAAATAACCCCTTTCAGCACTGAAAAAAATTGGCATGTCTTTATATTTAGCAAATTCCGCTTCAGTGAGCTGTATATGAGTAACAACGAGACCCAAGGCATGCAATTGATCTTTACAATCGAGAATATAAGGGGTAGCTGCACCACAAGCAATGAGAGCTTGTTTTGCAGTGTAGGTCTTTCCGTCTGCGGTTGTCACTGAGACAATGCCACTGCCATCAACAGCTAATTTTGATACTTTGCCCTGTTGACCAAATTTGAATCTAATATTTGGCCTTTTCTTAATTGTATCATAAACCAGTCTCAAAGAATCAGCAGTATGAGCAAACCCAGCTGTAAAAAAAATCTGAACCAGCTTGCTTTGTATATCAACCATCTATGCATCGCTTGTCTCCGTTTCTCTTTTTACTGCTGAAAGCTAAAAACACACACACAAAGAATGCACAATATTGTATGTATACTTTTTATTGAATAATCCCTGCGATATAATTTAACATGACAAGAATCAAGTTGATTTAGTGACCAAGCACAGCAATAGCAGAGTTGATTTCCTTGACAGAATCAGCCTTAGATTCGACAGCCTTCTTTTGGATAGCAGCAAGAGCAACCTTGCGTTGATAGTAAGCAGCAGACTTGGCCTTACGCTTTTCTTCGAGCTTGGCAACAATGTCTTGGTACTTCCA
>JXWR01001862.1_pt1 | contig 12649 bp, 4 predicted proteins | sample 315541 | NCBI WGS metagenome assembly JXWR01 (sample SAMN03273951, study PRJNA271842) | soil metagenome | isolation source: rice field ambient CO2 | place: India: CRRI Experimental farm Cuttack,Odisha-753006 | collected 2013-12-17
TTTTACTTTTTATTTTTTTTCTTGTGCGATGATCTCTTTCTGTTTCTTTTTCTTCTTCCGTGTGGCCACTGCCCAACATTGCCTTAGAGTCCCCCATACTCGCATCTATCTATATTTTCAATATTCCTCAACACACATCTCCAACAAAAAAACACTTCTTTTGTCTGATTTTCAGTACTCATTCTCCACATTAATTTCATCAGCTTTTCAGATCTTTTTCTCATATGTCCCTTGAGGTTGAGGAAAAGTACGACAATCCCGTTATCTCTCACGATGACGAGTGCTCCATCTGCATAGAGTCCTTGTTGAGCGCTTCCAATGTCGATGAGCTGGTGGCGCGGGTGGCATCCTGCCAGCATTGCTATCATGACCTTTGCATCCGTTCGTGGTCTGAACAAGCTAATTCATGTCCCAAATGCCGCTCCAAGTTTAACAAGGTCGAGTTGATTGATAAATTCGGCAATTTGATATACGATTACACCGTTCAAGATAAACAATTCCCAGTGGATCCAAACTATGGGGCGCCACAAGAAGATGACGAAGATTTAGCTGAAGAGCAAGAAGTGCTAGCATTGTTTTCGAGAGCTGCGGCTAATGACAGGGCCGTGCCTGGTGCTGCTGCGGTTAGCCGACTATTACCATTTGCGATTAGCTGTGCGTTATGCTCATCGTCGTCAACAACATCTAACGTCAACATTTGTCAAAGCTGCTCTTGCTCGTTTCACCCGGACTGCTTAGGAATGTCGGACACGTATATTGGCTACTGGAATTGTCCAATGTGCGATTGTTTGCAGCAGAGCTTGTCTCTGTTGGTTAGTAGCGCCAACAGAAGAACGAGAACTAGAAGAAGTCGTCAAACCATTAGAACAGATGCTACGTATGCGCGCTTAACTAGAGCATCAAGGAGACAACAACAGCAACAAGGACGTACGCGATCCAATAATGTGAGTAATAACAACAACAACAGCAATAATACTGCTTTATCATCCCCAAGCTCAAGGAGTTCTACTACGTCATTGGCATTACCATCTTCAGAATCTACACCACCAACGCCTAGCCGTGAAGAAGAAGAGGCATGGAAGCAATTTGAATTGTTTAGAAAAAATCCAAGTAGGGCAGAAACAGTCAAAATAAGGAAACAACCCGCGTCGACGCATTGTTCTGATAGCGCCAATGTCTCGGATACCGCATCTCCATCCAACAGCACCGGTACTAGCGGCTCTACAAATAATATCGTTGCAACGAAAAAGTTGAAGCGGCCTTCGAGAAGGGGAAAGTCAGGCGTGCCAGGAACAAGCAAGGCTCAACAGACATCCAAAGTTGACAAAAGTATATTACCAAGACAACAAGTGGCACCAACACTGCAAAGTACAAGTTCGAGTACTAGCTCATTGTCAGCCTCAATACCGGGTGGTAGTTCTAATTCTGGTTCGAGGGTGATGACACTCTTGACAGAAATGCATACCAATAGTCAAACCCTTCTTAGAGATTCTAGCAGAAGCAAAGCATATAGAAATTACGAGCCTCAAAGACTATACGGCCAATTATCACCACCATTGTCTCCTGACTACAGACAAACTCGAATGCTCGGTGAAGACGACAGTGATATTGGCAAGGAAAAGGTGCCCCTTTCTGATTAATCTAGTTTTTTTTTATCTTGTTCTTTTCTTTTCTTTTACTTGTACACTAAATTTGCGTTATGTACTCTAGTTAAAATATTGTTTTTCTGGCGTTTATTTTGTTTTTCTTACTTTATTGTTGATATTGACGGTTTCCTTTTTCTGGTTGTTCTCTTATGGTGTTTTTCACTTTTCTGTTTCTTCTTCTGTTTAATTGTTCTACTGGTCTGTCAGGTTGGTCTAAATATGGTTTTTTGTGTAATTTAAAATTTTATCACAAATGGTTCTAGTAATCGTTTTTTCTGTACGGTATTGTAGACTGTGGTTCCTTCTGTCTTTGTGCCTTTTATTCCAAAAAGAGTGTGGGTGCCGTTGGACTTAGGGGTAATGCATGTCTTCCGCAATTGTGATACTTGCATTCAAAACGCCTTGTAGTTGTCCAATCATGCCCTTACACCAGCTATCCATTATTGAAAATAATATGCTAGTTTAGGCACTCTTCTGTTTCATTCAGCATTCCACAGCACTGTTGAGCATCTTGTATGCCCAAATATGTTCATTCCTGCTAGTGAACGCACTCCCACCGTCTGCGGCGCATGGTTTTGACTTGAAAGTTCGGAACTTTGGCTGTAACAGATCTGCATTGAAGCTATTGTCTCGAGAAGCCCAAGAGAGCCCAATTGCACTAGCGGTTTCCTGGCATTGATGCCTTGCCTCTAGCGCTTTAGACTAAAAAAAAGATCCCTTTCCTATAAACTACATTGATGGCAGTCTTTTTATTTTTAAAAAAAAAAAATCTTTTTTTCTCTCGAATTTTGCCCAATTTTTTTGTTATTTTTGCAACTAAAGCCACTACTTAGTATTTTGACAGGCTAAGCCAGCCTTCGTTGCAAGCTGATTGTTGATCCACTTTTGCTGATATTACCTAGTATTTATCCAAACTATATTCAGACAAACATAGCCCAATCCTAAAAATGACTGTTCTTCCTGAACTCTACTTGCCAGTGCAAAAAATTGAGCGAGAGCCCATCCTCAAAAGTGCTAATAGAACACATCGACAAACAGAAAGAGTGCCTACATTTTGCGCTCATGATAACAGTGAGACCAGTGATAACATCACTATTAGCGGTCTCAGTAGTACCATCACAAGTATCAGTTTTAGCATGGGCGACGAATATACTGCTAGCATTATTAGATACAATCAACAACTTAAAGAAAAAAAGAACGCTCAAAATAGGTCCTCTCGCAAAATCTTTAGCTTGAAGAAGTTTAGGGTTTTCAATAATGGACACGGAGGTGCATCGCTTTTTTCTTCTCCTACAAACTCGAGTACATCCAGTCCTTTGACTCCATCATCATCGTTGTCGCCAATGCAAATCAGTTCAAGTTCTACAAAATCACAATCCCATCAAGATCAGATACAAGTGCAACAAGTTGAAAAATTGCAATCTCATTCTCAGCTTCAAGAGATTGGCGAGTCTAAACCAAGAAGATCGAAAAGTGTTTCCAATAACTCTCAACGTCCCGAAGTCCTTATTTCTTCCAAGTTTACGGTCAACGACGCCTCTTCAATTACCAGTTCCCTGCCTTTATTTTCAGATCCACTAACTCGCACACTTAGCGACGGACTTTCAGGGACTACTTTAACGGACAAAAAACTAGCCGAAAGCCATACGAAATCTGCTTCTGTGTCCTGGTCCAACAACAGTGGCGACACAGACGATATTGCTAGACTTTCTCCCCAATCAAAGACATTCTCCATCAACAACAACAGCAACTATAACTGCTACAATCATGTCCATAACAATAATATTTTGGAAAGAAACGTAAAGAGCTATAAAGCTAAAAGATTTCTGGGTTTGAGCTGCGTTAAACATAAGAGACCAGGAAGTGCCTTTGACTCCCATAGTGAGGCTACACTTCACAATCTGGATGATGTTAGCGATAGTGATGATGATCTTTTCAGCATTTGTGATGATGGTTTCGTGGCGACAAACTTTATCAGAGTATGAAAAGAAAAAAACATGTTTTACTTGCTTTTGTCACCTCTCCGTATCTACATTCGTTCGTGTTTGCTTTTTTTCTCTATCTTTTGCATGTTGCGCAACCGTTTTGTTGCCGCGCATCTTTGTTTACAGTTCTTTTGAATTCATATATAATACTATGTATTTTGGGCGGTTTTTTTTTATATATATTGATATATTGTTTGGTGTTGCTTTTTTTTTTTTTTTTCTTTTTTCTATTCTTTTCATTTCTGCAAGTTTGTTTTTCTATTTGTTAAATTTTTACTTCTCAACTGTACCTGAATAAGATATATGTCTACTTAATAATTATTTAAGAGTTTTACAGTATAATAACATCCTTGTTTTCTGTTTTTCCTTCATGGTGAATATGGCCCTCGCCAGTTTTTATCGCTATGTGTCTTGCTGGACAACCAATTCGACATATCTTCCATGTACTATACTAAAGGGGTGACTGACTTCTGCGCATTTAACAGCAAATACAAAAGTCCTGAGATCATACAAAGATAGGCCAAAGGACATAACATAAGGAAAAGATTCTTAACAGCAGAACTTATCAACAACTTTCCACTATACTGACGGTAATGCGACACTCACGTAGAGGAATACAAGGATCCTTGCAGCAGCAGCCTACTTAGCAGCCGGTTATTTTAGTGGCACAGACAAAAAACGTTTTCGTAGACTACAGCATTGCAACGGCAGGATCATCAGCTACTGAAAAATTGAAAAAGCCAAGCCATGGTTCGTCCGGAAAAAGAAAAAATCTGCGAGCTGCGTGGTATGCATGTAGAGGTTTATTCATCTGAATGGCTCGGTCAAATAATGTAAACTACCAAATGAATGATGCTCAGCTAAGATTCAAACTAATAATGGTATTTTAAATAAGTGAACAAAAAAGGAAATAAAGCAACAGATTTAAAATTAAGCATTTTTGATTTTGTCATGTTCTGCTGACTGCGTTTAGAAAATGCTCACTACCCTTCGTATGTGGTTGGGTCCCATTCTGGTACTGCCAAAACATAAGCATTATCATGTGTCAAAGCTCTAGCATCTTCATCAGCCAATTCAAACTCAGTAGCTTGCAAATTCTCAATCATGCGTTGTGCACTAAGGGACTTCACTAATGGTATAAACCCTTGCTTTAATGACCAATTCAACAAAATTTGTGCAGGTGTGCGCTGATATTTCTCAGCTAATTTGACAACCTCAGGATCATTAAGTTTCTTTCCTCTAACAATTGGGCTAAAGGCCTCAGTTGCAATCCCATGCTTTTTATCAAATTCAACAATATCTCTGCGAGTCAACCATGGACTTAATTCGATTTGATTAATTCCTGGTTTGATTTTCAAGCCGTCCCATTCAAGTAATTCCTTCAAATGGCGAACACCATAATTAGAAACCCCAAACGATTTTACTGCATTCGCATTCTCAGTTGTTTCTTTCAATTCTTGAAAGGCTTCCCAGCTACCAAGTCTTTTCTCCTTGGGTGCAAGTGGACAATGCAAAAGAATCAAATCAATGTATCCAATGTATGGCTTAGCAATAGCGATTCTTTGCTTCAAAGAAGTTTTAGTCTCCTCATAACCAAGCGATGGTGGAGCAATTTTGGTAGTGTAGTAAACATCTTCTCTTTTGTTTTGTGGGGATTCATCAAGCCATTTTTTGATGGCTTTTACTGCGCCGAGCTCATTTTCATAATATTCAGCACTGTCAATGTGTCTGTAGCCCGCTCTCAATGCACTGTAGGTAGCTTGTTCTGCTTGTTCTGGCGGCACCAAGTACAAGCCAAAGCCAAGTCTAGGAATTGTGGTGTTGTCGTTTAAGGTGATGCTAGAGGTAAATTTTTTGGACATGTTGTTGTTAAAAGTTTTTCTTATTTTTTTTTCTTTTGATTGAGAAAAGTTTTCTTGTTGCTGTTAATTTGTGCTTCAGTAGCTGGCACATGTTGAATATATCCATCCAGCTTACAAGGCACTTTATACCTGTTCTGCCTGCTTCGGAATACTTCAACCTGCTTAATAATGTATCATAGCAGATTACAAATTCCGCCATATATAGATTTTTTCATTAATAAATAGTTTGAAGGACTGATAAATTGTAGGCGCCACAAACGTACGTCAAACCGGGCTTACGCGGCAACTAAGGCGTATTCGAGAAACTAAGGCGTATTCGAAAAACTGCAGCTCGTGCATGAATTGAGCCTTTTTTTCTTTTTTCTCAATTCTTTACAATTGGTCCACACATAGAGAATGTAAAATATAGTCAACGCAGAATATATACAATTATATCCGCTATTTTCTTATCACTGATGTTAATAAAATCTGGCTTCTGCAGTGTCAGCTGTAACCTAATAAATATGCTCTTTTTGTTTTTGAAAAGAAGCATTGCCGAAAGATAAAACTAAAAAACAAAATAAAACATAAAATTCTAGCAGATAATATCTAAAATATATATGTGGGAGTTGAGGGTAAGTCATTGGAATTGAAAAGGAGGCCATAAAGCATATAAGATCGAAACTATATAATAATAATTAGAATTTAGCAAAAGTTTGAATAAAACAACGAAATTATAAACAGCAAAAAAGAAGAAAACAATCTAAAAAACGCAAATATAATAAAATAAAACATTCAAAAACACAAAATCCGAATAGGCAGAAAAATAACCCAAGCACTTAAAGAAGGTATAATAATATGAAAGATGTAATTAAAAATAGAGTAGAAAACAGAAAATTATAATTGTCCTGAACGAAAAAAAAAAAAAAAAAAAAGGAACAGAATTTGGCGACGAAATAAAGCAAAATAAGGGAGACGCATGACAAAATTATGGGTTAGTCATATTAGATATGCACAAGTTCATTTCGTCAGCATTGAGTGTCCGAATGTATAAGCACCTCGATAACAAGTCTTGCAGTGGCGCGAAATTGTAAAATTTTGAATACTGAATCTTTTGAATCATAACTTTGACTATAGTAGCAACTTTGTGGAATTTTTGCCAAAATATTAGCCCATCAGTAGCTGGTTTTTTGTCTTTAACAATAATCACAGTGGTTGGGTCTTGCAAGTCTAATTTCGCTATTTGACAAGCATCCTTTCTGGAAACGAAGTTAGGTTGCTTTAAAGCTAATTTTAATTCCGAAAGATAAAGGCCAATAAACGGAATACATCCTTTAGAGGCAACGATGTTCTCATTCAATTGTTTAATTTTTTCAAATCTGTTCATTGGGTTGACAAACTCTTCTAATGACTTAAATGCTTGCATTGTAGATGAGGGCATCGACTCCCAAGTATTTGGCAAATTTAATATTCGCTCTGAAGTCAAAGCAAGCACTATCTGCATCATCGACGAGTAATTTTGTAATTTCAAGCAATGTTTTGCCACATTTATAAATTTGCAGATGGTCATCACTCTATACTGGAAATCGTTAGTTAGCAAGATTTCGGATACGATCCAGTTGATTACTAAATTGAATCTGTATATCACCAAATCAAGTCCAGATAAATTCTTTTGAACCAAAATTTCAACCCATGATTTGAAATTTGTTTCTGTGCTTGCTGATTGTTCCTGGGGTTTCTTGTTCAACTCCATAAGCTCCTTCCAGTCAATTTCTAACATGGCATCTTTTTCAATCAAAGTAAGTTCATTGGCAATGTCACTTGAACTATATTCAAGTACAAATGGAATATGACTTTTGGTACACATTACTTCAGAAACACTCATGAGGTCATTAGATACCCGATAATTAGATAATACGTCGGCGAGATTATCCTTACTGTCCTGATTGTTCATTTTCTTGATAATGTCTGGCGCAGAGTCAAATATGCTACTCTCAGAGCCAAATGCTTGAAAAAATCTTGAGTTTAGCTCCCTAATAAGCCCACCTTGCGACTCTATAGGAGAAAGCGTATCATTAATATTTAAATCAGCAACTTCATCCTCAATAGTTCTATCAGCCGAAGACGGCTTTTTACTTTGAAAGTTTTCAATAGAAGCAATTTGTTGAGGACTGCGTTTCACTTGCAAAATTTTTCTCTCATGTAGCTCTTGAGTCTCTTTGATATCATCTGCCAAATTAATAGATGGTAGCTTTCTTTTATGAACTAAGCTTTCATTGTCGTTACCATTGGTTTCATCGTCAGTGTCATTATCGTCAAAAAATTTGCCTTCCAACTTAGCTAATGCGGCAGAGACAGGATCCTCTCCATGGAAAGATTCATCAGGAATAGCGGCTAGCCTTTTAACAATTTCTGAATTTATCCCTGGCATGAGATAGGACGCGACAGAAAGCATGCTTATATCAGACTTATCACGTTTCATCAATGAAGAGTATCTATTAAAACTTGTTTCAGCCAATTTTGGAGTTTCGCATACTTTTAACGGCGAACAATCTATGCTTGAAGTTCTATCATGCTCACTGTCATTGTTAAGGCTTTCCATATCCATAACAGTCTGAATCAAGTCATCTGAGTTTTGAGTTTGCACAGTTTCTGACCTAGGAATTTGTGATGGTGAAGTACGGTTAAAATCAGTTTCAGTTACTTCATCATTTGACTCGTTTATAGTATTACCATTGATGAATGCTTTAATGTTACCAAGACCAGCTTTGGATTTTAAAGCTGAATGATCATTAGCTATCGAGTGTTTGATATTTTTAAACAAGTCTTCGTTGCTATTAGAAATATCAGAGTTAGATGATAACAAAGTGTTCAATGTGCCATTTTCAGAAAACAAAGAGTTTTGTACCATGGAGTTTTTCCGAGTAGAGATGGAAGCAGTACCATTGTGTGCACTATTTATATCAAACGTGCTCAGAGGATTAGCATTGTGCATCAATGTCTCTTGGAAAAAATTTATTTTTGAGCGGATTTTGTTATTCGTGGCAGATGATTCTAGCTGTTTATCCAAACTTGCAAAACTAGATTTATCAATCTTAGCCAATTTTTTTAAATTATTAAATGACTTTTTTCCCTTCAATGCATTTCTTTTAGCAGTATCATTCTTTTCAAGCTCTATACGAAGCTTTTCAAAACTTTTAACTTTCTCTAGTACTTTTGGCTTCAAATGTTTAGCTTGCATATTCCTCTGAAGGAAAAGAATCGACAGTGTTGGACTATCTGTTAGATTTGAATCATAACTGATATATGAATTTTTGGAGACCAAGCTTGATCTAGAATATCTGTTAAGTTTTTCTATGCTGCCAGAGTATCTTTTTTGATTAAAATCGGGGTTATTGTTGAAGCTCAAGATGCTCTTATATAAATCTTCTTGGGCACTTGTATAATCCTCGGCGTTGGTTAGATTACCATGTGTTCCATCCATAATCATGGAAGGTGTCACATCAATAATTTGAGTAGCGTTAGGCGATCCTTCACTATCGCCTTTTGAAGCGTTAGAAGACCCGAATTTCAATGAATCATTATTCCAATCAATCTCAGCAACAGAAATGAATGACGTTCTTTCTGCGTTTGTTGCTTCATATTCTTCATGCATACCACTAGTTAGATTCTTGCTTTCCTCGACCCGTTGCAAGAAGTTAACATTGAATGTTTGCGCGCTTTCTTGGTCAGTTTCATCAATCCAGTTAGAATTTTCAGAAGAGCTTTTTGAATCATTAAGGTCCTCGCTCAGCTGTCTTGCAACAGGACATTCTCTGAATATATCAATGTTAGAAAGCAACGACCTTTCAGCCTCTTCGGTAATTTCTGGTACTGGCCCACTATCTTTGTTATTGACTAAGTAGTGTAGCTCATCAATGACTTTAGCAGATAAAAAATCCATCTTGGTATCAAGAGAATCATTATTAGGAACAGCCTTTATTGTAAAGTTTACTTCATCATTTGTATCTATGGAACATTCTGCCGGCTCTTTTAATTCACCATCACAGTTGTCGCTATCCTCAACTTCCTGTCTAATAGGAGATAATGGTTTTGGTTTGGAGGGCTCCAAAAGGTTGTTCACAATCTGCGATAAACGTTTATCACCATTTGCCTTGGCAATAACCTCATGTTTTTTGGGAGATAAACTAAAGTTTTTCCTCCACTTTTTAATAATGGTCTTAAAAGCTTTGCCGTTCTTCTTATTTATTTTTTGTGAGTCTTGTGTCTCATCCAAAAAATTATACTCATCCAACTGTACAGGTTTTGAGCTTTTAGCCTGTGTATCTTTAATGTCGGTCATTTTTGTACTCGAAGGTTCTTCACAAACAGAACCATTCTTATCAACAGGTTGAGCTGGCTCAAAATGTAACGTCTTGAAATCCCTCATATGGTAATCATCAAATAATTGCACTTTTTTTCCGCTTATCAATTTCCCTTGATCTATGTTCTTGATCAAGTTAAAATTGAGTAATTTAACCTGACACTTCGACGTGAACATGGTAGTATTATACAGCACGGCCTCGAAATCATATGTTTCTTCATCACCTTGCTCAACATCATTGGCAGATGCTTGATTCTTATTATGCAAAGGTTCATTACTTAAGGTGCTCAATTGTGAACTGTCTGGTTTAAATAAATTAACAGGACTGAGTTGATTCAAGTTATTTATCACCTTAGACTTCGAGAGCTTTAAAGCTTGAGGAAAAGCATCGTCACTAAGCATAAAGCTATGATCATTCCTGGTAGAAAGATTATTCACTTTGAGTGCAGTGATTGAGTTGGAAGGCTTTAACAAAGCCATGTTTCTCAAGTTGTTTGTGAATGACTTTTTCGTTACCATTCGTTTTTCCTGAAGCTGGGTTGTAGAATTTTGGGTATCCATCAAACTGTTGAATAGCAAGACATTGCTATTACGCAATCTTGGCTCCATTTCCTGAAATAGACTGGTAGAAGGTACATTCACAAGGCTATCTTGGGGCCCATAGTTAAGCTTATAGCTTGACATGAACTTTATCACTTGGTCGTCAAAGACTGATTTGTTGTCCAAGCCATTTTGACGCAATAAGTCGAGGAAGCTTGGCTGGTTCCAGTAATGATAACAAATTTCTATCCACACTTTTTTGATACTAATGATCAATTTGATGTAAAACTTATCCACAAGATTGTGTTTACTATGACGCACATATTTGTCAGATAAGCTGTTTAGATAGTCAACAAATCGTTTTCTCATCTCATAATTTGGAAGCCAATCATCAACAAAATAATTCAAAAGCCAGCTTCTCAATATAACAAACAACCTTAGCATTATCTTCTTAAGAGCATTGAACCTTTCCTCATCTTTGCTTTCGTCTCTGTCATCTTGTTGTTGTAGTTCGTTTTCAAATTTATCTGTATTGAGTACTGCGTAATCGAAACAATTGTCTAATCTTTTTAGAAAAGCTTGTAATAGATCAACTGAGTTAACAAAGATTCTGTGCGTCATAAGCAAATCCGCTATGAAAAGGTTATTAATTTGGTTTGGATCTGTTAAGTGGGCTATTAAACCTGATAGATCAGTGGCAGTAATAAGCGTATCCGTTCTAACATTATGATCTTGAATCTCGCCGCCAGAGTCAATGCCAACATTTTTATTGAACACCACTGACTCAGTGTCAGAGTAAGCCAATGAGCTATTGAATTCGTCCAACATTTATGTTAGTGGCCCATGTGGGTTACTGTTGCCACTGGTTTAGCTCCTTTGGTGTGTGTATATCTAACCCCTTTTGCAGTACAGCTTCTTGAAGTTGTGGTGATGGATGGCAGAATTGGATAGATGAGTGAAAGGAAAAATCAAACTAGTGAAAGAGAAAAAAAAAAGAAAAAAAGTGAAGATCCTGACCAGCAATTGATTTGGGCTGCACCAGAGTAAACGCTTAAATGTAGTGGTAGAGTGAGACAACGTTGCGCAGTGATTTGCCTAGTAGTGATCCTCGTTTTTATTTACCAAATCTATCAAACACTTGGAGTTTGGTTCTGCTGATCCACTAAACAAAAACAAAAACAAACGCTGTTGCATATTCCGAGGTGTCATTCAACTAAAGTCATCTGATATTCAATCAATTACGAGGGTAACACCCATCGGGAGTTTTCAATATTTTGTCTTGTCCGCGGTGATTGCTGCCCAAGAGACGATGATGGGCTGTATTTTAATAGAGAGATCAAAAAAGAGAGAAAGAGTCAGTAAAGCAAAATAAAAACACAATGACAGATATTCTCAAAGCTGCTGAGATAGCCCATCCCTCCCAGATTGTGGACGACAATGACGAGGACGAAGAATACTTGTACGACTTAAGAAAGAAGCAACAGCGGCCCCTTAGCATCAACAGCGTCAAATCAAAGATCAAAACGCCCATCTTGATCTCGTGCTTGTTGTTTGTATTGTATCAATTTTACGGGTTTATCACTTACACAACTTTTCCATACTACATCAATCCAATAGAAGCATATAACAAAATACTGCAAAAAGAAGACTACAAAAGCAATTTAGTTTCCATATCCTACGACAATATTCAAGGGCTTTATCATGATGCCCACTCACATCACGAAATTCAATGGTCCGAATATGCTTACATTTCCTACTCAACAAACTTGAATTATTTGTGTGCATCACTCATGCTATTCAGGAAATTAGGCAAAGAGTATAATTCCAAAGCTGATTTTGTGCTTTTTTATAGTTTTGATGATGTGGTAACTCGTGAAGATTACTCTGCATTTTTGAAAAAATACAGATCTATTGCCAAGGAATTGAATATCAAAATGGTTCCATTGACATTGAACTATGACTATGAAGTTAATGATTTGAATTTTAAACATAGTTTTAGCAAGTTGGAATTGTTTCAATTTAAAAAATACTCAAAATACATCTCACAGTATAAAAAACTTATATATTTGGACTCTGATGTGTATCTCAATGACAAACTCGATGAGTTATTCTTCCTCCCAGATGAATTCGATATTGCTATGCCAGTTGCATACTGGCTCACTGATCCTCAAAATAATTACAAAAACTTGCTTTCTAGAATCCCATCTACTGAACCGGTTTTCGATACCGCTGCAGACAAACTTGAATATTTCCGTATCCAGAATTCTAAAGGCT
>JXWR01001783.1_pt1 | contig 12638 bp, 8 predicted proteins | sample 315541 | NCBI WGS metagenome assembly JXWR01 (sample SAMN03273951, study PRJNA271842) | soil metagenome | isolation source: rice field ambient CO2 | place: India: CRRI Experimental farm Cuttack,Odisha-753006 | collected 2013-12-17
AATGATAGTTGGAATATCTGGCCCCAGGGACATGACTACATCTATGACACCATTTTCGGAGATCCAATGAGTCATCGTTTTATTTTTACTGGTGTCATACTTTATGTCTACCCAAGTGTCAGCTGCATTGACCCAAAAGATAGATGTGGACGAAGATGAAAACATGAATGGGATCGAACCGTACATTGGTTGACTGGTACCGATGTTGTACTCAAAGACATCAACGTTGAAAAGCCTGTAGGGTTCCTTTCCACCTGAAGTGTCCATCAGCCTTAGCGACGTCGCATGTTCCGGTATACCGTAGACATTAGTAGAACCCATGAAAGAGAAATCTAGCGCAACCGATTCAGGCCCCAAAGGCATAGAGTCATGTTTTGAATACAAGAAATTGTCCTTAAACATGTTGAAAGTTGTTTCTTCTGGCAGCACGTGTGCGAAGTTTTCCTGCTTAGTTCTATGATGTTCAATGTTCAGGAAATTTTGCTCGTTAACAATAAGTTTCAGCGCATTTTGCCAGTAAACTTTCAATTGAAAAGGTTCAGTAAAGATTTCAACGGATACATCACCGTTTCGAAGATGAAATGTGTCTGCAGTGGAGTTTGAAAGTGACAAAAATGAAGATATTTTCGACCAGAATGAGTTCACAGTTTGTTTTTGCTTAAGGAAGTGGAATTGTGGAATACTGGTCCTGTTTGCCTCCTCTTGAAATTTCTTGTCGAATGCGTACTTCCAGGTCTCATTGAACCGTTGTGAAGAGATCAACAAACCGCTGCTGTTGGTTGGCATTCTCTCTTTCTCATTTATAGTGAACCTTACTGAGTGATCCTGTAAAAAAGAGAGAGAGAATGGGAACTGAACGGCTATATCATCGCCCTCCAATCTTGGTATAGTTTTAATTATGGTAGCATGAAGCACATTCTCTAAAGGATCGTGTGCAATAGACTCGGCGTCCACTTTGTAATAGCAGTGATGAGATTTGGCAATATTTTCTGCATAAACCCTGTTTCTATGGCAAAACCCAGATTGCGCACACTTCTTTAATAGATAGTCGGTAAACGCATGCGAAAAAGCGGTAAAGAAGACCAATTGGCATACGAGCCATTTCAAAAGGACCATGTTGCATACGGTTGATTCGAGACCGCTATTTTAAGATACGCAGAGCAATCAAATCACTCCAAGCAACATGTTCATTGAGTTATAGCTCTCAAGTGCCGTAGTGAGAAAATGTCGTGGTCCGGGTAAAACAAATTAAGGGTACTTGAAATGAAAAAAGAATGATAGTAGACAGAAAAGCTATTATTATATTATAGAAACTTATCACTTGACCGATGAAGAGGAAAGCACGTTTCCTTACAAATAATTCAGCAGTAATAGTTATAAAAATATATGTATATAAAGTGTGTGAGTGTGTGAGTGTGTGAAAGGATGTTATTAAATAGTATGTTATTATTTCTTGTCGTATCTGGAGTAGTATTTCTTTGAAATTATACCGTCCAGCGTCAAAAGACCCAGAGCGCCGGCGGTTGTTGCTAAGACTGTAGATTTAGGTTTCCCCTTCAAGAATCTGGCGTTGTGGTTCGCATACCCGTTACATAAATAACATACCACTGAAGAATGCAGCAACAAGTTGACCAAGACAACGGGATTCTGAAGTTCTAAAAAGCATACTTTGGCAAAGTCTTGCGTCTTACTGACAAAAGCTTGGAGGTAGCCGCAAGCGACTGCTGATGCACTATTTAACCGTGCCTTCAGATATTCGATAGCGCATTCCTTCTTATTGTTGTGGTGGTGACCGTCTTCAGAGTCAGAATTTGGGCTAGCGTTACTGTCGTGTTTAGCACTGGGGAAAAGAAAGATGGTCATAGATGATATACGTTAGTCAAAAGAGAACCGGGAGAAAAGATTAGGCGATACGTTTCAGATATTAGTGTACATACGTTGCAGACATATTATGAGATGCTGGAGGTAGATGTTATGTTTCTAATTGTTGGAATAGGGTTACGTCGGCGGTTTCGGTTGAAGTGGGCACATTGATCGACACTTTATATACGCAGGGACGATTAACGGGAGAGGAGGTAGCGGCGGCGTCATTGGCCGCTGGCCCGGGGTAGTAGGGTAGGGAAAGGGGACGGTGAAAAAATAAAACGTAAGTGGGACAGCAGAGATTTGAGGAGTTGAGGCAAGAACAGAGGAGAGAACGAGAAAGCGGATAAGCAACAAAGGAAAAGGAAACAAGTAAAAAAAAAAAGAGACTAGCATGAGAAACGAATTATACCAGTTATGGTGTGTGGCGAGTGCAGCAAGAGGGGTAGCCAAGAGCTCATTCGTAAGGGCCAATTCGGCCATGTGTGAGTACGTGCGCACGTCCAACGTCTTGAGTCGCTGGACTCGGGACAGGCAATGGGAAGCAGCTAAGGCCCTATCACAACGGGTCAAGAAAGAGTACGCCGCCAATTAGTGCACACACATACATATATTTTATATACTTACATATTTGGTTGCGTGGTATATAGAATCTCTCCTTTCGCTTCATGAATGAACTCATTCATGCGAAGTCAAAGGAAAAAAAAAATAAAAAAATAAAAGAGCGAACGGGAAGACGAGAGAAACATCAAGCGACCGAAGTAAAAGTCAAGAACGACTCCACAAGTGCGAGGGTCGCGACGTCTCTAACTTTAAAAACAGGCGTCAACCATCAAGTCCGTTTCTTGATGCCGCCGGCATTCTTCAAATCCCTCCAAAAAAAACGCCTCTATGACATAGGCGGTTAATAAAACTGGCCTTGAAACAACAGATGCAGTCATGGCTCTTCTCTTTTCCCAGCAAACGCCTTCCATTGCCTCCTTTTTTTCTCTTCCAGAACTCTCTCAGCAGTATTCTCACAAACACATCTCCTCCCCTTTAGCAAACCTCCATTTATATCCTGCGAGAAGAGCTCCTTCTCCTCAATGAGAAAATAAGCACAAAATAAACTGGGAAAAAAAATATAGTAAAAGACGCCAGCACGTTAACAATGGAACACTCTTATTGTAGACCAACCCCACCCTACACCCCCTCAAACCGAGGACACTTCAAAAGGAAAATCAACAACTTTGGCCGATACTTGGGGGATAAGCAAGCTTATCCTATTACATCAAAAAAAGAATCGTAAGACACCTTTCCTTGCAAACCAAAAATCATAACAAAGTCGAAAAACTTCCTCTTGCAGCGCCACCAGAAAAAGAAGACGAGCGAAGAAATCAACAATAAGAGCGCCCCATCCGCACTAGCACCCCATACCATAAATATTATCTCCCAACCTACTATAGCGCCATTTCTTCCCATCGATAAAGAAAAACCAAATCCCGCGTTGGACATAAACGGCTCGGAAAGACAGGGAAGAGTATGAAGCAAAAAGCCAAACTAAGGGAGAAACAGAAAGCTAAAAAAAAGAAAATAGAAAACAACCAGAAAAAAACAAAAACAATAACCTTGAGCAACCGTCGTCTCAAAAACCAATTTCGAAAAACCATCATAAAAACGCCTTATGAAGAAACCATGAGCGAAGAAAAATAGCAGCAAAAAGTAGTGAGACCTGACATTAGCGGAAAACAACTTGCTTAAAAAGTCTCTTCCCGTCCATTTTATTATTTTGGGTGCCAAAAAATGTGTATTGTAACAAATTAAAAGGTAATGAGCCTCATTGAGGTCATTTCAGTTGTTACACTGAAAAGAACAGATACTACACTTGATCTAAGCCAAAAGGCAAAGAGATTCGTGGGGATTTAAAAAAAAAACAAGTAGAAACAAAATGAATAAATCTGATAACAAGTAAAGTACTCATCGATGAAAAAATGAATGTAGAGCCCTTTTTATATGTTTTCACCGAGTGGCCCATCGGAAACGGCAAAAAAAAAAAAAGAAAGAAAAAAGAAAAGAAACATAGAGCGTTGCTAGGTTTTTTTTGCCACCCACACCCATACACCCCATTACTTTGTCTGCAGCATCGTTATACACGTAGTGAAAGTGTGCAGGCCTCGGCGGTTAAAAAAATTTGAGCAGAAAAGCATGTTATTTAATACATGTAATATTTGTCTATGAAGCTTCGCTATCCTGCTGCAACTGCTGAGCAAGTTGTTGCCGGCGCAATTCTTTGTATCTCTCGTCCTCTGCAGACCCGACCCGCTGCAGAAATTCTTGCCGGGCCAAGAACCCATCCTTGTTGTGCAGCACCAATTCGTCGTTAAGTCCAGCACGGTCTACATAACTAGCCCAGTCCAGCTGAGATTTTTCTAATGTCGTTAGCTTGGGTCGTAGCCCGCCAGAAATGATCTGCTCCAACAATGGAGGCCTTTTCAGTGGCCGCCGCAAGTGTTGCCGGCTTTCATTGGACTTGGTCCTAACTGCTTTTTCCAGTTGAACAGGAGCAGCAGGCGCCTGCTGCTTAAATTTCAAACTGTTTAGATATTCTTGACCCTCCGCACTGCTGCGTGAAACCCATTTTTTCTCATGGACAGTTTCACCAGCAAACTTGTAGTTTCTTTCGATGAGGATTTTGTCCTCCTGTTGCGCGGCCGTTGTCGACCTAGCCTCCTTGGAACCGTCGAGAACAGAGCCGACTTTCCCTGAACTGCTCAAAAGACGGTTCTTACTAGCTTCCTGTAGCTCCTCCCAGATGCTGTTTACTTTTGCAGGGATCGATTCAACAGTTAACGATTCATACTTATGTGTTTTCGCATATTCTTCCTCAGCTTGCCGAGCTCTTCTAGTCTTGATCAGTCCGCCGCTCTCGCTCTCTATACGCGAATAGTCCACTTTATTTCTACCCTTATCTCTGTTCACACCGTCATCATAGTCGTCACCGCCATCGCTGGCATCACTATCGTCGCTACCACCACCTAATTTATCTTTTTCAGGCTGGAAGTCCTCGTCCTCCTCTTCTATGTAGCCGTCCTCGTCCTCGTCCTCCTTTTCGTTTGGTATAATCTTTGTCTCTACTTCTGGCATTTATAGGCTAGTGGGTTTTCTTTCTTGAAACAATATTATTCCAGTTTACGCCTTTTCGTCTTTTTTCTTACTTGTCGATTAATCCTATTCATCATCTTTAAACTTCGCTCTTTAATTCACTTTTTTTTGTCTTTCCCCGATATGGTACTTACACGAAATATCATGATACAAAAGAAAACACGTACATACTCGTCAAACGATAAATACGCACCTAGTCGTTAGCCGCATAAGTAACCTTTTTCATATTCAAACTTATCCATAGCCACATCCACTCTAACAATTTTAATCGTCCAGCGCGGCATTAAATAATCTTTCTGTAATACTTTTTAGCTCAATTATGTCCACAGAGACTACAAAACCATCAATCACTACTACACCAACTACTGTACTCGTTTCTCCCAACACGCTCAAAAGGAAAAAGGGTGAAGACACCAGCGAGGAACAACTGGAAGCAGAAATCAAACGCGTGGCCCTGAAGGATGCAGACAGCCACTCTGACAACGACCACGATTCCCCCGACAATGTTCCCTCTGATGTACATTTACGAATGCTGTGCTTAGTCAAACACGCTTCACTGATAGTAGGACACAAGGGCGCCACTATATCTAGAATAAAATCCGAAACCTCTGCTAGAATAAACATATCAAATAATATCAGAGGTGTTCCTGAAAGAATTGTTTACGTGAGGGGTACTTGCGATGATGTAGCCAAGGCGTACGGCATGATAGTAAGAGCGCTGCTTGAAGAACATGGTAACGAAGATAACGGGGAAGACATTGAGATTTCTATCAACCTATTGATCCCTCATCATCTTATGGGATGTATAATTGGCAAACGTGGGTCTCGGTTAAGAGAAATTGAGGATTTGAGTGCAGCAAAATTATTCGCGTCCCCGAATCAATTGCTGCTTTCTAACGATAGAATTTTAACCATTAACGGGGTTCCGGATGCTATCCATATTGCTACTTTCTACATTAGTCAAACATTGCTAAACTTTCAGATGGAATCTCCGCAGAAAAATGTGAAAAGGTCCATATACTATCAGCCAACTCAGTTTAACTCAGTATTAATAGACCATAGCCAACCGAACACCATTTTCCATCAAAGAAACCACCAATATCATCCAAGCGATAAACTACTTTCATACAAACCCAACAAAAATTTACCAATATCATCTACTCTGTTGAGTATGGCCACACCGCAGTATACTACTGCTAGCGTTGCAAACGCAACGGCCTTTCAACCGAACTTCGTTATCCCTAATGTGACAGTCTTAGACGGCCCTGTTATCAGTCCGGCACCCGGCAACCATTTATTAATGAACTTTGTACAACAAGAGATATTCATAGATGAGAAATTTGTCGGAAATGTCATTGGCAAAGATGGCAAGCACATAAATTCGGTCAAGGAATCCACAGGTTGTTCAATTATTATACAAGATCCTGTAGAAGGCTCTTCGGAGAGAAGACTTACCATAAGAGGTACGTTCATGGCGTCCCAAGCTGCTATTATGTTGATTAGCAATAAAATTGAAATTGATAGATCAAATGCTGAACGTAAAAGAAGGTCGCCCCTCTAAATATACTGCTAGTCAATAAAAACACATAGCAAATAAAAATACAGAAACTACAAAAGGCAAAAAAAATAAAAGAAAAGATAGTAAATTGAATGAATGTAGATATATAAATATCAATAGAAATACGTACGCGGAATTATTTCTCTTTGTAACAAATTGATCAAAAGCTTTGTATTTTTTTTTTTTTAGCTCGGCTGCGCGCTATTACAGTAATTACATGTAAATAAACTATTCCAAAGAATACAAAAGAAGAGCTTACAGTAGCCAGTCAAAGTCGCTGTGAAACATACACGGCGTTATAGTCACAGTATGGAACACAACCTTTCACCTTTACAGCAAGAAGTATTGGACAAATACAAACAGCTTTCTTTAGATCTAAAAGCTCTGGATGAAACTATAAAAGAACTAAACTATTCGCAACACAGGCAACAGCATTCACAGCAAGAAACTGTATCGCCAGATGAGATACTACAGGAGATGAGGGACATAGAGGTCAAGATTGGTTTAGTTGGGACACTGCTAAAAGGTAGCGTGTACTCGCTTATCTTGCAAAGAAAGCAAGAACAGGAGTCTTTGGGTAGCAATTCTAAATAATGGTTTGGTGCAAGAAATTGATTCTGATGCTTTATTTTTTACGGCACACTACATTGTGCTGTGAGTAGTAATAATATAGTCTGTATATGCCAAGTGAAGAAAAAAACAATACAAACTCAAGGTGTATTATGAGGTAGGGAATACACATAACAATATATATATATACGTATGTATATTTAAATTGTATAAATGACGATCTTACCGTCTAACCCACAGGAAGAGACTTGTGTGATTTGGCCGTTGGATTCCGCAAAAGGTCTTAATTCCACAATGGCGTTTTCATGTGCACTTTCTTGGACATCTGTGCTAACTTTACCTTTCAAGTCTAATTCTTTAAACTTTCTCAATGCGGAAATACCGAAAGTTGAACTTTCATCATTATTACCACTCAGCTCGTCTGTATTACCAGATGCAGTTAAAGCAGAAGACTTGTTATTGTCTGATTTGTCTAGATTCTTCGCAAATTTCCAGCCTTCAGAGGCTTCGCTGAACAATACCGGATGACAAGAGTATCCTCCACAAACAATCTCGTGGTCGTTTATCCATACTAAGGACCTGTAAGGTAAACCTTCCGGAGCATTGACAGATTGCACTGGAGATTGGTAATCGACAACATTCAAAGTACCATCATGCGCTACATAAGCAATTCTTTCCATCTGACTTCTCCATTCCACATCATGGATATAAGAACCCTGATACCACTCCCTGATTAAACAACCAAAAGGGAATTTCTGGCCCCAGGGTGATCCGGCGACGGATTCCTTGGAATCCAAACCCTTGATAAACCCGCTGAACACACGCATAAACCCATCAGTACCACCAGCAGCTAATAGGACTCCATTTGCATGCCAAGACAGGCAATTGATGGTAGATTTGATGGGTTTCTTGATGTGCTTGGATACCCACCAATTATTCTCGTGTTCGTAATAACAAACAGCGATGATTCTAGCACTGGACCCGACAGCAAACTTATAACCATTTGGTGCCCATGTAACTGAAGTAGCTGCTCTGTTAATACGAAGAAGTACTAACGTGGGCTTGTATGTCCCATCACTCAATGGCTCCCAAACGTAAGCATTACGGTCTTGGGAGCAAGTCACAATACGACCATGTATGGAAATGTCCACAGCAGTAATGGTTTTATCATGATCTTTCAACGTTGCGAATAAAACGGGAGGTGTGTTGTTTGAAACTCTATAGACAAGACAATCTGTTTCGCATGTAACGGCTAAAATAGATTTATCTTGAGAAAAGCAATGAGAGTAGATTGGCGCTTTGACCAGCTTGTAGACGGCAACAACAGACTTGTCTTTAGAATTGGAAAATGACATTAGGAGACTCTCAACTAATATACGTTTACTTTGGCTTATTTTTCCTATTTTTCTTTGTTTCTAATCTGGAAGCTTTCTCGATCAAGATTGCTCTTATTTGACCCTTTTTCATTATAGGCAAGGCGCGGGCGGGTGACAAGAAGATTTTGATAATTGTGCAACTGATAACGTAGGATTCATTATCAACATTGTTGTTAAAGAGTAACAAGGAACTCTAAGAAATGGTTGTGCTTGTTGTTGAAGAAGTGATAGAGACAGTGTTTTTGCCAGCCAATTCTCTTTAAGAATAGGCCTTTCTTGTAGGATTAATGGTTAGTAGGTTTTATCAGATTCCAGGTACGCATCGGCCATCGTCGGCAATATCTTCTTCAAATGAATCTTCTTCACTGTTGTCTGCAAGGAGAATAAGTCAAACATATTTCAATTATCAGGCGACCCCTGAATGCCAAAAAGTTTCCTCTAAGTATGATCCTGATAACCCAAACAAAGATAAGTTGGGAACATACGATGGGGTATTTGTGCCTACTGCTTTAAACGTATTGTCTATCCTTATGTTTCTTCGTTTTGGCTTCATTTTGGGTCAGTTAGGTATTATATGCACCATCGGTCTTCTGCTATTGAGTTACACTATTAATCTTCTCACCACGTTAAGTATATCTGCTATATCTACAAACGGGACTGTTAGGGGCGGGGGTGCTTATTATATGATTTCAAGAAGTTTAGGACCTGAATTTGGTGGATCCATTGGGCTTGTCTTTTTCTTAGGGCAGGTGTTCAATGCAGGTATGAACGCAGTGGGTATTATCGAACCTTTACTCTATAACTTGGGTTATTCTGCTCAAGGCGAGCCACCTGCAGCTTTGGGAGAGCTACTACCAAGAGGGCATTGGCACGAATTTACATATGCCACGGTCATTCTTTTCTTATGTTTTTCTGTGGCTTTTGTTGGCTCGCAAACAGTGTCAAGAGCAGGGAATATTCTTTTTTTGGTACTGGCAGCTTCTATATTTTCCATTCCACTTTCTGCATTGATAAGATCGCCATTCACTGAAGGCGGTATCAGTTATACAGGTCCTTCATGGCAAACTTTTCATGATAACCTGCTCCCTCACTTAACAAAAGGTGCAGCAGGTTCGTTACTCAAAGGTAAGGAAACATTCAATGATTTATTTGGCGTTTTTTTTCCTGCTACAGCTGGTATATTCGCGGGCGCAGGAATGTCAAGTGAATTGAGAAAGCCCTCTAAATCAATTCCTAAGGGTACCTTATGGGGTTTACTATTCACTTTTATCTGTTATGCCGTTGTTGTCTTCTCCATGGGTTGTTCCATTCCCAGAAGATCGTTATATGATGAAGTACAAATTATACAGACGATCAGTTCCGTTCAGTGGGTTATATTCATGGGTGAAATGGCTACTTCTCTTTTCTCCATCATAGTGGGGATGCTCGGTGCTGCTTATGTATTAGAAGCAATTGCAAAGGATAACATTATTCCTGGTTTGGAGATTTTTGCTCATTCACCGTTATATTCATTGATTTTTACTTGGATTCTAACACAGCTATGTTTGTTTTCAGACGTCAATAAAATCGCCACATTTATCACAATGACATTCTTAATGACGTTTGTGGTCATGAATTTGGCGTGCTTCCTATTAGGTATTTCCTCTGCTCCCAATTTCAGGCCCTCTTTCAAATACTTTAACAGGTATACTACAGCAATTGGCGCATTACTTTCTGTTGTTGCGATGTTAATAGTTGATGGCATCTCAGCGTCTGTCTTGTTTTTGGCTATGATTTTGCTATTTTTATTCATTCATTATTTTTCACCACCGAAGTCTTGGGGTGATGTGTCTCAAAGTTTAATATATCATCAAGTGAGAAAGTATTTGCTTCGCCTACGTCAAGACAATATTAAATACTGGAGGCCTCAAATATTGCTGTTTGTAGATAATCCAAGGACGAGCTGGAACTTAATAAGGTTTTGCAATCATTTGAAAAAAGGTGGTTTGTATATTTTAGGCCATGTTGCAGTAACTGCGGATTTTCCGAAGCAACTAAATGAATTAAAAACTCAGCAGAAAGCTTGGATGAAGATCAGAGACATGGCAGCAATAAAGGCTTTTGTCCAAGTTGGGACTGGTCCCTCCCTTATATGGGGAATTAGGAATGTTTTTATTGGTTCCGGGCTTGGAGGTATGAAACCAAACATTACTGTTGTCGGTTTTTTTGACCTCGAAAGTTATAGAAAGCACATCCCACAAAGTCGCAGCCAAAATAACCTTCAGAAACAGGTGGAAATAAAAGCTACAGTGCCACGTAGTACATGCTCTGATGTCAAAATCAATGTTCCATTGCCTACGGATGAGTGTAAAAATGAAACCAAAGTTAATGTACAACAATGGGTTCAAATTGTAGAAGATCTATCACTGATGCAATCCAATATTGCCATAGCGCATGGATTCAAAAATTTAGAGATACCGAACAAAAGGGATAGCTGCTTTCCAAAAAAAACTATAGATCTTTATCCCATCCAAATGTGCGGAAAAGTTGAGGCAAAGGGTGATCAGCCTGCGGCTATCACTACTAACTTTGATACGTATACACTGATTCTACAATTAGCTGCCATTTTGGTTACTGTTCCTGAATGGAAGCGCACACATTCGCTTCGAGTTATTTTATTTGTGGAACAAGAATATCATAGAACCAACGAAACTCAACGAATGAAAAAGCTATTACAGGTTCTAAGAATTGACGCAGAGGTTTTGGTAGTATCTTTAGATCAATTTAGAGTATACAACACAATTGTCAAGGGAGACCCAATCGTGTTTGATTATGTCAACTCGAAATTGGCCGATAATGAATGGTGGAAAGATTTGGTTGAAGCTCGTGATACATTAAAACCGAAGCGGAGGTTTTCCACTATTGAACCTCAAACGATAGCAAAGCAATTTACACAATCAAGAAAATATACGTCTGGGGTTCAGAAATTGGGTGTCTCATTTACAATGAATACGAGAATGCCAACTAACCGCATTGATACCCCATGCGAGAGTGAGGACTCCGATTTGGATACAGATCTTACGTCAATTCGTGATGCCTTCTCGGCATCGACTAATATTTCAGTAGGTAAGGACTTAACGACCAAATCGAAGACCGGTTCCGACAGAACAAATTTACTCGTAAAGAATTTACAAAGCGATGTGTCAACACAGTCGTTAAGACCCGTTTTCTCGAGTAATACTTTGCCGAGGACGAGAGTCGTGGAAGATGGCACGGGTGAACAGCCGACACTGATCCCAATTGCCGAACCTGACCTTTCGAATGGGAACGGTACTGGGAGCGGTATTGGCAACGGCAACAAATTAAAGAAACCGGTTCTTCCCGAATTATCACCTTGTTGTTCAAAAGATAGTTTAGTCACAGCGATGCAAAATTTAGGTTTCAATGATCTTCCCAGCACTGCTCAACATTTGGTTCTGAATGATGTGATGACACAAATGTCAAAGAGTTCGGATTTAATTTTTTCAACCTTGCCAGTTCCAGCTCTTGGAACACATGAAGATCACGATGCAAGTTTACAATATGTCGAGGACTTGGATATTTGGTTGGAGGGCTTACCTCCATGCATGTTAATCAATTCGCAAACCATGACAGTAACTACTGCATTATAGAATAACACATATATCGTTATGCATTTCCCCAGAACTTATTTACTACATATAGAAGTCTTGTAATACGGCCGAAATACAGATGCTTTATAGTAGGGTTATTGTTTCTATTCATTTTTATTTCAGTTGGGCTTTACGCTTTCCGGTTCGATATACTGTTTTACCTTACGGAATGCAAACATGGTATAGAAATATGATGCCGCTTCCTTTTCATCCCCTTCAACACCATATCTACCATCAGATCTTTGTAAACCTTCCCTCATTTTAGGCGAAAACCTCTCAATCCATTTGGGAATTTCTTGGACAAAAAATTTATTAAAAGGCATTTGCGATACTAGTTCCAAACCGTATTCATCAGCCAAACTTCTTAAGGTTTCGAATGGCACAACATATTCAGGAACATTATCTATAGCATCTTCTAGCCAATAAGTATACATTTGACCATAAGGCGATGTGAACTCATAATCATTCTTTTGGTATGAA
>JXWR01006953.1_pt1 | contig 12638 bp, 7 predicted proteins | sample 315541 | NCBI WGS metagenome assembly JXWR01 (sample SAMN03273951, study PRJNA271842) | soil metagenome | isolation source: rice field ambient CO2 | place: India: CRRI Experimental farm Cuttack,Odisha-753006 | collected 2013-12-17
TCAAAGTTCTAAATTTCAAGAAATTAAAGTTTTTGCAATTTAAAATATTAGAGAGGCTAATTATCGAAAAAGAAACGAAACTTTCGAGTCTCACTGAGATTGAAAACCAACTGCAGAAGATTAATGAAAGTTTAACGCGGTCGACTATATTGACAGATGAAAATTACAAAGATACAAAGGCTGCTGACCTGACATTTGTTAAAAAGGACGTAAGATCGCTATCGAAGTCAAGTTCAAATTCAAGCTCCAGTGGACACCAAAACGAAATTCATATAGGCGCAAGTAAACTAAACTATAAAACGTCTACGCCAACAATGAATCTCAATAAATTAGAAATCAAACAATTGACTGAACAAGAAAGATCTAAACAGATCAAACAGTTGAACCAAGATTTATCCAAATTGAAAGATTGTCTATCAATCTGTATATCAGACATGCTAGAAATTAACAATTCGTCATACAACAGCTTAATGCATACATATAACCATATTAATTTGACCATTGGAAAGATCTTGAAACTTTTCGCAGCTAGCTTCAAAGCATGGATCAAAGAATGTCTGAAGAATTGGAAACTGGCAAAGTTACAAATCGACGAGGCCCTATAAAAAGCATTACCGTCACGCATCGTGTTGCAAATAGCATATACATATATATATACATATACATATAACGTATACGTTAGAAAAATTTGAATACACACATTCATTTATCCTATTATTATCATTTTCATTCTTACCCGCTCCCCGCTTTCATCCGGTGGCAAAAGTAAGAACAAATAAAAGCTAGACCTAGATTGAAGAAACTACTAAATACCAAAAAGCAAACAGTGGGCACACGCGAGGAAACCACATTATATTTCGCAAGATGTTTAATAATCATGAAATTGACACCATATTAAGCACTCTCCGCATGGAGGCAGATCCCTCTTTGCATCCTTTATTCGAACAATTTGAGAAATTTTATGAGGAGAAATTGTGGTTCCAATTGTCCGAATCCTTGACTAAATTTTTTGATGATGCTAAATCTACACCATTGAGGCTCAGATTATATGATAACTTCGTTTCTAAATTTTATGATAAAATCAACCAATTGTCAGTAGTAAAGTATCTACTTGCCTCTTTGAAGGATTCTAAGGACTTCGATGAGTCTTTAAAATATTTGGATGATTTGAAGGCTCAATTTCAAGAATTGGACTCTAAAAAACAAAGAAATGATGGATCAAAAGACCATGGTGATGGTATTTTGTTGATAGATAGCGAAATTGCTAGAACTTACCTGTTAAAGAACGACCTCGTTAAGGCAAGAGATTTATTAGATGATTTGGAAAAGACATTGGATAAAAAGGATTCCATTCCATTAAGGATAACAAACAGCTTCTATTCTACAAATTCCCAGTATTTTAAATTTAAAAATGATTTCAATTCTTTCTACTACACAAGTCTATTATACCTTTCTACCTTAGAACCATCTACAAGCATTACTTTAGCCGAACGTCAACAATTGGCCTATGATTTGAGTATCTCAGCATTGTTAGGTGACAAAATCTATAATTTTGGCGAACTATTACACCATCCAATAATGGAAACTATAGTCAACGATTCCAATTACGATTGGCTTTTCCAATTATTAAATGCTCTAACCGTTGGTGATTTTGATAAATTCGACTCATTGATAAAAGTTCAAATATCAAAGATTCCTATATTGGCTCAACACGAATCATTTTTACGACAAAAAATTTGCCTAATGACATTAATTGAAACAGTCTTTGTCAAAAATATTAGGATGCTTTCATTTGAAGATATCTCAAAGGCTACACACCTACCAAAGGATAATGTCGAACACCTGGTCATGAGAGCCATAAGTTTGGGTCTATTAAAGGGTTCTATTGACCAAGTAAATGAACTCGTTACCATCTCCTGGGTCCAACCAAGAATCATAAGTGGTGACCAAATTACAAAGATGAAGGACAGACTGGTTGAATGGAACGATCAAGTAGAAAAACTGGGCAAAAAAATGGAAGCTCGTGGCCAATCCATCTGGGTTTAGGCCATTGGCAATTATATATAAAACACACACGCACACATATATATAAATGCAGAAATAAAATCAACTATCAACAAATATTGTCAAAAATATACTTCGCAACTTTACCATTCTTATAAACATCATTATGCAAACCCAAATCGTCCAAATACAACTTGAAACTTAACTGATAATCCTGAAGACAAGAAATTAAACAATTAGTTTGTCTTAACGTTAATAACTCGTCGCTATAAGAATGCACTAGGTGCATATCAATACTGAAGCGAGAAAGGGCTTTCTTCACGTAAGGCATTACTCTCGAGGGCTCTTCCTCGTACATTTGAATACCATCAGGGAAGGCAAGTCTTGTAAAACAATCATATTCTGGGTATTCTACCAACAGTTCCTTTAATGAGTATATACCATCCAATAGAAATACTCTCTTCACGATCTGCAAAAGTCCCAACATTTGCAATTGCGCTTCACTCATTTTTTCTTGAGGATCTTTGAGTGCAGCTAATATCTGCCAAATAAAGGTAGCTCCAACGGAATGTCCCACCATATTAATGTTCGTTAATCCCTTTTCTTTAACAAGCCTTGTTATATTTGACACAGCATCATATAAGTTTCTTGGATTTGTGATCTCTGGTGATAACCTGTATTCTATAGAGTATTGACAAACCGTTGACTCAGTATCCATTGATTTGATGGTATTGGCTAATTGATTAAAATCATTGGGCGTATTCTCAGGATCGTTCCATGCACCTCCATGAATGTATATGACAGCCTCTCTAGTGTTTTGTGAGATTTCTTGGAATGTCAATGTCTTGTTGAATAGTGTTATATCTGGTGAAATGGCTCTTACGGTATTTGACATATTCACGACAGCCTCTGAGCTTTTCCTTGCTTTGATTTTTTAGCTTGAATGGATTGCAACTTGTTGTAATCTTACAATCGTTAAAAATTTTACCATGCCGTGCGTGCTTTATAGAATATTGAACAATATTCTTTTAGGTATAGATTGATTAGTTTACATACTTTCTTTCTTAATATCTACAATTTTTATATGAGAAGAGTAACATTAGAAAACAAGTGCAGAGCATATTCTGTGCATCTATTCCTTAACCTTAGGTTTGGACCATTCAACACGTAAAATTAAATTCATATAACCCCTACCATCCAAGAAACGTAAAGCTTGTTCGGCAACTTCTTCGCTCGAAAAGGTAACAAAGGCGAGACCTCTTGATTTACCTGTTTCTTTGTTTCTAACGACAGAAACTCTTGGAATGGGTGCGAATGGGAACAATAACTCTTCTCTCAAACTATTTTCATCGGCATTTTCATTAACTTGCATAATCTTCAAAGTACACATATCATCACGTTCTCTAGAGTCTCTGTAAGCATCGGATGAAGGATCTCTTGCACCAGCACGACGAGAAGGTGGAACATACTGCCCTGGGATGGAACCAGCTCCGCCAACTTGGCCTGCCTTCTCTTCACTGGCGGCCTCGACACCGCCTTCACTAGTGGCTGGGTCTTCTAATGCTGAAAGTTCACTTAAAATTGTCTTGAATGGACAGTTCATGGTCATATGGTCGTTACCACATAATCTACATTGTAGACCGGTCTTTGTGAGACTTGCCTTTTCTTTTTGTATTCTTTCTTCTTCAGCTTGTTTCCAGTTCCTACTCAATCTTAATTCTACTTCTTCACCCAATCTTGCTGTAACAGCACTTGGACCTGCTGGAGACCCTTTTTCAGAGCCATATTTATGCCAGTTTTTTCTTTCTGCAACAGATTTATGGACTTTTTCCAATACTTTAACCTCTTTTACTTTCTGAGTAATCTTATACTTGACACCGTCTTCAATCTTGTATGTAATGATAGATCTAGATCCATCTGCATTCTCTATGATCTCCTCTGGTGCAACTTCACTCATTATTCCTGGTGGTCTTTGGTCTTTTGATCCTTTCAATACAGCGAATAACTAGGGCTTCTCTTCCCTCTCTTTTGCCATCGTGATAATTTTTCACTTTCCACACTCAGTGAAAGAAAAAAATTTTAACTTCGTTACAAGCGATGAGTATAGATCGGCAAGAAACTTTGAAGCAGTATATTTACAGGATTAAATTATATATCTACAGTTCCTTCACCTCCCAATTTGGTGAAACAGTCTTCCCCTCGATTCCAGGTCCAATGACCGTACTCACCCCTTCTTTGTTTAGTAGATATTTTTCGGCGACTCTATGAACGTCCAGGAGAGATACGTCTAAGAGTTGTTCCCTTCTTGCTTGTTTCATATCGTCTGTAACACCGCTCATGAAATACGCCACGCCTTCTCCTTTGGGACTTTTAGGTGCGTCTACTTGTTGAAATATTGTCAATTTAGCTTCATCAAGGTCTGTGACGCCCCACTTGGCATCGTTCAGTATATAACGCCCGCTATTCTTGAAGGTTTCTAAACTCTTCAAAGGCTGAGGATCCCTGTAGGAATAGAAACTGAAAATACCCGCTAAGGCGCTATAAGAAGCACCACCACCATAAGCGCCACCCTTTTCTCTGACTTCTCTGTGCAAATGTTTGAATGTTAGCATATTTGACATAACTTGAAGTGCAGAGCCATCCTTATGTGTATACGGCACACCCAATAAAGCTTGGGATGTGTAATGGACCTGGAAAGGAAATTTTATCAAAGTATGTTTACATTTGGATCCAATAAGAGGATAATCTGAAGTCTTTGGTCCATTGGGCAAGCAGCTGCCATGAGGTAATCTCTCCATGAATTTTGAAATTTGGCTTTCTACTGTTTTCGCTTGAACATCAGAGTCTGAGGTGATAAAAAAATTCATGTTATTGGTATCAACAATGTACTTTTGCAATTCAGTTAGCTTGTCGACAACTTCTCTTTGGAAAGTTTCTTCATTGTCTAACAAGCTGTGCAATCTATTTATAAATTGTAGTTGCTCAATACCATTGAGGGTCTCATTTATAGCTCCACTTGATCTATAATGTGCGGCAGAATAGCCCCTTGCAAATGCATGACCGGCATCTGCTACAGAAGATGTGTTTGAAGATGCTAATAAGCGGATAAGAACTTTCAATTTATCGCTGTTTTTATGGAAATCAGTTTCTAGTAAGATCTTAGACCAGAATTCAAAAATGTGGTCGGTCTTCGAATTTAAAGACCATCCGTCAAACCCGAAAATCAGGCGAGGCTCTGTGGTGTTAGGGTCAGATGTAACCTCTACATGTGTTGATATACCACCCGTATGTAATTTTATCTGATCTTCTATTTCACTGAAGGATTCTGTTGTTGTCCCTAGGTTAGTTAACGATTCAGCAAATAAAGGTAAGTATGGGAAGAGTTCAAAGGGTATTATGTCATTTAGTAAACGTTTACCTCTGACATATGTGATACCATTGGTATCAGTAATCCTAGACATTGTATTATTCTTCTGTTCGATTGAATATTTATCACCAGCTCTTGGAATGTCTTTTATTTGTAAGGTAGGTAAACACGATAAATCTTCTTTTTCATTTTGTTTCTCCTGTAACAGTATACCACGTTTAAAGATGTTTTTCTTGTCTTGTTCATCTAAGGCAGTAATTTTTTCTCTCAGTCTTGTTTGTTCTTCATCATCCAAAGATTTAGAGAACTCTTCAGATCCCTGAATGGAAAACGTGAAACAAGGTTTATGAACGATATATTTACGGATTAAATCTTGGAATAAAGTATCACCTTTCGTTTCTAAGTCACCTCTAAATCTTTGCAAAACGTCCTCAAACAACAAGCTCTCAAAAGGATCGATTTTGTTTGTCCAACCAGGTAGTATAGAATAGAGTAATTGAAGTCCAAAGTCAGCCTTTTGATCCTTCTTAGATAATTCCAACTGTTCAATTATGGCATCGATACGCTTGCGGTCAAAAGGATGTTCTGTTTCCAACAGGTTTTGAAAAATATTATTTACAGTGTCTTTAAATATTTCAATATCACTCACGCCCTGTATACCAACAGTTAGCAAATTTACTGCTGTAGTTGGTTCAACACCTGAATTCACGGAGAACTCCAAACCAATTCCTGATTCTATTAATTTTTGATACATTACAGAAGAATGGCCATCCATTAATAAATTCCCCAGTACTTTTAACAAAAAGGTATCATATGTGTCCTGTGGCGCTCCACAAATCCACGTCATTGAGGCTTTTGTCTGCTTCTCCGGTGGAAGCATAGTATCTATTTGACCCAGTAACTTGACATCTATGTCTTTTTTTAAATCAATAGGCATTAACAACTTATCCTTTCGAGCTCTCTTCCCGTAACCACTGAACTGCTCATTTAACTGCTTTAACGTATCCACCAATGGCAAGTTACCGTACGTGAAAGTTTTTGCATTGGAGGGATGGTAATTTTTGTGATGGAAATCCAAGAGATCGCCGTATCTCAAGTCTGTAATTTTCATAGGATCTCCGCCGGAGTTATTCAGGGAAGGATAAATAGACTGTTGAAATTTACTCCAGAAATAGTAATTGGCATTTGATATTTGACCTTTCATTTCGTTATAGACAACACCTTTGAAAACAATGTTACTCTCCGGGTCTGTGATGTTTTTATGCTCCAACCTCCAACCCTCCTGATCAAAATCTTCTTGTTTAAGTAGCGGATTCAAGGTAGAGTCTAAATAAACACCTCTTAAATTAGCGAAATCTTGAGGGTTCGTAGTAGAAAAGGGAAAAAATGTATAATCTGGACCTGTCATAGCGTTCATGAAATTAGCTAGAGATTTATTTAGCATTTTGAAAAAAGGGTCCCTAACTGGATATTTAACAGACCCACACAACGTTGTATGCTCTAGAATATGAGGGACCCCAGTGGAATCTGGAGGGTTGGTTTTAAAAGCAATGCTGAACACATTATTCTTGTCGTCTCTATCAATATGCAAATGCTCGGCTCCTGTCTGGGAGTGCACCAAATCTACCGCAGTGAGTCTCAGCTCCGGAACCGGTAGTATTCTTCTCACTTCATAACCATGGAATATACCTCCAACTGGATATTTTCTAACGGCCTGTGCTTGGGCATACGAGGACGCAAATCGCTGAAACCGCAACATATATACCGCAGTATATTTTATAGTAACTTTATTCTTTTGAGTAGCCTTCTAATTGGTGGCTTATTGATTACAATTGCTTGTTATCATATCTGTCAATGCTTGTTCAACATTTCAATGATTTACTACTACCTTTATCATAGAGCCCCTCCGTATATTTATCACTGTAAACGAAGGGCAAAATTTTTTACATTCTTTTTTTTCGCCACCCAAAGGGATTTAAAAAGGACATGAGGAAAATAATTTCCTCTCTTCTAAATATATATACTTTTGAAGGAATCAAAATTAAGCAATTACGCTAAAACCATAAGGATAATGTCTGAAGCTCAAGAAACTCACGTAGAGCAACTACCAGAATCTGTTGTCGATGCCCCAGTCGAAGAACAGCACCAAGAACCACCACAGGCTCCAGATGCTCCACAAGAACCACAAGTTCCACAGGAATCTGCTCCACAGGAATCTGCTCCACAAGAACCACCAGCTCCACAAGAACAAAATGACGTTCCTCCACCATCTAATGCTCCAATTTATGAAGGCGAAGAATCCCACAGTGTCCAAGACTACCAAGAGGCCCACCAGCACCACCAACCACCTGAACCCCAACCATATTATCCTCCTCCTCCTCCAGGTGAACACATGCACGGTCGCCCACCAATGCACCACCGTCAAGAAGGAGAACTCTCGAACACCAGATTGTTTGTTAGACCTTTCCCATTGGACGTTCAAGAATCCGAGTTGAATGAAATCTTTGGTCCATTTGGACCAATGAAGGAAGTCAAGATCTTGAACGGCTTCGCGTTTGTTGAATTTGAAGAAGCAGAATCCGCTGCCAAAGCCATTGAAGAAGTTCACGGTAAGAGTTTTGCTAACCAACCTTTGGAAGTTGTTTACTCTAAATTGCCTGCCAAGAGATACCGTATCACCATGAAAAACTTACCAGAAGGTTGTTCATGGCAAGATCTTAAAGATTTAGCCAGGGAAAATAGTTTAGAAACTACTTTTTCTAGCGTCAATACCAGAGATTTTGATGGTACCGGTGCTCTAGAATTCCCTAGTGAAGAAATCTTGGTCGAAGCTTTGGAGAGATTAAACAATATTGAATTCAGAGGTTCTGTCATTACTGTTGAAAGAGATGACAATCCTCCACCAATCAGAAGATCAAATAGAGGTGGCTTCAGAGGTCGCGGCGGCTTCAGAGGCGGCTTCAGAGGTGGCTTCAGAGGCGGTTTCTCCAGGGGCGGCTTCGGTGGCCCCAGAGGTGGATTTGGTGGTCCAAGAGGTGGTTACGGTGGCTATTCCAGAGGTGGCTACGGTGGCTACTCCAGAGGCGGATATGGTGGCTCCAGAGGTGGTTACGATAGTCCTAGAGGTGGTTACGATAGTCCAAGAGGTGGTTATTCCAGAGGTGGCTATGGTGGTCCAAGAAATGATTACGGTCCTCCAAGAGGTAGCTACGGTGGTTCAAGAGGTGGTTATGATGGTCCAAGAGGCGATTATGGTCCTCCAAGAGATGCATACAGAACCAGAGATGCTCCACGTGAAAGATCACCAACCAGGTAAGCCATTTATATAGTTGAGAAAAAAAAAGGAGAAATTAACAAAAGATATGAATTGTTTTAAAACTTAAATATGAGACTGAGAACAAATGAACAAGGAAAACATCGTATTAAATGTTGAAAAAGTTTTTTTTTTGAAGAACTTCCTCCCCATTCCCTCCCCTCCCTTTTATTAAGTATAGTTTTTGTTTATTAATAAGTTTAGTGTTTAGAAGATCCCAAAGTATATGATTGAAAACAGAATTGTTTATTGCGAGTCCCGACTTCACTCCAGTAGATAGAATAATCCCATGATAACATTTAACATCCTTTTTACAACGGAATTTCATTTCCAAATTGATGAGTCGTTAAAACTTCTGTATTGGATTTTAATTAGACCTTCTTTCGTGTAATACTACTACTACTACCTCTAGATTCTTATGTGTCTTTCAATTTTTTTATTTCCCTGCACCAAACTATCTTTTATTGAATGGAATGTGCTGCAAAATTAACAAAAATAAGTTTTACTTAAAGTTTCTAACGAGAATCTCCTCATAAACATACGGGCAGGATAATATAATTGACTATACTGATAATGAACCCCGTTTTTTGTTATCTTGTGAGATAACTCAGTGGAAACTTGATCTGGCAGTAGACCAGTTTCCCCTCCCCCAATTAATACTAGAAAGTTGAGAAACTTACAGAAATCTTGTAATTTAACCATTTTTTTGTCCCAAGCCGATCTATTTTGGATATCTTATTGTCATTTTTCAAGTGAAAAAAGGTCTCCCTTTCTATACGAGAGTTCTCATATGGAATGAGAGAATAAGCGGTAAGATATCGAACATTCACAAGAAATAAAGTACCAGTTAAGATGTGCAATCGAATATATACAATATCCTATCATCTTAGTCCTTTGAGTATGCAAAAAGTTACAAATATAGTTGTTAGTTTGGGTCAGGCTAATTTCAAAGAATTTGAACTCCTATAAAGTTAAGTTGAAGAAACTAATAAGTACTATTATGGCTTGTTAAATCTGTGTTACGTATTAAATGATGTGTAATCCAGAAGTTATAAATAATGAAAGATGTCCTTACGTGGAGCTTAATAACAGAGATACAAAGTTTAAAAGGGAACTCGTGTACTAATTGAAGTGTGTACGTGTGCATTAATATTAATAAGGGATAAATAACGATAAAAGAGCCGCTCTTTGATAAGGATTACACGCCAGAATAATGTCCAATGCAAATCTAAGAAAATGGGTTGGTTTTTGCTTTGTTGCCATTTATCTCTTTTTAGGTGTTCCACTGTGGTACAAGCTAACTACGGTTTATAGAGCATCACTACCAATAAATTACATTGAGTCACTTCAAAATAACAAATTCCAAGATATTCATCTCGTAATACCGGTGTATGTTAAGTCAGATACTTACAGATTTCCTGACGTTCATGACGCTATCCAAGTACAAGTTAACCATTTATTGAATTCTCAGGAGCAACAGGTCCCTTGGTCTTTACAAGTTCTTCCATATAATGAGACTATTGAGCAGATGGAAAGTGAAGGCAACCAGTTTCATGTCGTTACTTTGAAGTTAGACGAATTTATTGGTTACTCATCAGCTTACGACACCAAAGAAACACTAGTATATTACGACGATGCTGCCGTTTTAAGTAATGATCTACCGTTTTTCGTTGCACAAACATTGGTCGAGCACACTTTCCAATTGGAATGGACGCATTTGAATAAAACGTGTGAAGGCGTTTCTACAAACAACGATGTCGCAATATCTTATGATCCAAACATTCATTTAAGTGTAACTTTATTGTCAGGTGATGGGAATCCTGTTGCATGGGAAATTGAGCCTACATTAACTGACTACTTTTCACCTTTTAGGAAGTTCTTATCACCACTGGTAAATTTTACAGTAGATTCATCTATTGTTTATCATAATGATTTGAATTTGCATTCATTAAATGGATCATGTACAAGCGTTACGTGGTTTGATCTCTCTCATACTATTGATCTTTCTGAACTTTCTTCAATGACCTATTACCCAGAAGATTCTGCGCTGAATTTAGCCATAGTCTTTCCTAGTGCTTCTTCAAGTCCCGATGGTCTGGCGTTCATTAATGGCACTCGGATTTCAGACGAAATAACCACATTAGATTGGAATAGTTATCTAGTTCCTCAATGGGGGGTTATAATAATAAATAAAATGCCGTTGAAGCCAAATTCAGTCATTAGCGAAGATTATTTAGAACCTATGATGTACCGTTTTGCGACAGATATTTTTCAACTATTGGGATTAACGGAGGGCTCGCAAGATTTGTTATCACCTTATATTACCATAGATTCATTCAAAAGGTTGACAATTTTACAGAATCTAGATAAAGCTACGGAAACATTATGGTCGTTAGTGAAATTAACTCAACAATTTCAGGGCATGTCTATCCCACGCGAAGTATCGGATAATGTTATCGAAGCTTTAGACTTAAGGCTACAGATTATTGATTTATTAAATGATCCTGGAAAGGGTGGAGATATCGTCTGGAACAATGCCCTGCATCTAAGTAACGAATTGGTTAAACTATGCGAAAAGGCATTTTTTAATGGAGAAATGGTTCAACAAAATTTCTTCCCACAAGAGCACATGATAGCTGTGTATTTACCTTTATTAGGCCCAATATCGGCAGTCATGTTCTTTGGTTTCTACAACGTGATGAAGGAAAAGAATCAAAAGAGTAAAAAGAATGGAACCGAGAGAGAAGTTGCTAAAGAAAAATTAGAGTTGAAAGAGGCTCAAAAATTACATGCTATTGATGGTGAAGATGAATTATGAGTTGATAACTAAACTGCAATTACCAATATTTTGAATGCATGTAGTGTAAGTACAGGTATATCTATATATTATGTATATGTAAGAGTACCATATAAACGGTAAGCATATTAAGATCAAATTAGTTGAGGCTGTAAATAAAAATCACCACTGAGCCTTCATAAGGATATAATGAGTTTGCATAACCTTTAATTCCTCTAATTCGTCCAAGAACTGTAATGATCTGAGCCTTTTTCTTTCAGATTCGGGAATCTGTGCATTGAAAATTTCCCACATGTCATTGACAATAACGTTGGGAGCCGCAGACCATCTCGAAGCGTATTTCTCTTTAGAATTATACGTCATCAATGTGGGCATTTCCAAATTTCTTGATTCTTTCAAGTTGGACTGCATAATGGCGCCAAATCGGTCATTCGGTTGAGAACCACCAATTGGATCGTAGGATATCCATAGTCCATGTGAAAACTTCGACATGATTGTATTTATTAGTAATTGAGACTCATTATTATGCATGTAGCACAAAAGACACTCAGATATTACGATAGTGGGTATTTCGCGCTTAGTGCATATGTCTAACAAACGGGTTGTTTCAGTGATATCGTTCAAATCACAAGCAGCAAGTTTATATCTTCCTTGATCAATCAAAAAGGGTGATTTTGCTGTATCTTCCTTTGACAAACCGAGGGAGGTACGCAAAATCTCACTTTCACGCAAAATACTATTCTTCAATTCTACTGATTCGTTGTAGTCAATGTCCACATAAGCTAAATGAGGGAACATTTGTAACAGGGGCAGCATTCGTAAATCGGAACCGCAACCTAAATTTACCACTTGAACCTCCTCATTTGCAACCAAAAATTCCAATATGGCCGCGTCTATCCCCACAGTACGCAAGTATGTCCCATAGTTCATTACCGGGAAGGAAGACCGCATTGCTTTGTCTACTTTTCCAAAAGCTCGTCTACTAAATTTCTTGAGAGTAATCAAGTAGCTGCGATGCCATTCTGTATACTTTTTAGATAGGTCCACCGACAATCTTTGCAGGCCGCTTGAAGGAAGGTATCCGACTGATATAGCAGCTAATTTGCACGACAACGCATCATAGTCAGTCTGCTGTATGATTCTCTCCATGGCGACTT
>JXWR01002370.1_pt1 | contig 12616 bp, 4 predicted proteins | sample 315541 | NCBI WGS metagenome assembly JXWR01 (sample SAMN03273951, study PRJNA271842) | soil metagenome | isolation source: rice field ambient CO2 | place: India: CRRI Experimental farm Cuttack,Odisha-753006 | collected 2013-12-17
TCATACAAGGACGAGAATAAGTGAACATCAAAGAAATTAGGTAGAGATATATTCATTAACTCCAAGCTAATAATAGGCTAAGCAGAATATTGGAAAAGGTTAGGTCTGAAATAAAAAGAAAAAAAAAGACATTATTCTAAAATATGCATATCTTTGTGCTCTCAATCTATATAGATAGGCAAACATAGATTTAGCGAACACATACAAATCTTCGGCGCACTTAGCATATGTTCAAGCATTGAAAAACTGACATTGAGTCAATTGAAATAAAATTGGTGTATTCAATGAAGGCCGAATTTATGTTAAAGTCATTCTCAAAAAAGAAAGTGCGTCTTTTCGATTACAACCAATTCTACAATATTCTATGTTATAAATGCGGCGTCTGTCCATGGACTTATGGGCTGTGATCTAGGCTATCTCTGTCTTGCTAATCAACTTCGAAAATTTTTTAGCCTGCCTTACGGAAAACAGCACGACGCCTTAGAATATATGGACTTAAGTGATCAAAGCTTAGGAGTCTGTAATGCTCCTCATTGACCACTTTCTTTATCAAACTATTTCAAAACATTTCAAGTGTTCCTAGAGCAACTTTTTAGTATATACCACAGAATTTAATGGCTCAAAATTTGAATCACTACACCAAGACAACATGTTCTTGTAATGTAAAGCCGTGAACTTTTTTTTTGAAGAGAAAGATTGTCAACTGGGCATTAATTGCACAAGAAAAAAAAAAGATAAAAACTAAAAACTTAAAAACTAAAACAAGCCAGCGCAATCACCAAAACCAATATCAAAACGTTCTCACAATACTGTCCTAATTTCGGGTTACAATTTGCATGCTGCAAGTTAGCTAGCTAGCTAACATAAATCCATAAAAAAAAACATAACACACAGGTTACAGCAAAAATAATACAAAATTCATCAAATGAAAAATAATTTTCAAGCAAGCAAAGCAAATTAAGGCGAGCCAAATATTCAAATTAACAAAAACAGAACCAGAAGCAAAAAATAAAATAAAACAAAAATAAAACAAAAAAAAAAGCAAAACCAAAAAGCTAAAAAAGCTAAAAAACTCAGTAGTCTATTCCTTTGAATTCATCATCAACAATATAAGGCTTATTTTTATACTCATCTTTAAAAATCAAATGTGGTTTTCTTTCAGCTAAATCCAAAATTGTCTTGCCAAACTCTGAGTTACACCAGGCAAACCAAGGTCTAGTAAAATCTTTCCCACCAGGAGAATTCACATTCACACCTTCATGCATAAGACCCAAAAACGCAGTATTTTCCATAATAAGAGCCAAATCACTAGCAATTTCATCATCATTATCAGTCGTTCTGATCTTAACTAGTAAACTCATTGGCCATGCGTATTTATAGCCAACATGGGGTCCACCAATGCCACGGAAATTGCGACCGGCAAGATAGTATGGATTGCTTCTTCTTGAAAGCACCATTTTTCTGGTGTTTTGATATAATTGGCTGGTCTTGTCAATGAACCCCAAATCCGGCAAGGAAAGCAATGATGGAATGTTAGCATCATCCATGAACAATGCACTGTTGTAGCCATCGACTTCATAAGCAAACACCTCGCCAAATTCCGTATGGTTGACAACACCAAAATCATAAATGGATTGGTTAACTTTGGTGGCATAATCAATCACATGTTTATTGATCTCCTGTAAATCTTCCTTGTCTTTGATATTTTGAGAAAGTTTGCTCAACTCAGCAACCAAGTAAGCATTAGCAGGAATAAAAAGTTGGAAAATGCAAGCATCATCAGAGGGTCTGAATGCCGATCTAACCAAATTTGTGTTTGAGTTCACTGGATTACCACTACCGGTCAACGGCAATGTTTCTGACCCAATGTTTGTATCTCTTTGGAAAGTGTAACGGAAAGAGTTAAGAGACCCACCTTTATCAAAAGTTGGAACAAGTTCTCTTCTAATAACCACTAAAACTGTTTCAATAGCAGCTCTCCAAATCTCGTTAAAAATGCTGTCATCACGAGTGACTTCATAATAATGGTTGGTCAATGATAAGAACGATGCCAATGAATCCAATTCCCATTTACACTCAAATACGTCTTTCCAGTTTGGTGGTGGGTAAACATTATCAATGGCAGAACTTTCTCTATCAACACCAGATTCTTCTGGTGGTTGGAATGCATTGCAATATGGATTATAAATGATGAATCTTGCTTGAGTGTTGATGGCTCCAGTGATCAATCTTCTTAAAGACAGATCATACTTGGCCAATTTTTGGTATGCTGACAATTGCCAAGCTGAATCTCTTAACCATTCAGCATGAATATCACCGGTGACGATAAAACTTTGAGGATACTTGCTCCAATCAAAAGTGTTTGATCTAAAAATCGACTCTTCTTTATCTGCTTTCTTACTATCTGATTCCGAAGTAGCATTTTTATGCCACATGATGGTAGTATCCAAAGTATTAGGCAAACAATTCTCAAACAATCTTGCCAAATCTGGATTCTTGAGTCTTTGCTTGAAATCATCAATGACTTTTTCCACAGCGTTGGAATGATATGTGCGACATTCCACGTCTGGTCTTTGAAATGGTAAGTGAAGCTTCCCCTTTGAGTATGGCTCGTGCCTTTGCTTGGAGTAGTCAACATATTTGGGACACACTGAACGACGCTCCATATGCAACGCACTCAAAAAGTTGCCGAATTCATATCCGTAGTGTTTTTTAGTGTCTTGTGGTTTATCATTTAGTGATTCCGGAAATAGTGGGTTCCCCTTCCCCACAATCACCGGTTTTGTCTCGTAATTGTAAGCCTCGTCTCTTTGGCTAAGGCAGACATATATAAGCCCCACGGCCACTATCACCGCTGTATAACGAAAGTAGCGTAGCATTCTGTGGTTTACTAGCATTATGGAAAAGAAAAAAAGAAAGTTTTCCAAAGCAAAGTTTGGCTTTTTGTGCAGGGACCAAGAGTGGTATTTATAGAGATTTGGGGGCTTGACAGGATGATAGGCAAACAAAGACAATAAACCCCAGGTTTTGGTGGGCAACGGCTATAAAGAGAAAACTTGGAGAAGCAGAGGCCTGTTTTCCAGCAGTGATGCAATCGATTGCATTTGTTTACCTTTTGTCACAGTCACATGACAATGTTGGAAATATCCCTGCAACTGGAGTACACACCTAATTGGGTATATCGTTTCCCGGATAGTTAAATATTATTAAGACAGGGTTACCTATAATATTACCCGGATACATATGACAGCAGCCGCACCCCTTAACTAGCCACCAGAGCACCCCATGGTCCCAATGCGGGAAAGAGACCAGGCTGGTGAGCTTTTTTTCGTTTACTCTGTCGTACAGTCACAGGCATTCGTAGAATCAGTGAAAAACAAGAAAAAAGCTGATTTCAGCCAGACAACGGTTATCTCAACAAACACTACAGGAGTCTCAAGCAAAAGTCAGTTATTGCTCATCACTGCCCCGATTGATACCACTCACACTGGCACATATTCCTTTCATCCTCCACAATGTCCGATAAAGCCGCTGCTAAGTCAAAATTCTTGTCTGTTTTCCCAGACATTGTTAGCGAATTGCAAGATGTCCTCAAAGGTTACGGCATTGCTCAAGATGCCATTGACTGGTTCACCAGAAACTTGGAGTACAACACCCCAGGGGGAAAATTGAACAGAGGTATTTCTGTTGTCGATACTTATGTCATCTTGAAAGGTTATAACTCAATTGATGATTTGAGTGCTGAAGAATACAAGAAAGTCGCCTTGTTAGGCTGGGCCATTGAATTGTTGCAAGCTTATTTCCTTGTTGCCGACGACATGATGGATCAGTCAATCACCAGAAGAGGTCAACCGTGCTGGTACAAAGTTGAAAATGTTGGTGATATTGCCATTAATGATTCTTTTATGTTGGAAGGTGCCATCTACATCTTGTTAAAGAAGTATTTCAGACAAGACCCATACTATGTGGACTTGTTGGATTTGTTCCATGAAGTCACTTTCCAAACGGAATGTGGTCAGTTGTTGGACTTGATCACTGCTCCAGAAGACCATGTTGACTTGTCCAAATTCACCCTTGAAAAGCATTCCTTTATTGTCATTTTCAAAACCGCATACTATAGTTTCTACTTGCCAGTTGCTTTGGCCATGTTCATGGCTGGTATCTCCGATGAGAAAGATTTGAAACAAGCTCAAGATGTCTTGATTCCATTAGGTGAATACTTCCAAATTCAAGATGATTACTTGGACTGTTTCGGTAAACCAGAAGACATTGGCAAAATTGGTACTGATATCCAAGACAACAAATGTTCTTGGGTGATCAACACTGCTTTGAAAAAGGCCAATACAGAACAAAGACAGTTGTTAGATGAAAACTATGGTAGAAAGGATGGTCAAAAAGAGGCTAAAGTCAAAGCCCTTTTCAACGAATTAGGTATAGATCAAATTTATCATGAATATGAAGAAAAAATTGTTGGTGAATTGAAAGAGAAAATCAGCAGAGTTGATGAAAGCAGAGGCTTCAAGGGTGAAGTTTTGACCTCTTTCTTGAACAAAATTTACAAACGTAGCAAGTAAGCTACTCCAATATCTTATTTCGCTATATCATATTCTGAACAACTGTTTATAAACTTAGTTATTATCTTCTATAGAATGTAAAATCATGATAATTTAATTGATATGTGTTCAATGTAGTCAATGCATGTATGCGTGTATACGCGCTAAGGCGCGCCCATCACACGGGACACAGTAAACGCCATACAAATGAAAAAAACGATAAAAGATAGGAACCCTAAAGCTTAATAGCCACTCTTTAAGTCCCAGCAATAAGCTCTTCCAAAATTAATCACTAGCGTCATCTAACAAAACATTGTATCTTTCCACTAGCAAAAAGAATCTAAGAGCGCTTAAAGCTTCATAACCAATTCCTCTCTATAAATGAGCTCAGATAGCCCCGAGTGGAATAGGAATAACGCATGGCTAGATGCTTCAAGTGCTACTCCCGATGATCTTAAAGCAAACGTTTGGACATCACCTAGCATTGAGTCAGCAAGCAAAAATACAGCAAACACTTACATTGCAAATGATGATAAAGAGCCAGCTGATAGTGAAGCTATTAGCACTGAAAGTTATAAACATACGGCTACTGGCATAATAGCAGTACCGCCTTCATCATCATCAACATCAGTACTACTGACAGCACACAACGCTGAGCAACCATCACAATCACCAATTATATCCTCAGACGCAAATATCATTACACCAAGTTTAGCATACATTACCGCTCCAAATAAAAACTCTGGAACTGATGGCTCAATGCTATTGAATGAAAACAATGTCTGGGCTGATGTACCCACTGAGACTGTTCGCAGTGGGTTGTCTGAGGATGAAGAGATCAAAGACTATGTTAGTCGCGAAGACATTAGCAGCACAATAGATCAAAATATTAGTGAAGTGGACAAGATAGGTAATGAAAAGGGAAGGGTGCGAGAAAGTGAAGGATTGGGGATATTGCCTGTGGATAGTGATAAAAAAGATGAAATTTTGAAGGACAATCAACAAGATGTAGGGCAGTTAGATCTCAAGAGTGATGAATTGGATACCAGAGACGCCACAATTTTAGAAAAGGTTGATTTGAGCAAAGAAAATACGTTATATCCTAGAGAAAAAAAAGATATAAGTGAGGCAACGCCTGACAATATAATTAATTTCACAAAAGAGGATAACAATGATGGTGACGAAAACGAAAAAGAAGACAACGGCGATGATGAGGATGAGGATGACGATTTCGGAGATTTTGAAGAGCCTGATGAAAACGCTACCCCATTACCAACTGCTCCTAGCGCTAAGGAACAAGATATAATACCCAAAGATCTAGACACGCTACTTGACCAAGTTTATAGTAAAACAAAGCTAATCAGTCCTAAAACATCAGAATCAAACATCTCTACGCTTCTCGACTACGGCACCCATACAAGAAAATACTATAATGCATTCAGCAGACCATCAAGGCAGTTTTTCTTTCCTAATTCCAGTTCTGGTAATAACGGAACTGGAACCAGCAATGTTGCAGATGATAAAGGCATAGTGCGCTGGAATAAAAGTTCAACTGAAGCAGAATTGTTGAAGGTTTTGGTGTATTGGGAAAAACTTGAATCTGGAGAAGATACGTTTCAAATACAAGAAAGCTCTACCGCAGCATTAACTTCAATACCAGCATCAACAATGGCAGCGACTTCTACACCTGCTACTGCTAGCACTACTCTTCCAGGTGCCTCTGGCTCACGTCTATCCGTCAGTTCAAAAGCAACCTATGCAGCAATGTTTGGCTGGTCGACTGATTTAAATGACAATGAAGCATTACAAAAAAAGCAAACACCGAAAAACGTTTCCATCAAGGACAAACTATTGAAAAGAGCATCAACGGTGGCTGACAGGTTAGTTGCCGAGAGAACCAAACAGGATCAAATAGAAAGAGAAAAAGAACTTGAAAATCAACGACAGCTTAATATACAGAATGCAGCAAAAAAAGAAAAACAAAGACAAGCAGCAGCAGTAGCAGCTGCTGCTGCTAATCTTTCCACGAGCAAAGAAGGAAATAGAAACAGTGGCGAAGCGAATGATGGCGTAGGGTCTGCTACTTCGCCTCGAACAAGCAACATTTTCTCTCCCTTCAGTAACATTTTCGCTAAAAAGCATGAAGCAAACAGATTGTCATCAAAGGAAGCTAGAACTATCAAAAAATCTAACCTTTCCAGTAAAGATTTCTTCAAGAAAAATCCAGTTGGCGACTCAGAAGATGAAGGGAATACCAATAATGGAAAAGTCGATGAGGATGACGGATTTGGTGATTTCATCTTTGAGACTAAATTTGCAGATAATAGTGAAGAGGAAGAAAGTGATGATGGAACTGGAGGTTTTGATCATGCAAAATATGGTACCATTGGGGAAGAAGAAAAAGAAAATAACAATTTGTCCTTTAGCGAAGAGGAAGACCTGGACAATGAAGGCGAAACTATAGGCGAAAATGACAAGCAAAAGTCACTGGCCGCTGATGATGAAAGAGTACATAAAGCGGCCGATTTGAAGCAAGAAATGGATAAATTCAAAGAGAAAGCAATTCCCGAGAAACCGGTCGATCCTACAAAACCTTCTGGAAACATTGAAAACCAGAACTCTACACCTTCACCAGCGCTTAGTCGTGCTAGTTCATTGACCAGTAGGGGCAGCACCTCATTGGCTCGTGGAAGTTCATTCAAAATGAAAAGCTGGTTTGGCTTCAAGTCTGATTCAAAGAGCTCAGATAAGAAGCTGGTCAACACTACTGCTGTGGCTTCTGCTTCTGCTTCTCCTGTCAGTACGCCAAACGCAAAGCAACCACAAACCACTTCAACATCAAAACCGTCAAATCAGCCAACATTGGGAAAGAAGAATGTCCCAACCCGCTCAGTTTCAAAACCTCATCAACCAAAATTGAGTATTGATATTGCAAAAGCACAAACAAAATCAGTTGACTCAACAACTGCAAACCCAGCAGCATCAACGACGTCTAGTTTGAGTAGTGATTTTGTTCCATTGACTCTAACTAGCACAAGAGCAAAAAAATTAGACACTAAAAGTATTAGTGGAGCTCAGTTGACACCATCACCAAGAGTTTCATTAAGCGCAGCTTCTGCTCCAATGCCACTGTCACCAGCACAAGCACAAACACAAGTGGCAGAGTCAACTATGGGGGTCCCAGCCGCAACGGCAATCAACGTAACTAACTCACTGACAGCCAACAATTCTCGTAAAGGAAGCACAGTGGCACTTTCTTCTCCATTAACGGCAAATATAACTGGTGGATCCATACCTTTAACTCCTACCAGAGCTGGCCAATTTCACAATGAACAGTTCAAAAATTTACAAGAAATTGCTAATTCAAGTACTGGCAAGATACAAAAAAATAATAATAATCTGACACCTATTGCGAAAAAAAATGGCAATGGGGACGAAGAAGAAGAAGACGAGGATGATGACTTTGGAGATTTTGAATTAGCTGTTGAATCCCCTGTGTCGAGTACTGAACCAAGAGTAAAGTTTCCGAATAAGAAACACGACACAACCTCAAACCACGTATTAAATAATAGTCCATTACTAGTAAGCTCTAAACTCAATGATCTTAGCAGAAGATCTCTAGACAGCAATGCGGTTCGAAATGATGTGGTAGGTAATGGAGGCATAAACGGCGCTGGCTATGGTCATGGCGATGGTAATGGTCATAATGTTGATAGGCAATATGACATTTATCCTCAATTAGGAATAAGCGTGCCAAAAAAACCACAAACCTCCGATACTCAGAATATTAACAAAAATACGCCATATTTTCAAATTGGTCCAACATTGTCAAGACAACCATCGTTATCTGGACGAAAACCTAATCATAATTATCATCATCATCACCATCACCATCCTCAAAGAAACAGCATTCTGACCATCCAGCACGTTAATTTCAACAATAATTACAGCAGCAGCAATAACGCTAGCAGAAACAATAGCTTTTCAAATTCCAGTAAATCACAATCGCCAAGTTTGCCACCGCTGCCTGTTGCTACTAGTGCACTGGTATTGGAAAAGACTAATACCGGTAACGGATGGGGCATTGGCAATGGAATGAGCACTACCAGGAATAATAACAACAGTAACGTTAGCATCAGCAAGCCAAGACCATTTTCTACAATTTTAAGCAGTAATATGAAACCGTTAATGCCGTCTAGAAGTAACAGCTTGAAGAATAACTCTGGCTCAAGAAGCAGCAGTGGCAGTGGTAGTGCCAATGTTAAAGCTAATAATGGAAACGTCGATACTGCAAGCACGACCAGCAGTAACGTTTTATCGTATGCATCGCCTAGATATGCTACACCTAGAGCAAGTATTGACAAATCCAGCCAATCCAACCGGTCAAGTTTTGATACAAAGTCCACTTCCAGCATCACCAACTCACCAGTAGCAACGACAACGACAGCGTCTGCTTCAGTTGCAGCAATGCTGAATGTTTTTGCACCATTGACGCCAAAGAGAAAGGCTGTCGCTAATAGTGATGCTACTCCCGATAATACTCGAGCTAATGGAGGACAACTGAACGATGATGATAATAATGGTGGTGGTGATGGTGACGGTGATGAAGAAGAAGATGATTTTGGAGATTTTGAAGAGTCAAACACTGCTACAGCTACTCCAGCATTATCTACAAAAAATACCACTACATTTTTAAACTCGAACTCAAGAGCGAAGAAGCCATTGTGGAAGCAGATTGATGATCGGGCTATTGATAATGAGAATAATAATAATAATAATAATAATAATAATAATAATAATAATGATGATGATGATGATGATGATGATGATTGGGGTGATTTTGAAGATTTAAATTGGAGCAACGATGAGGCTAGTGCCGCTAAAAACAATTATGCACAAGACGCTAGCATTCCAGGTCAATGGCAACAGCACACATCATCAACTACAGTGGACCAGCAAAACATTAGTACTACTATCAGAAAAAAACAAGGTGAAATGAGTGAGCAGGAAAAAGTGGCTAAGTTAGTTGATCTTGTACCTGATGTTGGTTTTATGTCTTGAGTTATAGATTTTAACACTGCTATTACATGATAGTACTGCAGTTTATGATTCTGAATTTATAGTTATAATTTGAGAATCTAGTCATAATGATTCATTATCACACATTAGTGGAGTACTATAGTAATAGGAGCAATAATGGCCACGATCAGGCAATATAATGCAAATCATGAATATAAATTACTGCCATGTACAAGATAAGGGCTTTGAACATGTGTGTGTGTGTGTGTGTGTGTGTGCGAGGAGCACATTGTAAGAGTTCCGAGGTTACTTGACTAAGCATATAGCAATTCCAAGCACTCAATACAAAATGTTAAATACTGCTGGATTCGCAAATAGGCACGGATGGCGGGCTTATCACGGCATTTCAGCAAGAAGCTTACGCATGCATGCTGAGAAATGTAACAACAAGACAAGACAAGACAAGACAAGACTTGGCTTTGATGATTTTAGAAGCTTTTCTAATGCAGTACACTTCTCGTGAAACAAGCAGCTATTGCATAGTTACACACAACGCAACTCAATTGAAAAATATTGTATGGATATTCACTTCTTATTCTGCACCCGCATCGCCATATCCTTATCCGTCTATCCGCTTCCTTATCCGCCTTACCGCCCCCACCGCTCAACCGCATCCGCTAAACCATTTTACAGACAATGTTTGTAGCTGCGGTGTCCCATGAATATATCGGTTGATAGCGATTGCCAGTAGTAACTATCTTGATATAAAGAAAAAAAAAAGAAAAAAAAGAAAAAAAAGTAAAAAAAAAAAAAAGAAATACAATGTTGATATAAACATAATGTTAGCTAAAGGCTACGCAGCTAGTCGTAGGGCCCGAGGGTTCTAAGGCGCTACCGTTTTAAGATACCCCAATTGTTTGAAAGATATACTCACCTTGTCCTTCTTCTCCGCAAGGCAAGGGAGACTGATTACTCAGGTAAATAAAAGTGCAGTTTGTTGACAGAGCAACGCACAATCACAATCACACTCATGTAGATGGTCACATAACCATGATCACGATCGATGATCTGTTATAAGCAAACGATATTATTGAATTTACATGGTGAGAATGTAAATGTGGAAAAACGAAATTTACTTTCTCAGTGTCAGTCTTCTCCGTCCGTCACTCTCACTATCACTAACGGGTGGGTTCACCCACTTTTCGACTGTTTGCTATTATAATAGTAATAATAATAATGAAAATAATAATAATATACGATCTGTGAGAAACAAAAAATGAGAAAAGATGATGCTGCAGATCATTGATGATTCAAAAAGTCTAAACATTGCCCCAATTTCCCAAAACTGTGCTGTAAGCAAGCTGCAGTTTGTAAACATTAGCTAAAGTGCTAACAATAAGATTGCGGTTTAGCGTAGATAGTATATACTCCTGACAGCAACGTTGCAGCAACCAGTAATTTAAACAAAATAGAGTAATTGATAAAGTGTAAATGCTGTGAGGCCTGCCAGCCAGGTTACGCACCGATGACATTTCAACATGGGGAAGCACAGATTATAAACAAAAACAAAGGAGAAGGAAGGAAAAGTGGGTGTGAGGGCCGCACCATATGCATGCGCCACATGCGGGTGGACCCCGGATAAACTGCAATTGAGTTTAACTCACTTTAGTTTTAGTCTCCCTCAACCAAGAACAAAAAAGAAAGAGATAGGCAACTGATCATCTTGAAAAAAGGGGGACTAAGGCGGACAAAAAGAAACTTGCGTACTAATAAAGGGCTGTTATACAGTAATGGTATGCATTTTCCTAGGTTAATAAGCGCTAATATAGTAGAGAGGGTTTCGTATTTGTAGCCGCAGTGGAGAACAGCAAAGAAAAAACACAAAACAAAACGTGCTGTTAGTAGAACATGGGCGGCCCATTACCACAATATACCATTGTCATGGATCGAAAAGTGATGTGTGATATGTGCGTCTTGATGCATTGAAAAACTTTGAAATCACCGAAATATCGAAAAGTAAAAAAAAAAAAATTAATTAAAAATTTGAAAAAAACAAAAAGAACATCAATACTCTTGGGTTGATGCAGGCAATACAAAGATCATATATCTCTGTTATTCTATAAACGACCAGTTTCATAAATAAAATATTATCTGTTCAGCCCACTCTTTGTCGTTTCAACATTTATCCCTAACATACTATTGTCCCACACCTACTGGATCACAACGCATCACATTTTCTACGCACAATAAAACCAATAATGCTCTTCAATAACAGCCAACAAACCTTGGTGAAAAGCCTCGCTAATGGCATCAAATCTGCCACCGCATCCAGCAAAACCCCATTACAGTCCCTTCAACCCCAACTACAATTTGTGCGTGGTAAAAGAACCAAAGGTGCCGCTACTCCAAACACTCAAAGAGTAATTACACAACTCTCAGTGCTATCTGCAGCCCGTAAACAACCAAGATTACTAAAACTTACAAATGAAGATATCGTACGTCATCAAACCATATCCAATGCATGGTCCTTGGTACAAAAGCAAAAAAGAGACTCTTTGAATGAAAAATTGGCCAAACAGTACGATGCGGTCCAGTTTGCAATGGAAGACTTGAAACTGGTCAACGGGTATTTGTTTACTGAGAGTAATCACAAGGAAAAGTCAAAGAGATTTAGTTTGGAAATGAGAGTTCCAACGGATTTCCCTCCTAACCAGGTCTGGAATCATAATTATACCAAGAAGGAGTAGATTTGGCGGTTTGACTTTTAGAGAATGTTGCTGAACGGTATCTAGGTTGTTGAGTATTGGTTGTTGAATATTTCTAGCGTGTACATAAACCTTTTGTCTATTTTGGCTTTTTTTTTTTTTCTTTTTTTTTAACGTATTGCTTACGGGAATAGACACAGTTGCGCTGCATCACAAAACTAATTAAGAATTCTTACTAGTATTTCGGTCAAGCATATTGTCCATGTAAAGGGATATTAATAAATTAAAAATTGGCGTGAACTCATGCTAGCAGTTCTTCTGCGCAGCATAAATTCTGTC
>JXWR01000010.1_pt1 | contig 12613 bp, 4 predicted proteins | sample 315541 | NCBI WGS metagenome assembly JXWR01 (sample SAMN03273951, study PRJNA271842) | soil metagenome | isolation source: rice field ambient CO2 | place: India: CRRI Experimental farm Cuttack,Odisha-753006 | collected 2013-12-17
AAAACACTAGAATTCCATTTTACAAAAAAAAAAAAAAAAAAAAAAAAAAGAAATATACCGCTCATCGCACCATTTCATACGCTTCTATGCTTGGCAGTAATTATATATTCAACTACGCCGAGGCTAAATAAAACAGCGACCTTCTAAGCCGACAATTCTAGATTCGATTTCAACTTGCCTCCTGTTTTCTAAGGCCAATGACTTTTTAGCGCCAAGTCAAGATCATTGAACCAATGTATGATGATGGCCAAACAAATTGTGATAAAACATAGATATGATTAGTTGCTCACTGTTAATTAACGGCTGATATGTGGCTAGATATTTTACTGGTAGCTTTTACCTTTTCTTCTTTTTTCCTTGGTAAACTCGCGCCCATTGCACAAAGACCTCTGGAATAAGCCACCGTAGTACGAGCTGGCTAAGGCTAGTTGGGGTGAGCTGTGGCTTGGGTATGGGCTTGGGCTGGAGCTGGTGGTTGGGGCTTTGTTATCTAGAGATACATAATGTGGCCGCTGTACGAAGTAGTGCACCATAAACCGAAATTACTGAGTGAGCTCAACTGATCGCAATCTTTAGTGGGTTTGAGGATCAAAAAATTAGTATATGCAGAAGGTCCTGCAGGGGCCGGTTGGTTTTTATGAGGCGTGCCAACGTTAATGCATGCATGTGGAAAAGAAGCACACAATTGCGAAACGTGGTATACAGAGAAAGATAAGAATTGCGGAACAAATATCACAAGAAAGAGAAGAAGAAAAAAGATTTTTTTGCGAAATTAATGGAGCTGATGAATACTTTTATCATGCTGTGATTCCGATCTATTTTAAGTCTGACCCATTTTCTTGGAGATGATATCATCGATTGATTCTTGGAGATCCATTGGTTTCCACTTGATTATGCGTCCCTGAGTGACGAGGGAACTTTTTTATGCTAATTCAAATTGAAGCAAGTTTTCTCCTCTCACGGAATTTTTGATTATTGTCAGCGTCAGAAATAAAAATAAAAATTGCTGTCTGGACATTCTACCAGTTTGTACGAACTTTTGCCGTTGATTCTGGGGTATGTCCGAAAAACGGAATAGCATGGAAGAAAATGTTTTGCAATACAGTCAACAGAATTTAATAACAATTTATGGTAGATTCTCGAATATACGCTTAATATTTAATTAGTGTGTTAATCATCATACGTAATTTCGCCCACAGATTCGTCACTCTTGTCATCATCGCGAGCACTTCCGCTTCTCTGACTACTTACTTCACTCCCACTTTCGAGCTCGCCACCATCTGGAAATTCATTGTCATCACCAACGTCCTCACCTTCCTCAAAATTGGGTGTACCGGAGAGTGGCGACTTAAGAAAATTTACAAAACTCTCAGCAATTGGCGAAGCGCTAGCGTCAAAATAAACAGACTCCAAGCTATCAATCTTTCTTGTGGCGTCCAAAACTTGTTGCGCCTCTTTGGCATTGATCGCACCTTCGTAGTCAAAAATCGCTGCTAAATAATTTATCACATTCCAGCCATATGAGTTGACGAACTGTCGTCTAACTATAATGTTATTGTGTGCATCAGGTCGCAAGTTTACTAAGACTTTTCTCCACGGCTTATCAAACTGGTACAACCGTGCGATTTTTTCTGCTAGTTGTTTTGATTTAAAATGCTTCCTAATCAAAATGTTAGATCTTCTTGATGAATACAAAAAAGGGTTGTCTTTATGCTCTGATTGAATAATATCATCTGGAAATGCTCTCATTTTTAGTACTTTTCTATTCACAAATGTATTCTTATTATCAGAAATGGCTTTCTTAGCTAATTTCTCTGACTTCGGTGCCAGAGATTTGCCGTCAATAAGCTTATCGTGTCCGTTGTGCTTTTCATGAGCAGAAATAGTTGAGTATAGTCTTCCTAATTTTTTGGAGGCACTAACCTTGTTCAAGTAAGGGGGAGGCAATTCATCATAGGTATACACTTTGTCATGAACAATCACTTGGTTATCAATAACTCCCTTTGTTAGTTGTTTATTATTTGGTTTACCATGGACTGCTCCGTCTTCATGTTGGCCAGAAGAATCACCACCATCACTATCATTCAAGTTCAAGTCACTTAATAACTTGCTTATATCGGACTGATTAATTGGTTGGAAATTCTTAAAGAAGTCTTTTCTTGGTGCAGGAGATAATAATACATTGATTGCCGACAAAATTGACGAGCTTTGAGGAGGTGCGTAAATCTGTTTTTCTAACCGTTCGGTTTCATCTTGATGTCCATTAGTCGCACCGGTACTACTACGGCCTACCAATTGTGAAGAGTGGGTTGAACCTCCGCTCACAGCGCCATGCTCGTTTGACTTTTTATTGAATAGGTCGTCAACTTTTTGATTTATTTCAGTGAAAGCATTTTCGTCATCATCATCATCATCATCATCATCATCATCATCATTATTATTATTGTTATGTGAGCTCTTTCTCGATTTACTTGATTTAGTGATCGTTTGAATTCGCTGTATTTGCTTTTGTTTTTTTTTAAGTTTCGGGCTTTTTAAGATTGATGAGTTCAATGAAGAGGGACTACGGACTAGGAAAGAAGATTTTTTGGAGCTGCTGTTACTGCCCGTTGTTGATCTGGATTGCGGTTTAAAATTTTCAGGATAATTATTATCTTGATTAGATGTCTTTGTTTCTCTGATCCATAATTTCCCATCGCTGCCACGGCTTACTTTTGGATCATTTTCTTTACTTTGATCTTCATTTATCCTTGTATCGTCTACTGGCGCTCCCAAAATAGGCTTCCTCAGACTGGTTCCTCTAGTGTCTTGCTCATCTTCAGGAATAACGCCAACATTCAGTTTTTCCTTTTTGTGAGTTTTCAGTCGTAGCCTAGATAATCTTGATTCTCGCTCTTTATTCTCGGTTGAATCCATACGTGACTGAAGAGTTGTTTCATCGTTTTCCTTCTCAAGTTGAGCTTTTTCCAGGTCAGAAATACCAGATTTTGATTTGACTTCTTCATGCAATTTAGCAATTTTTCTTAAATGTTCTACTATCGACAAACTCTTGTAGTCCAAGTAAAGCAAAGCACTGGTTTTCAAAGGAACAATTCCATCATTTAATACATTAGCAAAGACTGTTCTGTTTTTGAAATTTCTCATGTAATAGTGAAACTTTAAATCTAGAGGTATGATTTCTAACAATGGTTTCAAAAGAAGGTGGGTGGTTGTTTCGTTTGGAGTCAATGTGAATTTTGAGAAATATCTATTTCTCAATGATAAATCTTTCCCTGATTTACCAAGTGAGCCAAATTCCAATCCGAGATTAATTAAATTAGCAAACTCACTCTGAGTGCCGAGTAATGGAGAGGCCAAAGTAATAAAGTTAATAGGTCGAATATGCTTCAATAAAACTCTCTTTGATGAGCCTTCAGCGCTTTTATCTTCAGCTGACTTCTCTGTAAAATGAAACTCGTGGGCATATTGTGCAAAATTTTTGGAGTATCTAATATTACCAGTTTTATAGCCTTGGTAATTGAGCATGTAGTATATTGCAAACGATTGAACCACGCCTCCGAGTGAGTGTCCGATAAACGATATTCTATCAATATTATAATAGGGGTCGTTAATTAATCCGTCAACAAAGTTTGCTAAATTAATACCCAACCACTTGATGCCTTTTTCAGTGTTTGCCACATTGCCATGGTACCCTCTAATCATGATGTTTTCGTTGTTTGCGTTGACAGATTCTAGTTTTTCCTTGAGAAAAAGCAAATCACATCCGACGTTGGAATAAATACCATGGGTTAAGACTACCAAGTGTATGGGTTGGTCTGGTCTTGGGGGAGGCTTATTCCATATGTCGTCGCAGCTTTCTATATCGACCGTTAAATTAGGGCTATCAACGGAGATATTGTTCGTTGCACTGAATTCTTGAGTACCTGATGTATGCGTAGGCGAGCTGGCGTGGCTCGTAATTGACGGCGAAGAAGGTCTTGGCAAGAGTGATTTGAGTGATCCTAGACCGATAATATTAGGCGACGCAACGCCGCTGTCATCATTGCCGCTGCTAATTCCGGTCGCATTACTGTTATCAGTATAATTATTGCTATAATCACTCAGACTATCCTCGCTCAAAGAGCCTTTATTGATCTGAACCTCAAAATCAACTTTTACGAACTGAGAAAGAAGCGCTTGAGACAATATGTCGAGTCTCCACTTGTATTCAAGAAATTCCGATGGGTTTCCAGTACTTTGATTGTCACTCTTGGGGGAGACCAAGGAGTTCCCATTTAAAGTGAGCGACGCATGGAAGCTATTTCCGGGATGTATGTTAGGCTTAAGTTGAATTAGGCGCTCGTCATCTGGCTCAACATTGGATTCCAATACCTCATTAAAATTGTATGGTAATAGTTGAGCATAGATGATGTAAGGGCCCAAGAGATATAACAATCGTTTGGCAGGGCTCTCTAGGTTTTTCACTCTGAGCAGCAATTGTTTAGGCGCTGACTCTAATTCAGACCGCCGCACTCTGTAAGTAATTGTGTACCTATAGAATTTACCAATCTTGACATAATTTGTGTGTCTAAAGAGGGGCAATTCAGAGGTGGAATTGAACTCAAACATATTTTGCGATTGCGTTCGATTTCACAATAGAATAAAACCTGTATTGCATCTGTAGATGGGTCCATACACGTAAAACTGCTATATTGTCATTTGCAACTTGGGCGTCTATGCTGACTGCTGGTTAGTTGGAGCTTTGTGGATGATACTTACTTACATACTGATAGAAGGTAGATTTGCCTTGTAAAAGTGACAAACAAAGAAAAGAAAAAATCTTAGTCGCTGGCTCCGGTATTAGGGCACGTGAGCAGACTGCGATTAATAATAGTAGTAGTAACAAATAACTTTGCTTAATTAATAGGGATCAGCGATGATGATATTGATATTAATACATTATTGCAAAGACAATCCAATTACAAAACGATGCAAGCGCAGTGACCGAAGAACAGCGACTGCGTCTTTCGGTCACAGTGACATTGTATGTCAATACCGAATCGTTCTCAGCGCTGTGTGGACATCGCACACCGCCTCTTATCGGCGATATTCCTTTTTATCTCTTTTACGGTCTCGTAGTTGAAGCTCCCCAGCTTAAGCTTCGAAGCTTCTCTCTATCAATTAACAACAATCAGTCGACAATCAGTCAACAATAAGCAGTCAATCAGTCAGCCACTTTGCCGTGATTAGTCTGTTTGATCCGGAATGCACCCACCTGCGTGTTATATGTTCTGCTGCCCACGATGCTAAGCTTTTCGTTAACAAATTGCAACACAAGCCACGGAGCAGAAACCTTCGTGGCTTTTCCCATGTGGCATATATTGTCTTGTAGCGTTCAAGCACTGGGACACCAGCGCAGCTACACAGCTACAGCTGTAGCGCTGAGACCCGCCAGAGCTGCTTAACACAGTGTATCGCGGAGATGTCACTGCGCGATGCTGCATGGAGGGCTGCGGCCTGCACGTACCCGCCGCGGTTGTTCTCTCTTTGGGGCGGGTGATCTCTGGTGGGCTCAGGGTGGTCACCCACAACGCACTGTTTTTTTTGTCTGTGGGGCTCAAGGTTTTTGGCATTAATTTCGCATGTGAAAGATTTTGCCGGCTTTGCTTTTACGTTCCAGTACTAATAACTTTCTGCACACTTGACAATCAAATTAATAAAAATAAGTTAATTACAAATTCTATTTGGGCCCCCCCCCCCATTATCAACTCTTCAATAATTAATAGAAGTCGTGCTAAACTATATTTTGACTTATTGACCCGTCATCATTCTCATCGCTGTGTCTCATTTTACATCTCATCTCATCTCATCCCGTCTCTTGTCATCTATCCGTCATCCATGATCTGCTTCCGTGTCTTATCATAAATACTTCGCATTTCACCTCAAAAAGATTATATAAATAAAGCAAATTCTTCAATTATTTGTAATTAGGCCTCAGTTGTCAAAGCCCTTTTTTGTGTTTTGTTCTTTTTCTTCTTCTTCTTTTCTTGTTCTCTTTAAAAAGAAGCTTTTGATTGTTACTTCATTCTTTGGTTGTTTGACTACAGCATTCACACTTACAGATATCAAAAAACAATGTTTCAACATCTCCAGAATCCTACCTTCAATACCACCTCCGGCTCTAATGGCTATTTGAATAGTCCTCCTAGTAGCAGATCGCATTCAGACGACACGTACCTTTACTCGTCCAGTGGCCTTTCAGCTTCCTTAAAAAAGCCACCCTATGCCACTTCCAAAAATGAACTTAGTGGAGGGTTAGAAGATAAAACTCTTTTGCCTACTTCAAGCGGTAACAACAGGATAATTAGTAACACTAGACAACAAAAGCCTTCAGGGTCGAACATAGACATCTCCAATATACATTCTTTGGATGACATACAGCTCGATGACTTTGAAACGGCCTATAATATGTTAACTGAACTTCAAGCCCAGTATGTTCACGGTCAAATTGAACAGTTGAAACAAATGCAGCAGCAAAATATGTTGCTTCAAAAATCTAAATCTAATGTTTCTTTAGCTAGTTTGAATGGATACCAAACAGGATCTCTTTTCAATAAATCTGCTACGCCTAACGATAACACGGAAAGAAGTTGGCGCTCTAAATCAGTTGGTAGCGAAAATGCAAATTCTGAGCATTTACTAAGCGCCTTCATGAACAACAGTCAGTTACAAGCTATGAACACGACTAAGCAACAGAATGTTATAGTTTCAAATCAACAAAAGGCCGCTCATTACTTAGCGCTGAAACCCGAGTCTGCAATGATCAATAACCAAGTTAATAACGCCCAGAACAACCACAATGCACCATCAGCGCTTAACAGCACACTATTAGGACTCAACAATGAGTTGTTATCAGAAAACGAAAATAACGCATTGCAAGGTTTTCTTGACGACTTTTTAGCTGACGCCAACGAGGACGGAAATGATGAATTTGACGCATTAATAAATGGACTCACCTATAATAATGCCGGTGGCGTTCAGCATAATGGCACTAATCAACTCAACAATACATACACTACTAATGATGCAGTTAGTGCTCTACAGTCTGGTAGTAATCAATTTTCGGGGACTAATGCTGCTGCTACTGCTGCTGCTGCTGCTACTACTAGTACTACTTCCGATCACATGTACGTTAGTAATAGCCCTTTTGAATCATTAAACACACCACATTTGCAAAGCAGTCCAAAATTGGCTAGTATGCCACCAGTTGCAAAAAGTGTATCACCGCCATACAAAAGTGATTCTGCTTCAACTACACCAAAACAAGCTAGATCCAGAAGATCCAGAAGAAAGTTGCTCTCTGAACAAGAGAAAAGACTCAATCATACATCTTCGGAAAAGAAAAGAAGACACTTGATCAAAACCTCGTTTGACAATTTGGTAGGAAAATTACCTTTAGATGAATTGAAAAAACAAAACATTGGCGAAGAAAGTGGTTCTAGCAGATCTAGCAAATCATCTTCTGCTAAAATGTCTAAATTTGTTATTTTGGATCTTACGGGGAACGAAATTGAAAGACTTAAAGATGTGAATGATCAGTTGAAACTTTTATGTCTTAACAATGGTGTTAATTGTGATATTACACCGCCACAATCTACCGTGCAAGTTATCTAAGTTTACCATCACTGCTACTGTTTTCTCACTTTTGCTCAAATTCCTCCTTTATTTATGCACTCATGCTACGAAACTCGTTCTTACTTCTTTCTCAGTTTGATACGTTCTAATGACCTTTTATATGCCTTTTCTCAACTTTTACTTGATTATTTCGTTTTATTTTTCCTTTTGTTATTTTTTATTGCTTTTATCATTTCATCTTATCATTTTGTTTTACGATTTGTTGTTCAGCTTATATTATTATTGTTATTTTTCCCCCGTTTTTTGAATGTATATTATATGATAAATTATCATTGAAGATAGATTTGAAATTGTTTTGCAAAAGAAATATTGTAGTAGGGGAAAGTAATCCACCAAATCCTTAATTCAAAAAAAAATTTTGCAGTAACAATCGCCTTATCATTAACCCTTTAAAACAGTATGTCAATCTCTATTGCTTATGATGGTAATAGCGCAGTTGTATTACGTGTCATTAGCAAATGGACATCACACAAAAATTATATCTTTGCTTACCTGACGCTATATACAGGCTGAGAGCTAGTGCTTGAGACTAGCAAAGATATACTTTGTTTTTGCAAAGTTTCATGAAAATAGCAACATTGGGAATTTGAATTCACATTTTTAAGTTACTGCTAAGAAAAGTTTGCAAGTTTACCACCAGACTGATGATGTTTGCAAATAAACTGGGAATATTTAAGTAACCGTACTTTTTTGACAGTTACGAGCAGTTCCAACTATAACTGTCATGCTACCTCTATAGCAGCATTTACTCTCTTTCTCTCTTTGGGAACGAAAAAAATATATAACCTCTGTAGATATGCCATCCTTTACTTATCAAAAAGTCCGGCACCTGCATGTTGTTAGAGTTCAACGGTACGGAAATTTGATGATCGGAAGTAGCGCAACCTTGCAGAGTTTTCTGCAGATGCCTTGCTGCAGCAACGACTTGGAATTACTAAGCACGAGTTTTTGCAGTAATTTCTCAAACACATATATATACCACCCCAGGTCAATGCCTTTTGTCTTTTGCCTTTTGTCTTTGAAGGGAAAAAAAAGGCCTTTTGTATACACATATATATATTTGCTTAGCGAAATAGCAAGAAGAAGCAATTTCAACAAATAAAAAACTTCTTAACCTATTATTCAAAATGTCCAATTTAGTTGAAACCAATCTTTTCAAACCATTGCAATTGGGAGCCAAAGTTAGGCTCAGTCACCGTGTTGTTCTTCCACCATTGACTAGAGCTCGTGGTACTAAAGACTATATTGCCTCTGACTTGAACCTCAAATATTACGATGATCGGCTAAAGAACCGGGTTCTCTTTTGACTACTGAAGGTTCTATCGTCAAACCATGCGGTTGGTCTCAAGTTCCAGGTATATGGAATGAAAGACAAGTAAAAGCATGGAAGAAAATAACTGACAAAGTTCACGCTAATGGGTCATACATCACTATTTAATTATGGAATTTGGCTAGACAGGGGGATATTGATACTTTGATTGCCGAAGACCAACCATTGGAAACTCCTACTGCAGGACTTTATTCAAGTGAAAAATCAGAAAAAAGAGCTAAGGAAACTGGTATAGAAACCAAAGAATTGACAATTGAAGACATTCAAAAATACGTTAAATTCTATGGCAAAATTGCTCAAAATGCAATCAATGCTGGGTTTGATTTTATTGAAGTTCATTCTGCTAACGGTTACATTTTTGATCAATTTTTCCAAGAAATTAGTAACAAAAGACAAGATAAATATGGTGGCAGCATTGAAAACCGTGCACGTTTCTTTTTCGAAGTTATTGACGAAATTGTCAGAGTCACCGGCGCTCCAGAAAAATTGGCTGCTAGATTCTCTCCATGGGGTGTTTTTGGCAACATGGGTGGTGTGCATTCCCGTATTAACCCAATTGCTACTTTTGGCTATATATTGTCTGAGCTTCAACACCGTGTCACTAACCAATGGGACAACAAGTTTGGTTATATTAGTATTGTTGAGCCAACTGAAGAATTTGCCGATGATCCATCCAAGAGTTACGTCAATAACAATTGGGTTTATGACATTTGGAAAGGTGTTGTTTTGAGAACTGGTGATTATGGCCACACTTTGGATAGATTGAAGAAAGACGTTAACAGTAATGATCGCACTTTGATTGGTATTGGCAGAGAATACATCTCTAATCCTGATTTGCCATACAGATTGAAGAACGGCTTGGAATTGAATCCATATGATTTTGAAACTTTCTACACCCATAATGACTGGGGATACAACTCATATGGTAAATATGGTGAAACTGTAGGTGACAAAGAAGAAGCTCAAAAGAAAGAGCCACAACCATTGGCATAAAGACTAAGTATAGAGGGAAGGAGTGAGAATTTTTAGTCTAGGAAAAATAGCATAATAAAACGTTGATTATATGAACATGTTTGGTTGTGCTTAATGTAGGAATTGATGTAAGATGCTAGAGTCATGGAAAAACAGTTAGTAGTTGGTGAGCTATTACATTCATTTTATAAATACGCTAGTATATCATGGAACAATAGTTTTATCAAAGTACATTCTACATTAGTGAAGCATACATCTGGTGCGTAATTCGTATCTACCACAGGCTTGGTGCATTTACTCATTTACAGTACTATTAGTTCTTGTTTCCTTATGTCCTTGATAATTTTTCAATTCACTCTTTCTAAGTTTCTTTTACTGTCAAGTTGTACTTTCTTATCTAGATCAGGACGATACTGTATAGTCTTGAGTCCACACTTAATACTCTTTTAAGTTATCTTCAGGTACTGTTGTCAGTGACATTTTCATTTACATGATATTAGACACCACTAGTAATCTAATTTGGAGAACAATAGGATCAAGTTGGTGACAGAAGACAATTCACGTCATGAAACATTATCGAAATTAAAATACAAAAGAAACGTCGATATATCCAACGAAACAGTTTCACATTGGAATAATAGCCTTCATTGGTACTCTAGAACATCACATTGCCATAGACACAAAAACTGGTTAAGCAAAATAACCAATTGGCCCACAAATACTCCTCTCAATTTTGCACCCCGTTTGTAATGAATGGGGCTAAACCTAAAGGATAGTTACATTGTATGGAGAACAAACTTGCGTCACGCTAAAGGCAGCGCCCATAGCTCTAGCTAATCATGGCTATACTAACAAAGAGGAAACCCTCAATAATAAAGAAAAAAAAAGTATAGTAGGACCCACTTATATGGGGACAGGGAACTTTTGGTTATGTCATATCTATGACATATCTATTCGGAGTGCTCAGATAGATTAATTACTTTGCTCCTCTTTGACTGCCGCATGCGGCCGTATCTCCGCTTTTTTCTTGTGATCCTAATTCCGACACCCGGTCTTGCGTCGTATATTTTTGTCAGCATTCTTTCTTTCTGGCATAAGTTTAACTTTAAACTGTGTGGGGCTGATTGATATTTATGACAGTTGTGTTGGGATGAAGGAGAATGTAAACAAAATTTTATATACTTCAACCACGGCTGTCATCAATGTAATCCTGTTGAGAGTTTTTCATGGTATGAGTAAGCCAAGTACCGTCGTCATGACACAAATGGCATAATTTGTTTAAATCGCCGTGATTTATCAAATTCAGCAGCAACTTTAGCATGGATTTCTATTTTCGCTGCACCGAATGGAAATTCAACATTTTATAATTGCCTTTATTTATTGAATTTCATAAAGTAATTCTTTTTCTTTCTTTTGCTGAGACTTTTCCGCAATTAGACGCTTTGCCGTTATGTGAAAACGTTAGTTTTTGAAAGTTCAAAACACTAGTAAATTGAGTCCTTCTTGAGAAATACACATATGGTGAGAAGGTGGAGAGCAGTCTATTGCGCTCTTTGGGCACATGAAGGTTTGAATAGAATCTTAACGCACTTAGCTTGTTAATACGGTACAGTAATTCTGCACTTTTCTATGACATATTGATATATTTTCTAGTCAGGCCATCATAAATAGTCATCGGTTTCTACGCTTTTTTATAATGCTGTAAGCCAAGTATAGTCTAATGTATTACACCACCTATGGGGGTCTTCGTGCAAAAATGATTGCTTCACTAAAGTTGAATTTTTTATGTATGTTTTTGGTAGTTACCGAAGCCTTTTGTTTTTAAGAAGGTTTACAGGAAAAGATGCACTTTCGTGCCTATAAATATACGTATATAAATATTGTGACACTGGCGCTCGATATTTAAAGTAATCAAGTATTATATATAATCAACTAAATAGAAGAAACAGTGATTATTTTTGGTTAAATAATCAAACTCAGAAGTGATATAGTAAGAGAATTAGGTGGACTAACTTAGACTTATGTTACACTTGGGTGGGAAAAAAATAACCTTTATGAGAACCATTCTTGAGCCTAACAGCTAACGAACAGAACAATAAATAAACGAAGCCTTGGGAAGACAAGCTTACTCTGGAGGCCCGAAGTGGATTTAATACAGATAAGTAAAAAAAAATACCTTAGAAGACCACAGCACTTATAATCTTCCTAATACAGGTAAATCCAAAAAAGGTCGTACCCGGGTTCGAACCGGGGTCTGCGGAATCAGAATCCGCCGTGTTAAACCTCTACACTATACAACCGCTTTCAACACATAAAAACAAAATTCGCAAAATTTCGCATGCGGCCCAAGGCAGCCGGGTAACACCGTCTTATGCCGCACTTGCATGTTTTGCGCTTTATAAAAAGTTTATTTAAAACTTTTGACGTGGTAATTTCCTTTTTTGGACATGAGGATATATACATGCTGGGTTAAAAACGAAAAATAAATTCTTTGAGAAAAGATTTCAACAGAATAAAAAGCTTATAAAGGACCCTATGTGGAGCATTTATATGCGTACTACTTTGTTGCCGAGTTAGGTTTGCTTCTTACGTAGAGCTTTTAAATGATAGATTATAACTGGTTACCAAAAAAAAAAA
>JXWR01000224.1_pt1 | contig 12605 bp, 7 predicted proteins | sample 315541 | NCBI WGS metagenome assembly JXWR01 (sample SAMN03273951, study PRJNA271842) | soil metagenome | isolation source: rice field ambient CO2 | place: India: CRRI Experimental farm Cuttack,Odisha-753006 | collected 2013-12-17
AAAAAAAAAAAAAAAAACAGCACCTGCACTATTCCCAGGCAAATGCCTTTTCCAGCAGAGTTAATCTCAGCAGCATTATTACTCCATTGTACTAATCTCCCGCCAACAGTGCCACTGCCTCTCATTGGCATGGCTATCCGGCTACCCTCTCCTGCCAGAACCAGCAGTGCCCTCGCAATCTGTAATACACATACACTGTATAACTCTCCAATATCCTGTCGCCTACCGGTATAAATACCTTTCCCTTGCCAATACATTCTGACATGCCTGTAACGTAACACATTCACTTCCAAATTTATCCGCTTCTCCCCTTCCGCAGTGTCTATGTCTTGCAAGTACACTTTCTTATGCCATGATGAGCAGCAATACTACTAGCGACAGCACCAATTCACCATATAGTACCAATACCAGAACTTCATGCTCTCCTTCCCCTTCTACTCCGAGTACGACAAATTACACTCATAGCGAGGCCTACAAGAAATTTCAGGAACAACTCAATATTTTGGAATCAAAGCAGTTCGGTACAAAGTCTGACTATTTGCACTCCAAAAGAAGAAAGCAGTCTCATTGATCAAAAATAATGGTTAACGTTTTATCAAATTTTTTTACACAAGTATGCTACTGTGAGATTTCGAGGCACTACTCTTCAATTTTTTTTTTTTTATTTTTTTTTTTATTTTATTTTTTTTTCTGGATTCTTGGTGCCTTGCGTACTGGACTCGTAATGAGGAAATTGGACTGGAAAAAGTAAAACAGAAAAGGAAGAATCAAGTGTTAAAACACGACCGACAGACTGCATCCAGCTAGCACCATTGCTGCTCATATTGCTCGTTTAGCTGCTAAACCTTAAGCAGAATCGTATCTGCTTTTTCTCTATTCTCCTCGATTTTTTCCTTTTTTATGCACATCCTCCGCTGAATACGTTTATGAATTCACGAGCCTTCTGTTAATTGTTTGTTTTATATTGTTTTTGTTTTTGTTTTTGTTTTTGTTTTTATCTTGCTGCTACATATGTGTTCATACCATGTAACTGAAAACAGACATCCTGGCAGGCTGGTTCAACAACGGCTTATTGTAGTGTAGCATAGAGGTTGATTTTGGCTCGAATCCTAGCAATATGGTTCTCGACGTAGAGTGATTTATCAGCACAATAAGGCCTTGATCTACTTGAGCAGATCTGCAACGGCCTGCACATGCAGAGTGTTTTTATTTTTTGCGCTTATTCCACTCCGAGCCACCGCCGCTGTTTGTGAGCTCAACCCACAAAGGCAAAAGCACCCTGCTTAGCATGACATTTGCAAACAGACAAAACAACCTAGTGCTAAATATTTTTATGTGTTTGTGGCTGGCATATTGTAATGATAGTATTTTTGATCAAAATTCCCTTTGGGCCTTGAAAGGAAGAACTGCCAGATTATACATGTTTTACTATAGTTATAGATTTGAATTCACTCTCTCTGACTTTTCATTTGGTTAAAATTTATCCATTTTACTGGAATGTTCTATGCTATACTACGCGTAATTCTTTCGATTAAACCGCTTTTTCTGCTGTGACGCTGTCTCATGTAGTATACCAAACATCCTCGAACCGAGTCCAGAAACGTCGCCGCCGTAAGCTGTCAGAATTGTCTCTCTTTGATAAAATGCTGAAAAATATCCTAAATTTCTCATTTACGAGTTATGCTTTTTTAAGGTTTCGTACTCGAAGGTTTCGTACTCAAAGATTTTTTCAAAGCAATGCCTTCAAACATTTAATAGTTTTAAGACTTTTCTTTTTATTATTTAGTTTGTTGGTTTTACATATCGAAATGAACTGAGTCAGTATGACAGAGCGTATTTGTAAGTCAACTAAACTCATGTATGCCAGTACTATATTTCTGCTAAAAGAACTATTATCTAAACCTCTTTTAGCTTGTGTATGCAACAAGAAAGAAAAAAAAATATGTCCCCTAGAAAAATAAAGAAGTGGTGAATGTAAAAGGTCGACAAACATGTACCCTATTAGTTTTGATAATAAAATCAGTTATTTAAGTGTTGCTTGATGGGGAAAGCGCAAAACATACAAAAACTATCTGCCTATCTGCAGTACCCGGAACAACATATATAAATTTGCGCATATAAATCTACTCATTTGGGACAGACCCTTCCAAGCAAAAAAAATTATATAAACTATGATTGTTTATACATACCCAAATTCTAGGTATAGATTCTAATAAGACGGATTTGCAGGATGATACAATCAATATACGCCTTTCGCTAAACATGGAAGCTTCGTACTGTGGTTATGCATCCCTGGTATACCCAAAAAAGGAAAACAGAGAAAAACAAAATCATGAAGTAAAGTATCACCAACATCTCCAAACATAAGGGAAGTTCCAAAGGAAAAATAGTAGCTTGCAGACCCCAAATAGCCAGCCATAGTTGCAGCAGGCATAGCAGTTTGTTGCAGCAAAACTATTAAGTCATTTGCTGATGAGGAAGCACAACGAAACAAGACTACACTACAAAACCTAACTTCATCTAGAATATCCTCTCACTAACGTTTCCAATATTGTCGGTGACTAGCCTACACATTATATCTCATCACTAAGGCTAATTATATTCTTCAATCCAGTAAATCATTTTGCAAGAATATATTAGACACATTATATCCCAGTTTTAAAAAGTGCACAGAAGAAAAATAATACTAAACTAGGGTTTTTGGGTTTTTCCTCTGAATTCATTATCAGATAAACAACGAGTAAAAGAGGCGCTATGAGGATCCTCAAATTACCATGGTTATGCCACGAAGAACAGAAAAAAAAGTTTGAAATATATTCATTGAGTATTAACGCAGATGGCACACGTATGGCGTCTGGTGGGCTAGATGGCCAAGTTCGTATATGGTCGATAGACACAATTCTGAGATTTCAGCACTTTGATCCATTACAGTCTCAGTCCTCAACTCCTGCGTTAGCGACAACGGCAACGACAACAAAGAAAGATAATAGACTGAGCGAAACCAAGGCCAGTGATGTAAACATGCCAGATAAGTCTCTTTGTCGTCCACTTTGCAGTATGGCGCGCCACACCGGAGCGGTAACCACAGTCAAGTTCTCACCCTCTGGTAGATTTTTAGCCACAGGTTCAGATGACAGGGTGGTGCTCATTTGGGAAAAAGATGAAGAGTTTACACAGCGGCCCAAAGCATTTGGCGAAACAGAAGCAGAGCTTGAGCATTGGACTGTGAGGAAAAGACTCGTGGCACACGATAATGATATCCAAGGTATTGCATGGGCTCCAGATTCCAGTATTTTGATCACAGTAGGACTCGACCGTGCAATTGTGGTTTGGAATGGTTCCAATTTTGAGAAAATTAAGCGATTTGATGTTCACAATTCCCACGTTAAGGGGGTGGTGTTCGACCCTGCTAACAAATACTTTGCTACTGCTTCAGATGACAGATCAGTGCTCATTTTTAGGTACCATAAGACCACGGCTTCAAATGATATGACTTTTTCTATTGAACTGAGCGTCACAAAGCCATTTAAGGGGTCTCCACTAACTAGTTATTTTCGCAGGCTATCATGGTCACCAGATGGACAGCATATTGCAGTACCCAATGCCACTAATGGACCTGTGACATCGGTTGCCATAATTAATAGAGGAGATTGGAATAGCGATATCAGTTTAATAGGACATAGCTCACCTTGTGAAGTTGCATCATTTTCTCCAAGACTATATGATTTTCTGCAGTCGCAAAAACAAGATCAACAGCAACGAGACAAACCAGATGGTAAGAAAAATAAAAAGCCCAAGTTATGCTCAGTGGTTGCCACGGCAGGCCAAGATAGAGCACTAGCAATTTGGAAGACATCAACCACCAGACCAGTGCTAGTGGCCAATGATATTTGTTTTAAAACAATTAGCGATATGGCTTGGTCACCAGATGGACGAACCTTGTTTTTGAGCTCTCTAGATGGGACCATAACTGTTTTATTTTTTGAGGAAAACGAGTTAGGCCCAGAAATTCCGCTAGAGCAAAATGGTTCTTACTTGTATAGATACGGTGGAGATAGAGAAAACATGGTTTTTCCTGAAAGCGTCGAACAATTGAAATTGGAAGAAAAGGCAAGCAAGATTAAGAGTTACGTGATTGAATCAAAAACGGACAGGTTGATGAATAAAGCAGATGGTTTTGAAAAAAATGCAAAAATTGGCAGCACAAGCAGGAGTGGCATAACGACCCCAACAAAGCAGCAGGCTAAGACTATTGATGAAGAAAAATCCAAAGTTAGCAAACCAGTGACAATGCTAAGCTCAAGAAAAAAATTACAACAGACCATTTCAATAACTAAAGAGGGTAAAAAGCGTGTAGCGCCAATGCTTATGTCGGCGAACACACAGCCTAAGCTGAACAACAACGAATTCGCAATAAATCCAGTGGCCAATGCATCATTTAGTAAGGAACTTGATCAGACAAGAAAAGATATGCTATCAAGCTCTTTATACAAATTTCCTAAATCTGGAGTCAAATCGTTGGTGAGTGGGATTCGTGAACGTCACATTGATGTTGCAAATCAAGGAGAAGATCTGACAGTTGACGATGATACAGTGACAATGCGCCCTCCATTCACACCACACACTAACAGTGGCGGCAATAATAGCAGTGGTAGTGTTTCCAGTATAGGTACCAATTTTGCAGGAGGCATGGAAACGAGAGGCAAAAAGGCTTCCACAAAGAAGAAAATGGATATTGATTATCCTGATTACATGTGTGAAATTGTTCGCAACTCTTTACAAGGAACAGCGTTGCTAAACTACAGCACATATTCTGTGCGAAACACTAGCACATTGGTAGTATTATCGCAAAGCAGAAAAGTAGGCAGAGAATTTCAATCAAATTTATCTTTACATATTCAGAACAACTATGAGTACGATAAAGATAACAAGATTGATAAAGAGTTTGCTAAATTGCCAACAAGAGTCGTCAGTACTGACACAAAGGGCCGGAAACGGTTTGAGATTTTCTTACCTCACTCTATTGTCAATGCTATAGGTAACGAAGAGTTGAAAATTTGGATCATGGTAAGCGATCAAGGCTCTATTTTTTTAATTTCAGTTTACGGAAAACTTGTATATCCTCGTATTGATATTGGAGCAAACATCTGCGTGTTGAAAAACTACGGCCGATATTTGATGGTAGTGACAAACACAGGGCTGATGTATCTCTGGGATATTGTTGATTTCAAGATGATTAGTAATAATATATCGTTGGCTCCTTTTATTAACACCATAACAGTGAAGATTAACCAGGATGACAAAGAGCACAATAAGTCGAAAGGAAATAGAGAAGAAATAATCGTGGAAGACGAGTCCCAGGATTCCAAACGGGTCATTACTTCTTGTGAGTTAAACAGTAAGGGGGTCCCCATCTTTGTTTTAGATGATGGGGACGCCTATGCTTGGTCAGCACTGTTGTTTTGCTGGGTGAAACTCTCTGCTGAGGAATTCACTAGCGTCGCTACATTTTGCATATAATGTGTAATGTTTGTACTTTTGTATTATATTATGACTGGCGACAAAAAGCCAACGAATCATTCACTTTATATTTCCAAAAATGTTACCACGTGTGTTGTAAAGGAATAATTTATGGCAGAAGATTGTCTTCTTCTTTTAAAAGCCTCAGTGAAACAGACCCCTCAGATCTGAACATGTTCGATGTGGACATGTTGAGCATTCTCTGGAACGTGAGTGTGAGCTGTCATCAACGCCAATTGATTGACGATCGTTAACAGTGTCCCAGGGCTCCCACGCGCAGAGGGCAGAAAGCCGCCAATCTGTCGCTGCTCCGATGTTATTTTTCTACTTCTGTTTTTTCTTCCGTCTGGGCTCTCTCGGCTCACTCACTAAAACACTCTGTCTGCAACAGCAACAACTGGATAAAGACAAACAAGAGGCATATTGGTCGTACACTTAGTTGAATTATAAAAGCCAATTAGTTTTTATTCAACCCGATCCTTTTTTACTGCTCTTTAGCTGTCTATCATTCTGTTTGGTTCTCATCATATTCACTTTCGTTTTAAATTAATCAATTTCAATCAATACTGCGCTTCGTGTCCTTCAGATTAGGCAGCAAATAATCACACTATAATCAAAATGAGGTATGTCTTTGTTTTCACGCGAATCTAAATAACAAATAAGGATTTGTTTTGACAGCTCTGGTTTATGGTTTTTAGTTTGCGATTCTTTCACCAGACAGATCACTTTTAGAAAAATGCTTAATTTATCTTTTTTGTCAACGGCTAAGAATGTTATCATCCTATTCTAAAACAATATTTACTAATACAATTTACTATTACAGCGGAAGATTTGTTCGTGCCTCCAAGTTTAGACATGTTTTTGGGCAAGCAGCCAAAAAGGAACTCTGCTATGATAATCTCAGAGTCTCCAACAATGCATGGGACAGTAATTTGATCAAAGCCAACTCCAAGTTTTTGGCAGTCAACTGGGAGGCTTCTGGGGGAGGTGCTTTTGCAGTTATTCCATTGAATGAAGTGGGCAAAAGTCCTGATCTTGTTCCTCTCTTCAGAGGCCATACTGCTGCCGTTTTGGATACTGATTTTAATCCATTCAATGAACGCGAAATCGCATCAGCTTCAGATGATGGTAAAATTGCCATCTGGCAAGTCCCTGAAGATTATTCTTTTTTCGATTACACTGACGCAGAAGGGGAAATCAAAACAATCACTCCAGTGAAGAAGTTGTCTGGTCACTTGAGAAAAGTTGGTCATGTCAAATATCACCCATTAGCAGAAAACATTCTTGTTAGTTCTTCGAACGACTACAGCGTCAAAGTTTGGAATGTTGAAACTGGCAAACCAATCTTGACTTTGCAGCACAAAGACATTGTTACATCTTTCAGTTTTAGTTACGATGGTAACAAACTTGCAACTACTTCGAGAGACAAAAAAATTAGAGTCTGGGACTTGAGAACTGGTGAATTGTTGCAGGAAGGTGCAGGTCATTCTGGTGCTAAGAACTCAAGATGTGTGTGGTTAGGTAAAGCTGACAGAATCGCTACCACCGGGTTTTCGAGATTGTCTGACCGTCAAATTGGTATTTGGGATGCTGCTAACATTAGCGGGGGCCCAATTGGTGGATTTTACAACATTGATTCTTCTGCTGGTATCATGATGCCATTTTTTGATGACTCTACCAACATTTTGTTTTTGGCAGGTAAGGGTGATGGTAACATTCGTTACTATGAATATACCCCGCAAAATGACGAATTGTACGACATTTCTGAATTTCAATCTATAGAACCGCAAAGAGGCTTTGCTATTGCGCCTAAGCATGCTGTAAATGTCAAAGAAAACGAAATTGTCAGAGCTTACAAAACCGTCAGAGACAATGCTATTGAACCAATTTCATTTATTGTTCCAAGAAGGGCAGAAATGTTTCAGTTTGACATATATCCAGATGCTCCATCAACCAAACCAGCCTTGACCGCCAGCGAGTGGGAAGATGGAAAAAAGGTCAAGGGTCCGGTTGTTTTTAACATGGAATCGTTGTATGAAGAAGAGGTTCAGCCAGTATTTAATAAAACGGAAAGTACTGCTGCGACAACCGAGCAAAAACCAAAGATTGAAGAGAGTAAGTCAAAAGTGGATGAAAAACCAAAAACTGAACAGAAGAAATCCGAGCCTACTTCCGGAACTGCTTCTCCAAAAATTTACCAACAACCTAAGTCCTCAATTGACGACTTGCTAGAAAAGAAAGAAGTTAATGATTTGATCAAAAAGGCAGAAGATTTAGACGGTCATAATAAAACAAAGGACGATGACGCTGCTTGGGGTGATGATGATGAAGGTGAATTCAAGCCGCAATACAAAGAAGAGGATGACAAGACGCCAGCAATCAAATCAGTTCCAAAACCCGATGGTCTTTCAAGACCAGCAGCTCCAACTGAACCTAAATCAGTAAAGAAAGCAGAGCCTAAACCAGAAGTGAAGCAAGAAAAGCAAGCTGAACCAAAGCAAGCGGAACCAAAGCAGGTAAAACCAGAGGCTGTTGATTCTGCAGCTAAGGAAACCGAAGAAAAAGTTCCAGTTGCAGCATCAACGCCAGCACCAGCATCAGCACCAACACCAACGCCAGCACCAACAGCAGCATCTAAGGCTGCTAGCTCCACCAAGGGTGGCGCTACATTGAAAGGCACTGTTGAAAAGTTGGCATCACTCGTTGATAAATTAGAGTCTCAAATCTCTTCCTTGCAAGAAGCTAACCAAGCTAAAGACACAAAGTTGGAAGAACTTGAAGAAAAAATCAACCAATTGTTGAACAAATAATGTTAACAAATAATGTTAATAAAGCACTGAATTGGTTGATATCTTTGATTTGAATACCACACTGTACAATCTGTAATACTTCCGTTTTTTTTTTTTTTTTTATCATATCATATCTTTTTGTTTACATACAAAAAAACTACTATCAAACTTCTTTTTTTGGCTTTTTGTTTTTGAATAATTTCTTTTTTTAAAAAAATTCATGTTTATTTCTACCTTTTCATTACTTCCTCACTAACATACAAAATTTATATAAAACTGATCTAGCCTATTGGACGTTGTAATTATACAGTCATGGCCAACTCTGTAAATCTGGAGATTCGGGACAACACGCTTTTTCCCCAGGTTTTCTTAGTACTTTTCATCGAAAGCGCACGTGCTCATAACACATCGAAGGTGATGTTAACTATTAATGATCTTTTTCTTTTTTTGAGTTTTTTCTGGATTTCGGGTTTTGCAGCAAGCGCGAGCATTTTTTCATATTTCTTTTTTCGAAGACAAGCTTGCAATAAATTATTAAAGTCATTTTATCGTTTTAAGTAGTTCATTGATGATTGAATAACAGCTTCTTTTAGCAATTCTTTACTCTTTCTCTTGTTTTCTTTGCATTACTGATTCTTGGTTTGTTTCTGTTTATCCTATTTCTTGATCTAGTCCTTGTTTCCTGCATCTCATCAGAACAGTGGCGAGACCAGATATTACAGTGATATTGAGCTTCTTGAGTGGCAAGCCAATTCTCAATATATAACATTTGGATTGTTTTTCCAACATTTTGCGCTTTCATTTGCATTTTGTATATTATACCATATTTATACCTTCTCATTTCAACAACATGTCAGAACCTATTGATAGACCTGCGATGAGCATTGAATCAAAAAGCAACATCGAAACAACATCAGAGATCAACTCATCTGCCAAGGCCAATTTGACTAAGAATCAAGAAAATCAAAGGATTGGCGAGGGATCTACTGGTGCCCAATCTAAAAACAAACAACCGTCCAAAAAGAAATCATTTTCTAAAAAAAAATTTGGTGGTGGCGGCGGCAATAGCAACACAATGAATAGCAGTAATAATAATCATAATAGACAACATAAAAACAGAAATAATAGAAACGCCTATAATTCTAATAGCGGCGGCCTTTATGATGGTTTTGATGAAGATCAATTTGAGCATGAGATTTTTGCCAGTCAGTTAAACCTGAGAAACAAAAAAGGTCAGATCTCCATCAATCACTTGTTGGACTGGTCGTTACCTGAAAGAGAACAATATCACGGTAATGGCAACAACTCCTATGATAAAAGAAAACTGAGAAGGCTGAGACGCAGTGATTACGAGAAAAGTGCATTGCATTTAACTGGTAAGGAGTTTATCAACGCTAATTTCAGATTTATTGTGGATTATCGAGGCAACTATGATACTCAAAAACTTGATCCCAATGTTCCTCTTGACTACAACAATATTTTGAGAGTTATTATCAGACATGGCAATGCATGCCCAATTTGCCTCGATGAGGATTTATCAAACGCACCAAGAATGGTCAGTTGTGGTCATTGTTTCTGTTATACTTGTTTGCTCAATTATTTAGATTCCGAAGATGGCGATACAAACAAAAAGACCAACAGTGTGAATGCAACAAATTATAAATCTCAGCAAAAACCAAAAAAATTTTGTCCATTATGTGCTACGAAGATTAAGCCTGAAGAGATTTTGCCAGTGCTTTTAGATAGTACGTCGTTTGATGAGAAGTTTGAGACGCCAAAAGTGAATCAAGATGCTATTTTTAAGCTTATGGTGAAGCCTCATGATGCATTAATTGCATTACCGATATCTAAGAATCCGGATTTTGCCAAGTTGGGGGAGATTCCATGGTGTTGCGACGAATACAACAATATCAATCAGGACGTTTTCCCATATGCTAGATTGATGAAGGGTAACTTGGATTTCATTTTGGAGCAGTACAAAGTGGAGATTGATACAATTAACGAGACATTTGCTAACGACCAGTTGATGTTTGATTCTTCTACTGAGAAGTATGTTAAGCAAGCCGTGAAGGCAATTGAGGACCAAATAGATTACATGAAGCTCAGTTTTGGCAAACCCAAGGATTATGTACCAGAGAAAAGTAGCTTTAATGAGCAAAGTATTAGTAATTTGAAGCTCGATGGTGATGAAGACAGAACATTGAGATATAATCTGGGTAATTCATATTTTTATTATCAAACGAATTTCAATTCCTCTGTCAAGTATATTTTGTCTGGATTAGATATCAAGATTTTGAGGGCGGTATTTGATGATTATGCCAGTTTCCCATCTACATTAGTGTTACCAGTAGAAAACATTGTTTTTGGAGAAGTTTTAACGGAGAATAATGTCAACAAGTACAAATACCTTTCTCATTTGCCATTTGGTACAGAGTTGGCATTTTTGGAAATTAACTGGTTATTGGGTAATAGAGACAGCAGCAAATTCAGATTGCCGGACAATGTTTTTGCAGTGTTCAAAAGAGAGCTCATGAGCCGGTCGCGGAATAATAAACGGAAAATGCAAATGGAAGAGCATGATAGAAAAGCTGCATTGAGAGACTTGGAAATCAGAACTAAAGAATTTTACGAAAGAGAAAACGAATCATTTTTCTATCCACAAGGTGATTATGCTTCGAGAAATAGAGGCTATGAGGACTATTCGAGCAGTACGAGTTACATTCCACTTGGATCCGAAGCATCAGTTGAAGATCAAGAACTGTTGGATGTTGGGCTTGATGAATTGCAACCTCTGCATGTGCATGAAAATGAAAATGAGCAAGAGAAACCACCACAAGGAGGCAATTATACTACGACGGTATGGGGTACGAGAATACTAAAGTCTAGTGTGACTGATATAGATGAAGGTCAGTATGACGATAATGGTATTGACACTGAAGAACTTTTGAGACAGGTCCAGGAACAGCAGGAAGCCAATAAGGGGCCAGGGAAGAAGAAAAAGGGCAAAAAGCGGTTAGTGTTGCTTACTAGTAGCGGCCGTGGTGCATAGCGAAGGTCCTTGCAAAAGCGAAACTGATTTATTTCCTTATTTTTACTAATTTGGCTGTATCTAAGTGGTTTTTGAGTGCAACCTTTATGTATGTGTATGCTCTTGCATTACGTGCTATTTATGTCATTTTTCATAATTTTTCATAGTTTTTCATAATTTTTTATAAACTTTTGGCTTTGTCTATTTTTATTTTTTTTCTTTTTTTTTGCATGCGAACCATCTTCTCAAGCTGGCTACAGCTATTGTTTACATGTTTAATGACGTTATGATTTAAAGTTAAGTCTTCAGAACGAGGCGAATTGAGTAAAATATAAAGTAGCGCACCAAGAGGAGTGTATAGTGAAAAGATCAGATCACTAGTCTATATATAGATCAGCGTCACTTTCTATCCAGTGGATCCACACGATCCTTCAAACAGTGGCAGGCGCAGGTGACTTACGGTAGGTTTCAGCGTAATGCTGCACAATGCAGGGTGAGCGCAAAACGCGTCTCAGTCTGGTGCCCGTCTTGAGGGACAGAAGGCAGTGGTTCATTAGAAAAGCACCACCTAGAGCTTTGAAGGGAACCGGGAGCACAGATGGTTGGTGTTTGTGTTTATTGAGGGCACGTTATATCTGTGATAGCAGATATATCCGACTTACCTGGATCAAGGTCCACGGCTCTGGTATGCTGCCCTAATTTATGTAACTGAGTAAAACGCGATGCGACCTAGTTGACCGATTGATCTCAGCAGTAGTGTTGGCTGTGCCTGCGAGAAGCAACCAAAGTGGGCCGGCTTGGCTGAACCGCTATTCATCCGTCTCCTTCATTAATACTGACTACCGCAGACGAAAAAACAATTATTCTGAGCGGCCATGTATTCGCTCCAGGGAAAATGGTAAAACGCGCTGTTGCTGTTACGTTGTAAGGATATTTTTCATATATATAGACTACCCGTAGTTACTCCTAGCCTTTTACTGCCTGGCCACCTTCAGCAGGTTCAGTGTGTCTGTATTAAATGGCAGTATTGCCAGCATTAGAGTGCTTTCAAGATGTATGTGTGTATGTATATTCGTACATATATATATATATTTATACATTTTATCAGAAACCACGGCCAATGGGGGTTACGGATGCCCAGGGTGCGGGAAGCCGCTCGGGAGCTTCGGCAAAGAGACTGGTTGCCGGCCATACATTGCAGCACTGTAACGCACTGTGCGATGTGTACAACAACGAAAATTTTGCTAAGGGATATTGAAAAGAGACCA
>JXWR01001674.1_pt1 | contig 12591 bp, 7 predicted proteins | sample 315541 | NCBI WGS metagenome assembly JXWR01 (sample SAMN03273951, study PRJNA271842) | soil metagenome | isolation source: rice field ambient CO2 | place: India: CRRI Experimental farm Cuttack,Odisha-753006 | collected 2013-12-17
AGTGCTATCATTCTGCTGCTGCTGTGACCGCTCTTCTTGTTTCTGTTTCAAAATTTTCTCAGTTGCAGACTGCGGCGTCAGCTCTAATCTCTTACTTTTACTCTTAATATCTGACGTTTTACTGGAATTTTTGAGCTCACCACTAGTTTGGCGGATCAATGAAGGACGCTTATTCTGCATTGTGGATGATGATGCCGATACTACTGGGACAACTAGACTGTTTGGATTTTGGTATATTTGTTTATTATTGATAAGCTTCGACTTGCTGTTACTGAATATGGAACTGTAATTGCCGTTTCTGTGATCATTGCTAAGAAGTGAATTGAAATTCGTCGGTGTAAAGTTACTGAATTTGCGCTTTTTCACTTGGTCAATGTTTTTATTATCGTTATTGTAATTCTCTTGTGGCAAGCTTTGATTGTTGCTGCTGCTGTTGCTTTTGTGATTCATATCATGTTTGTTCTCAAAATATTGGCTGACGTTGTTATTGGTATTATAATAAGTCTTTGTGTCAGTTATCATTATAGCTTCAGTGCCACAGTTTATGCTTTAGGCTTGCTAAAGTGAAATGTACAAGAACTGTCAATCTTCAAATTGTTTTAACGATAATTCCAAATTAAAGGAAAAAATAAATATTTAAACAAAAACATCGTCTACGTCACATGATCATGACACCCGCATTCACCCGCATATAGAGACGTCTTAACATGAATTCATATCTGCTTTAGTTCTTCATTCCTAGTATTTTCTATGCTACAGGAACTAAATCGGTGGGCTACCTACTTCTTTCTTCTACCTTTTCCCTTCTTCTTTTTGCCCTTGCTTGAACTGCCCCAGTCATCATCATCATCAGAATCCAACGTTATCCCCTTCTCAATTGCCTCAGATAATTTCCGTAGCTCGGCGTCCTCCTCATCATCTTCATCATTGCGACTAAGATTGCTGTTATTTTGACTGTTGTTGTTATTGTAATTGTTTTTTATGTTACTGTTGTTGTTATTATTACTATTGCTCTTCTTTTTTTTCTGCTTTTTATTTTTCTTTTTGGATATCGAGGTGGCGTTTTTGTTCATGTTGTTGGTTTCAAAAGGTTCTGGCAGTATTGTGTCCGATACTCCGAACTCATCAATGTTATTATCAATGATTTCTTCAGCCGCTGAGGAATCATCTCCAATATCATAAGAGGAATCCACATTAGTACTCAAAGGTTTATTTTTTTTAGCTTCCATTGCATCGTGTTTTTCCACGCTATCCACATTATTCACTTCTTCTTCCTCGTCCGCGGTAAGAAAGTCATCATCATTAAAGCTATCGTTCAAACCGTCATCAAGGCCCAATGCTAAACCCTCTTTCTTCATTTGCCAGCGGAGTCTATTAACCTCTTTTTTATGCTTCTTGGAAGATTCATGCGACTTAAATTGCTTGTCGCTCTTAAACACTTTATTGCACACCACACATTCATAATAATCAGACGCATCATCTTCAAAACCACCATCGTTGTTGTCCAAATCACTATTATAATCACCATCATTACCATTATCATCATCACTGCCATTTTCAGGAGAACTGAAATTTCTTTCGACCTCAGCAAGTTCTTCAGGGTCATATTTTTGCCAATCTTGCAATTCGAAATTCTCATTCATTCTCAATTTTTCTCTCTCTAGTCTTTGGATCTCCAACTGTCTTTCCATATCTGCCTTTTGTTTCTCTTTTCTTTTTTTCTCTAGATGCTCCACGCCTTTCTTGACCCTTGGATCTCTTTTCTTGATGAACGCCACAAAAGATCTCACCGTTTCATTGTACTCTTTTTTAGCCGCATCTCTCGTCTTTTTATTCGTCTTTTCAATGGCTCTTCTGGTCCGACGATCCATTGTCGAGCTATACCGATAATTATCCCTCCAAAAAAAACTCTTCACTGTACTGAAATTCGACCAACCAGCATAAAAATTTCGCACAACTGTCTCGTAATCACTTTGTGAATGGCCAAATATTGGGTACTTCAAGTCCGCTCCAACATAACCTTCAACATCATCATTAAAAAACTGGTATCCTTGCAAGTTCTGCAATTTGCCAGCACTGACTTCTTCAGCAGCAAGTGCAGAAAAGACACTGCCAGCAACTCGGTAAAATCCTGCCACTGTGTCGTCATAGCGTTGATATAGCACTGGATCAAAAAATCTAAGTAATTCATTAGCAGTGATACCGGCTTCGTCTACATATGATTCGTCATCTTCCTCGTCACCATATGAACCACCACCAACACCGCTTCCTTGTCTAAGAATTTGGTTCTTGTGAGAGTCATAGAACGCTCTTTCTTGGGGATCAGAAAGCACTTCGTATGCAGCTTTGATCTCTGCAAAAATCCTCGTGCATTCTTCAACCTTGTCCGGGTTTTTGTCCGGATGATACTTGAGTGCGTTTTTGCGGTACGCCTTTTTGATTTCGGTATCTGAGGCAGTTGACTCTATGCCTAAAAGCTCATAGTAGTCGGTTTTCATTTTATAAAATGTGAAGAAACCAGAGAGCCACAGTTGTCTATATCTAAAGGGGTTGTGATGTTGTGCTGATGAAATTTATATGTTGATTATAATCATCATCACATCATCATTATCATTACTGATCTCTAAGTAAAGCACGAAAAATTTCAGCGATGTCAGGCCACGTGACAGGATAACAAATCTGAATTCTATGGTGTATATACAAAGGAAGGAAGTATTTAGTATTAGTCATTGTGAGGGAGGAATGATTGAAGGTTATTTATGGCTCTTTGATGAAGAAAGGAGAAAGCGAGATTACTATCATGTACCCAATTTATGAAAAGCTGACAAAAAGCAGAAGTAACATCTCATTACAATGTAGCAAAATAGGTATCAAATACTTTACAATACCAATAATGAAGCAAAAAAAAAAAAAAAAAAATTCTTTATAACAATAATGACAATGAGAAAAATAATACAAACAATAACAGTAAATAGAATAAAAAGCAAAAAAAAGCAAAAAGTAAAAAGTGAAAAAGTAACACAACGACAAAACCATAATAAAAAGGAAAAGAAACCAGCAACAATTCATAAATAATAATTTTTCGCATTGGAAAAATATAGGTGGGTCATTATCATCAAAGACTTCTTCTTTATTTTTAACTCTCTTATTGCTTGAGAGGATTTAATATAGTCGTAAGTAAGCTGAAAAAAGTAAAGTCATTCATGGTCTTTTAAATAGCATGATTGCATGAAGTAAATGAAAACAAAAAAGCAAAAAAGTAACCAGACAGAATAAAAACAAAAAACATAACGTCTACTGTAATGTAATCATAATTATTCCCCTCTTAATGCTCTAATAACACTTGGTCTTCTCATCATATGTTTCGTCCACTTGTAAACTTCAGGAAACTCCACTTTGATATTAATTCCAATTCTATCAACGACATTATTCCAAGGCACGAATGACAAATCAGCAACCGTGACATGATCACCAACGAGCCACACTGGATAATCAAAAAACTTGGATTGTGATATTGGAGTGACTCCGGAAGAATAAGCCGCGGCATTATCGGTATCTAGTTCCATAATTAGCAGTTCTCTTCTTTCAGCTAATGCCATTTCAATCACGCCATAAACTCTTCTCACTTCATCAGTATATCTTTCTACAGCACTAGGCACCGACTGAGAATGGAAATATCTAAAATGTAAAGCTTGGCCAATCATCGGGGCATGTCCTGAAGTCTGGAAAAAAAGCCATGATAAGACCTGTGACTTGTCTGCCAAATTATTGGAATATAAACTACAAGAACCGTTCCCACTGTAGTTACTATCAATGTATTTTTCCACAAGGTACAAAATTATTGCTCCAGATTCCCAAATGGCCAAATTATTATTATCATGGTCTATTATCGCTGGTACTCTAGCATTTGGATTTATTGAAACAAACTCTGGTGCCCTTTGTTCTCCATTGTTGAAATCAAGGAAAATGGTTTGATACTTGAAGTTCAATTCAGATAATATAATTGCCACTTTGAATCCATTCGGAGCTGACCTATGAGAAAATAAAGTGATGCCTGAAGTTGGCTGATTTTGGAAAAATTGGGATATTCTGGAATCATTATTTGATTCTTGAACAAGATGATTCTGTAGTTCGCTATTGCTGTTATTTATGTTGTTGCTGTTGTTATCATTCTGGTTACCATTATTTGATATATGAACGCTCTTCAAAGCAAATGATAGATTCGATATTGGCGGCTTGTTATCCATATTGATTCAAACTTAATGTATTTTTTTTCTTGTTTATTGATTTCTTCTTGTAGCCTTGTCTAGATCTCTGGCGTCACGCTAACAGTACTGAAAAGAAGGGATGTGCAAAAATTATGACAGAATGTAGTGGTGATTCTCCGCAAACTGGTAACACCTAAGTAAGACAAACGCGTTGATGGGAAATGTAGTACACAAGTTGGGACCAGAACGTATAATAAGGGTAGGGCAAGTGTAAGACAAGAGATGATAGATTTACCAGCACCTATAAATGACAATACCTATGCAGTGACTTCTCTGCTTACTCTTTAGTATCTTCTTTTTTATTAGTCTTGCGTCTCTCTCTTTTCTCTTCTTTCTTTCTCGTTCCTTTTTTCTTTTCTCGTTTTTTCCACATTTGCGTGGGAATTTTCCGTCTTTTATGCAAACCAGAAACCGCCGCCAAACCCACAATCACGTGGATTTTACACTAACAAAAACTATGGCACAGTGTGGGTGCGTGCGAAACCGCACCGCGAATCCGCCGAAATTTTCCCGATTTTTACAAAACGAAACCCACTGCGCCGGAATTCCTTTTATCGAGCGCGGATAGATGATTCATTTGACAGGGCGGATAGAGGCGCGGATCATGTGAGTTTCCACTGCATACGTATGTATACATCTGCATATTACTGTTTGTATGGTTTGATAGCGAAGAGCATGAAAAAAAAAATTTTTTTTTTCTTAGTAGTGTAGGATAGTAAAGTATGAGAGATTTCTTGATGTATCATTTACTTTTAGATATTTAGTCTCGACATAGTGAAGAGATCCAGACCGCAACCAAAAACAATATTTCAAGATGCCTAGAAAGAAGAGTGCCTCCAAAAAAGCCAAAGAACAGCAAGAAAAACAACTTGCTGCTTTTCAACAACCGCAACAACTGCAAAAACAAGAAGAATTCAAAAAAAAGAAGTCTGTTAAGTTTCAAAAGGAAGATAACGTCGATGTGTTAGATAATGACACCAATGACGAAAGTGATGAAAGCAGCAGCTCCAGTGATGAAGATGAGTATGGTGAACTTCTTGACAACGAAACTGATTCCAAAATTAATCAAGTGTTATCTGCTTTGAAATCCAATGATAAGACATTACTCGATAGCTCAATACGGTTTTTTGAAGATCCTGAAGAAGCAGTAAGAAAATTACAGGCCAATGCCAACGGCAATACATCAGAAAAAAACAAACCAATGTATTTGAAAGATTATCATAGAATGAATTTGTTAAGCGGCAAGCCTATCATTGATGATGAAGAAGAAGGAAACTACGATGATGAAACTGGGGAGAAAATTAAGACGTTTGCTGAAACTCAAAGAGATGAAAGAAACAAATTGTTGTCTGAAATCAATGATGCGTTTAAAACCAGCGATCAAGAAGACAACAGCGATACCAAAGAAGATAAAGATGATAGTGACAGCGATAATGATGAGAATGACGACGATGACGATGAATTTCTAAAGAAGAAAACGCCAAAAGCAGCAACTCATGAAAAGATAGAAACTAAACTCCCTGATCCAGACAAGGATCAAGAAAAATTCTTGGAAGCTTTCTTGAGCACAAACGCCTGGATTCCTAGATCCAAAGAAGATCGCGAAACAATGAAAGTAGGCGAAGAAGACCCCGAGGCAATTCAAGCAGAACAAGAATTCGATGATGCGGTGGAAAATTTTGAAAAAGTGTATAATTTCAGATATGAAGATGCAAATTCTGCCGACATTATATCCTATGCTAGAAATCAAGCCACAATGAGAAGATCAAAAATGAACTCAAGAAAGAAGCAAAGATTAAAGAAACAGGAAAAAGTCAAAGAAGAGAAAAGACAACACGAAGAAAAAGTCAACAAGAAGAAGCAAGAAAAGATTAACAAAGTTATGGATAGATTAGCAGAGATTAAGAAAGCGATTGGTCAAGATGTGGATAACGAAGTAATCAAGAAGGTTTTTGGTGACAGTTTGTTGAATGACGATTTCGACGATAGCGAATGGGATAACAAGATGAGCGAGATTTTCAATGAACAATTTTATCGTGAAGAAGAAAAACCAGAATGGGGTGATGATGATGACATAATGAAAGAATTCTACGACAGTAAAAAGAAAGAAAATAAAAAGACAAGCATTGATAATAGTGATGATGATGATGAGGAGGAGGAGGAGGAAGAATCTGAAAAATCAAAAACCAAAACACAACAAGACATCAACAATGAGCTGTCAGATGAAAACGACGAAGATGAAAACGAGAACGAAGGCCAACCACCACGCAAAAAGTCCAAGAAGGACAAACTCAAAGAAAAGAAAGCTGCTAAAAAGGCCAAAGAAAACCTCAAAAGACAAGCCGAAGAAATTGTGCAATCCAATCTTGTTAAAGTTGAAGATGAAGTAGATGCTGACGATGTGAAAAGCGGATTCAAGAAAGATGAGGTCAAATTCAAATACAGAGAAGTAGCACCAGAATCATTTGGTCTTACGTCAAAGGAAATTTTGTTAGCTGGAGACAAAGCATTGAATGAATTTATTGGATTGAAAAAAATGGCTCCATATAGACCAGTGGAACAAATAAATAAAGATAGAAGAAAGGTTTCAAAGAAGAGAAGACTTCAAGAATGGAGAAAATCTACATTTGGTAGTCCTGATGGGGTGGTGTAAAATAAAGAATTAAAAATTTTATTAAGTCAATATGTTCATTTGATTAGTTTATGATAATGCATGGATTATTATTATCTTTTAAAATGTCATGTAAATATCTTGGCGATGGCAGTCGTCGTAAGTCCCGGTGTTTTTGATGTATTGGGAAGAAATTTCAAATTGTACAAATACATCCTTCCATTTAAAGAATAAAAGACTCAACACACCATCTTCGAGACCTCCGCTTTTTTTCTTTTTTTTTATTTTTTTATTTTTGAGCTTGATATACCTTTTATATAACTTTTCCCATGGCACTAATGTATAAGAAAAATAAATAAAGTTATATATTTACAATCAGGAAATAGAGAGAGTTTTGGTTTTTATTTCAAAATAATTAAATGCAATCTAATTCTGTGTCTTTCAACAGTATTTGTGTCAAAAAAGGTATTCATGGGTGTTACTACTATCCTAGCCGCCCTAAAAAATAAGCAAATATAATCCACACGAGTTCACAGTCTCCATTTTGGTATTTCGATAGCATCTGACTCGTGTTTTTGACATTTTGGTGCAGTCATAGTTCCAACAAGAGAAGCTTACTAAGAACTTCAACCATATTATATCAAACATTGGTTTAAACGTCTTAAATCATCACTTTAAACATCTTAAACCGTCACTTTAAACATTTTACACAAATTAAACAAGTCAAGCAATAATATATATATAAACAAAAAGAATCATAAACCTGATATAATAAATCCGACCATAGTCAAATAATTCAACTAATAATATACAAAAACCTCATTCATTAATTCCCTCGCTCACCTCGCCATGTAGAAGCACCTCAAGTAATTTTAGTTTGTCTATCCACTGATCTAGATACATCAACCCCATTAATTTTCTGCACATATGATGAAGTAGGCAACCATTTTCTGATACTGCGAATCTCATCATTAGCATACCCAGGGATCTTGATATTCCAATTTTTTTCCAAATGTAACTGAATATCTTTAGCTTCCACAGCATCAACTTTTCTTCTTTTAGCTAATCTGCAGGCAAAATTAGTAACACTGGTTACAAATTCATCAGCAATATCTAACAAGATTTCTTCAACATCCCCATCAATACAAGTTTCGCCATCACCTTCATCAAGCCCTACAGTTTTCACTAATTCGTTGAGCTTCCGTTTTGAGACTACCCTGTTTTTACCACTGCCGGTTTCCACTTCAAGGTCAGGAATTTTCATTATTCCTGGAGTGGAAAGAATTGGAGCAGATGCGAAACCACTATTAATACTTGGCTTAATATCTTTCAAAAGCACTGGTTCTACTGGTGATAATTTAAGATCTTTTGATATTGGAATGGAAGAAACTGGTTCTTTCAAGATATTCTTTTGAATTAAGGTGCTAGTAAGATCTGCGTGATCAGCTCCACCACTCACACTTCTAGTAGCGCTTCCAGCAACACTTGCCCCGTCAATACCAGCACCTGAGCTTTGTGATTTGGCTCTTGATGGATCAGACGATTGCACTGCAGGTGATTTTGCGCCTTCTGAATCTTTTCTATCAACAACGGACAGAGGCTGTTGTACTGGCTGAGGAGCTGGTCCCTGGGATCCAGGCCGTGACTGCTGCTGTTGCTGTTGGCTTCCTTTGAGCTGTTGCAGTTGCAGAGCTAGAATCTTAGCATTAACGTCGGCACGTTCCAGAGGTAACAGTCTGTTTGCTTGATATTGCCGAACCAGTTGAGATTGTGACAGCAGTGGTCGTGGTTGTGGTTGTGTTTGAGGTTCTTGTGACACATTTGGTTGTTGTTGCTGCTGATTTTGTGGCAGTGATTGTTGTTGTTTTTGTTGTTGTTGTCGCTGCAACTGTTGCACCTGCTGTTGAACATTATGTTGCAATGGGCGTTGAGTCTGTTGTAGTTGTTGCACTTGTGGTGATTGCTGCTGTTGTTGTCCTCCAATGGATCCTCTTCCGGCCAATTGCTGCTGTTGCTGATTATTATTATTATTATTGTTGTTGTTGTTGTTGTTGTTGTTATTCATAGCCATTCCCATATTTGCTGGAGACGAAATAATACTCGGAGAGCTTGGATGTGGAGACATTTGATTAGCAGCAGACATGCCACCGCTCACTACATCAATGCTGCCACTGTTTTGCTTTTGCACTTGTTGTTGTTGCTGTTGTTGATGCGCTGCAGCAGCCAATTGTGCTGCGCGACTCTGTGCTTGAGCTTGAACTTGAGCCAGCTGCGCACTAGATAATCCAGCCATTGGATTACCCATCTTGCTATTATTGCCTCCTCCTCCTGCTGCTGCTGCTGCTGCCGCCGCTGCTACTGCTGGTGGTGGTGGTACTCGTGCTCCTCCTCCTGCACGAGCAAAATTAGCCTGTTGAGCAGCTTTTGCTGCTTGACTTTTTCTGTACTCTTGGATAAGTTGGGCTCTTTGTTGTGGCGTCAATTTGCTGATCATGCTAGCATTAATTGGAACTCCATTCAACATCGGAATGTTTGGTGGATTGTTGTTGTTATTATTTGTATTTGTAGGAGTATTGCTATTGTTATTATTATTACTGTTGTTGTTGTTGTTGTTGTTGTTGTTGTTGTTGGTATTGGTATTGGTATTGATATTACCATTAGCTGCAATCTTAGAACCGTTAGTATTTTGACCAGCAAGAAGTGCTTGATTGATAAGTGAAGGGCTTTGAGAACCTGGCATGCCAACTTTTTGGCCATTCATAATCATATTAGTCTGCAACATGTTCATGTTTGGAGATTGTACTTGCAGAGGAACGTTTTGGTTTTGGTTTTGGCCTTGATTTTGGTTTTGCTGTTGTCTAATAGGCAGTTTTTGAGCTTGCTGTGCGGGCAGTTGAGCTGTCAAATTTAGATTTTGCTGTTGTGGTATTGACTGTTGTTGAACCGGCAGTTGCAGTTGCAGTTGCAGTTGTTGTTGTTGCTGCTGTGCCAATGTAGAAATGGAGCCCCTGTTTTGCTTAAGATTTTGATTCAATCTCAACATTAGAATTTTTATTTGTTCCAACTTGTTTTGTGTTGTAACTGCTTCTTGTTGAGCTCTCTGCATGGTTTCTGGCGGGATATTTGGCTTTTGCAAAAATGCACGATATCCAGCAAGTTTTTTGCTAAAATCTTGATAGAGAAAGTTTAATTTACGTAAATGTTGAACTTGGGTCATTAATGGAACACTATTCAAGCCACCAGAGCTGGCACCAGCACCAGCACCAGCACCAGAAGCTCCAGGAACTCCAGAAGCTCCAGTAAACTGATTTCCTGTACTATTGAAAGTATTTGCAGTGTTTACATTATTGTTATTTGGCCCAGAAGTGTTAGCATTAGAGTTGTTGATCATAGTATTATTACCAGCACTGGCATTATTCGAAGTCGAAGATAGCGCCGGACTACCGTTAACTGAACCAGCTCCAGCGCCAGTGGCATTCAAATTTTGACTTTGAGTACCACTGAAACTGGCATTTGATTGCCCTCCTGTCATAGCAGCAACGTTCTTCAATTGCTGTTGCTGTTGTTGTTGGTTCAAGTCGGTGATGTTTGGAGTGTTGGAAAAATTATTGATTGCAGTTTGCAGGTTACTCATGGATGATGCTGGTCTGGATAACGGAGATGCGACTCCTTGAGGACGAATATTAATTCCCATTGCTGCTTGCAAGTTGGGATTTGCATTATTCGCAGTGTTATTGTTGTTGTTGTTGCTAATGTTGCCATTATTACCATTATTATTATTATTATTATTACTATTATTATTATTATTATTATTATTATTATTATTATTATTATTATTATTATTATTATTATTATTATTATTACTATTATTATTATCATTTTGTTGCTGTTGCTGTTGTTGTTGCTGCTGCTGCTTCAATTTCTGATGGTTGGAATAACTGATAAGAATAGTTTTAATCTTATTTGCAGTAGCAAGATGCTTCTTTCCCTCGTCAGAATTGATACCAAGCTTTTTGCTTAATTCAAGCTCACTTTGATAACGCAACATCAACTGATGGAGCTGCTGCTGGCTTAGTTGCATTAGCGCTGGTCTTTGTTGGCCCTGGCCCGGTGCTGATGCCGAGACAGGGGTGGAAGCAGCTGAAGGTTGGTTATTACCTTGGGACTGGTTGTTGATGGCGCCATTGTTGTTGATGTTGGTGTTGTTCATTCTGAGGGAGACGGTGAGTATTTACCTTGTGAAGTTGAATTTGATGATGTCGGTGTCTAGGGAACGCGTTATGATATTGTGTCGAGTAGCGCAAGAAACAGTATCACCAACGCGTGGGGCAGCTGTATATAAAGACTGAGCAGCAGGGAGTCAGTCGGGAGCAGTGTAGCAGTATGTGTTCGTGCTACTAACTGAAGGAGTGTTGCAAGATAGTGTCTGTATATCAATATCAGTATCGATGTTGACGATTGTTTCATTTTGGGTGTTTTGGAAAGAGCCAAAATTTTGATCACGTGGTTTTCAATATTCTAATTGAGATGGTGATACCGATACACTGTAGTAGGTATATAGATGCTGTGATGCGATATGATATAAAGGCAAAGAGCAGCATATATCATAGACACTACAACAGAGATATACCCCCCCAAACAACTCACCATGGCACCCGCAATCCCCAAAGGCTTCCGTCACACACCCATCACAAAGCTCTTTCTTCTTTTTAACATTGCCGTTCCCGTCCTCATCTCCCTCAGCAACACCAAACACTGGCTCTTTCTCCAATTCGACCCATTCGTATTTCAGTGGAACCAACCATGGCGTATCCTCCTCAACCCAATCGCATTCACAAATGAGTCCCAGGTCTTTATTAGTTCCATCATATTATACCAACTCCGCACCTTGGAGCGACTTCAGGGTCCACATAGGTTCGTTTCTTTTTTAGTGTTGATTTATGCTGCACATATCGTTTGCCAAACTGCGGCAAATTTCATTGCAAAGTTGTTCTTGCCTGATGGTTGGAACTGGTTAGCAGGTTTCAATTATGCTACTGGTCCATTTCCAGTGCTAGGGGCATTACTCTATCAGTTTTATGCTTTGATTCCCGCTGTGTATTGCTTTGAAATAACTGACATTCTTCCAAACCCGACCACTACAAGGGCAAATGCAACAACTACTGAAAATAATGACGAACATCAGCATCAACTGATAGCACTGACAAGAGACATCCCAAAAAAAATCACCCTAAATGATAAAGCATTTATTTATCTATTCAGCATCCAAATCGCGTTAAGCGAGGGTCTAGATTCTCTCATTCCAATAACTACCGGCTGGATCCTCAGCTTTTTGATGAGTTCAGGAATCATACCGGGCAAATATTGGAAATTGCCTTTCTTTAACCAAATCTACAAGTTTTTCTACAAGACTAGCAGGTCAAGAAACATATTAACTAATGCTAATGCAAGCATTAGTATGGCTGGTACGACTGCTGCCGGTACTGTTGGAGCTGCTGGTACGGCTACTGGTGCTAATGTTAATGTCAACGATGCAGAAATTGGAGATGTTGATGATAGACTGAGAAGTCCCGAAAGTGATACTGAGCCAGTTAGGCCATTGGCTACCCAGTTTCTTGATTCCATAAGACGATAGGCTTGAAGCCAAGCTCAATGATTCTGTTGTCTGTTTCTATAATGTTTTTTTTTTTTTTTTTTTTCGCTCCTTTATTT
>JXWR01001379.1_pt1 | contig 12589 bp, 7 predicted proteins | sample 315541 | NCBI WGS metagenome assembly JXWR01 (sample SAMN03273951, study PRJNA271842) | soil metagenome | isolation source: rice field ambient CO2 | place: India: CRRI Experimental farm Cuttack,Odisha-753006 | collected 2013-12-17
TTTTGCTCACAAAAGTTGAGTCCATAAATAAATAGAAAATTTCAGAGGGTTGAGCACTCACTGTACTACTTTCGACGTTGGAATGAGTGTATAGTAAAGTGAAGCGGGTCAAATTTCATTATTTGCATAGACGTTTGCTTTTTTTTTTTTTTTAACCTATTATTATTTACTCAAGTGTTCGTTAACTAGCAGATTCCTTTGCTTGCGCTCACCCAGGGGACCCAGCGAAGAAATAATTCGTTTCTTCTACATTTCGACTTGCATCACAATAGTCTAGAAAAAAAAAAAAAAGAAAAAAACTGTAGCCTGTTTGGCTTTCGCTCCTCCCTCGAGCTCGTCGTTTATAGGTTCGGTCTTTTTTCAAATTACTTCCAAACACGAACAGTACACTTCCTAACGCATTACTAGTAATTGCTGATTTGGCAAACTCTACTGGCCCCATCTTGGAATGTCATCCTTTCTTGCATACTCTTTTATTCAAGTTTAACCGCCAGCATTTAAATGTTGCTTTAAGTTTCAATTATGCGCACTAGGAAGCTGTCAAATATATGTATAGTACTATACCTACAAATCACTGAAAACGGTCATATTCAAATACACAGTCAATGCGCCAAATGCAATAATCTAACCAATTGCCACATTAAGTAACATGTAATTAAAACAACAACATATTATCCATATTGCTGGTATCTGCATTTATACACAGTTACGAGCACCGTGAAAGAAGAAAAAAAACCCTTGACTTTCAATCATCATAACCAAGTATATTTGAAGTTGGCTCGAGAATGCTATAACGCATTCAAAATCAAGTGATTACCATCGCGTGTGTATAGTGTAGGTAGCGGTATTGAGTCAAGTTGTACCTCGCATGGATTCAGCACACACCAAAACAAAACATTTTTGTTATCATCTAGATAATAGTAATTTTACTTATCATGTGACCCATAATAGGGCTTTTTGTAGCCCCCTAAATAGTCCTCTTTGCAACGAAACAAACCGTAAATCTTTTTCGGAAAATTGCGCTAAACATCAGTGATTGCGAAAACTTTGAATTCTATTTCTCCTAGTCCCAATCGAGTATGTTGTTAGCATTTGTCAGTGCTGTAATATATATTTATATATATATATGAAATGCAGAGCTTATGTGGGGCAAATTACCGTGGAAATTCAAATTATATGGAAAAAAAGCAAAAAATGACGCACAGACGCATGCAGAATTCTGTGCATGGCGCGGAGAATTCTCGAAAAACAGCGGAAGATTGTAATTACGTTGATGCGATGGTCATAATGATATAATTTTCGGGGATACCCGGGGCAAAAATGTCTTGTTTTGTTTACGTCTGCATGCAGTGAAACTTGATCATGGATGCAGGGCTGTCAACTTTAAATGTGTTAAAAGTACACACGGATTGAGGGTGGATAGCAGATAGCGGACAAAAAAAACATTAAAGGTTTTGAGATAGCTGAGCCCAACAGAAACTGAAACAATTGACTCAACTATTGTGGTTACTTTGTTTTGGGGTCATTTATCGGGGAAGTAAAAACTGTAAATAGGCCACAAAAAAACAAACTAAGAAAAGCAAGAGCAACCAGCTGAAATGAGTACTAAGTAGACATGAAATACTCTTACAACCATGAATGATCAAAAACGGAATGATTGTTAGATGGAAAAAGCAATGATAATGGTTTTGGTCGGGATGTTTGGTGCATCCGCGTAGAACACCAAGAGAGAGAAGAGACGACAAGAAACAGGACAAAAATAAATGGACAAGAATTCCCAAGAGTTGCTATCATTATCTCGTAAGGAAAGGCAAGGGCATTAATGACAGCGGATTTATTTTGTACGGCTTTCTCCAATTTCGGTTTTTCGCTATCGCTATCGCTAGCAATTTCATGCAAAGAAAGTGAGTACGCTTGAACTACGTAGATTGGTGGTCTACCGTACACTGTAGTTGATAAGCCACATTGGCTAAATCTACTGGATTATGCCAACGCTGACAGAAATTGCTGAAGGCATAAGCCGGGGTTTTCATAACTGCCTTTGTAGAGTGGTTATGGTCATTTATGGGCGAATAATACTTTCAGCCAATGGTGAAGAAGATCTGAATGGCGAAAACTACGGGAACACTCTGAACTGTTGCGGGACTAAAACACAATGCACCATGACATCGTCGACGGCGCTTGCCAGACACCACGTGAGAATTATGTAAGAATGGGAAATTTGTCTGCTTTGGAGAAGAAGACATCCCAGGACAGCTGCAGAACGCCCCCTCTAGAAGCACAACTTTGATGCATAAGGATGCATATATATGCTCATTGGTTCCCTAAGGCTCCCTCAGTTTCCATATATATCATCCCCATCCACATCCATTCTCTATTCACAATTTCCTTCACGGTTTCAAACGCATTCATCCTCACCACCATCACTATTATCCTATCCACGTATACACTCTCAAACGCAATCCTCAAGCACACAGCTTATAGTTCCTTTCATTAAAACTATTGTACGCGCACTATCGCACTTGGCACATACTTTTTCCGCCCTCAAGCACCGGTGTTTGAGATCCTCGCATTAGCCCAAGTTACCGCTCTCGGGGCTGTCTGATACTTCACTGCTATTGTTTCACTTCAAACTTTGGCTTTCACCTGGTTGTTGGATCCTACTACTTATCAAACATTGTACTGTTTTCATCCTCTTATCACCCTCAGTGTACGCTATAGAGGTACCTCAAGTATAAATATTATTCATTATCCGAGTCGCTTGCACAGTTTAGCTGTACTTTGTTCCTCAGTGGTGAACGATTGTGGACTATTATAAAATCAAAGTAGATGTCTCTTAGACAGATTAAAATTTCCTACTAGAACAAAACGATCCCCCAATTGCTTGTCAATTTTCAAATTTGAATTATAAAAACATTTAACCATGTCAGTCTCCGTCCAACAACATCATCACCAGCATACCCATTCAAACAGCATATCTTCTAGCGAGTCTTTTTATTCATTGCAGTCTTCTCCAAAGCTAGCAGCAGCAGCAGCAGCAGCACCTGAATTTGAAGCAAAACCAAGAACTGTTAATATATCACCTAAGCTTGAAGCTCCTGCTCTTCCAACCAACAACAACAACAACAGCAAAAAACAAGTCAAATCATCACCATTCACCCCACGCAGTCATCATTACAACAGTAATAACAGAAACGCATCAAGCACAACTCTCACTCGCAGTAACAGTAACGCTACTTCGATTTTTGAAAGAGACGTTGAATGCAGTCCTTTCAGTAGCAGTTACAGTAATAGCAATGGTAGTGGAGTTTTCAGTCTTAGTAATATTTCATTGAATAATTTGCCTGCTCACCGCAAAAGTGAGAATTTCATTCCTCCAGCACTAAACGCTAGTGTGGAAGCATTGGTCGGTAATGGAAACTCATTAGCTAATAATAACACTTCTGCAAATAATAATTTCAACAATATCAAGAACAAGCAGATTGATATAATACAGGCAAATAGAAGACCTTCTGAAGTGCTAGCTGCTAACTTTCCCCACTCTTCGCCATCTCAATCCCACTCTTCCGCTAATATCTCTCGTCATCATAGCTATAGTTATCAAAATCAAAATCTGAATCAATATTACCACCATAGAAAAAGTGATGTTGGATTTTCCCCATTCAGATCTAACTCAATGTTCAGCGCCGCCACCAGCAATGCATGCTCTCCTGCAGCAGCTCCTACACCTGCATCAACATCAACATCAACATCACCATCACCAAAGTCATTCTGCAGAGGATCCCCGGTTTCAGTCAGAAGATTCAATAGCCTTGCTTCATCGTGTATGTCATCATCACCATCAACTAGAAAGTGTAGTGTTGCTGGCAATACAGGAAATATCTCAGTGGAGGATCTAGTGAGAGAAAGAAATAATAAAAATTCAACTGTGGTTTCTTTTTACTCGTATTCTGACTACTTGCAAGAAGAAGAGCAAGAAAAACAGCAGCAGCAGCAAAAGGTCAACGATGGTGATGTTTTCCATCATAATCATCACCTTTATCCATCCTCATCATTAGTCAAGTCAAATAGTTGTGCTAATGGGAATGGAAATGCTACTCCTGTGACTCCAATGAATTTGTTTACTGAATCTGAAATTAGTTCCAGAAAATCATCCATTTCTAAAATTTTGTTCAGTAACAATACTAGCGGTGCTAATGGACAAAAAAGAAACTTACTGACCACGTCGTTGGTGAAAAGAAGCAAATCAGTAGGTGGCGCCAATGCCAATGCCAATGCCAATGCTATAGCAAGCGGTAGTGCTAGTAACACCAGCACCAATAGTAACGATGGCAGCCTTTATAATCATTCAAACAACCTGAATATTCAAATATTCGACGAATTACGCTTCAAAAGTATGATGACTCGCAAAATGTCGAATTTGGATAATACATTACATGAATTTGTCGTTGCTTCACCTGTTTCACCTGCTTCGCCTTCATCGACGTCTAAACGTAATGATAATAATACCAGCAGTACCCCAAAGATACCAGACTCCCCAACTGCGTCCCCAATTGTTGCTAGCCGGGCATTTTTTGGCATTTCTGGCAATAAAAGTAGCGTTATTGACAGTGTTTGCGAAGATGGGAATACCAACAATGAAGTCAATGGCTCTCCAACTAGTGCTATGTCATCACCTATAAGATTGGACCCAATGGATATTGACGTCGATGATGCTGATATCAATGATGATGTTGTTGACCCATTGGATGACTTCGAAAATGTGTTGCAGTCTGCATTTAGTTTCAATTATGGAGTTGAGAATAGTATTGGAAATGGAAGTGCCAATGGTGGCGGGTTTATTGTGAGCTCATTAGAAGAAACGCTCAAAAGAAACGAAAGGGAGCTTTGGTTGAGAAGATAAGAAAATACTATAGGAGAAACTGGCTGGCTGGTCTGTCATACTGTTTTCTACTTTTTTGTCTGGCTGCTTGCCTGTTTAGAGTATTTAAAGGATTGATTTTACAACTTGCTATCTTTTTTATATTATTTTTTAATCTTTCTTTTATTTGTTTTGTCTGTTTAGTTCAGTTTTTTCACGTTATATGTTAAATGCTTTTAGGTTACTTCGTCAAATAGTTTTATTTTTGTTTTTATTTTTATTTTTATTTTTTTTTATTTTTTTTACTAACTCTTCTGTTCTTTTTCTTTTGTTTTGCTTGGCCCGTTTATACTATAGTTTGTCCTTATTGCTTGGTTCAATTGGTTCATTATGTTCATGTTAAATTCTAATGTTGCCTATTCTTACTTTAATTTTACACTTTAAGTTACTACCACAAAGTTCCTATCCTATTAGCTTCTTAATACCAATCTACTTGTTTTATCTACTTAATGTCTTTGTACATTCCTGCTATGTATACCCAATCGCTGCAAATGTTCAATGTTGATAGTCTCAATCAAAGCCTGTAATCCTTCAGAGAGAGTGCCCCCACGCACGCACCCACTCACACCCCTATTCACTTTGTGGAGTGGGGTGCCACAGCGGAGGCGCGGGGGGGGGGGTGTCTCGATACATTAAAATACTATACAAAAACCAAAGTTTGCGCCATCTGGTGACCGTCTTGCTACTGCTATAATGTGTACAATTGCAAATCTGGAGCACTTGTTTGCTATGTCTGCTTCGGCAAAGAAGACCAGCTTTGGATAACACATATCTCCATTTTAAGTCCAATATTTATTCATTCACATAATTATTTCAGACGCGTAGCACTGGCTCAGCCGGCCAGAGAAATCTCAGCCGTAGAACTCGACAAACTCCGCTGCTTCGACAGCGCTATAGAGCCGCACAGTCGAGTTTTTTTTTTTTTTTTCGCTCACCGGTAAGCATCACCTGAGCACAGGCTCTGGGAGCGCTGCTGCATTTTGCTGTTCTGATTTCCGATTATTCACTTCGCTTCGCTTCACTTCAGCAGAACAGAACAGAAAAGAACCCACCTAATTCTTTTCTGAACCCCCTTTGCTAAAGCCATCTGGAACCCTAATTTTCTTGCCTTTCAAAGACCCTCAGTAATATTACCTGCTCAAGATGTCTATTGCTTTGAAATTTTCTCGTCCTATTGCGAAATCTTTGCCAAGGTATGTACTGCACATTTACCATCTTTCCATGATACTGATGGTGATGACGATGATGATGACGATGACCACGATGACGGTTTGTTTTTCCTCAAGCCTTAACCACTGCTTATTTTGTCGAAGTAAAAATATCAGCTTCAAAACTAATCAGGTCATATTATTTGTAAGAGGATGACCAATAGTATCAGCTGAAAGTCATTTAAACTACAAGTCCTTTTGCACTTTATGGATGATTGCCAGTTTCAAAAAAATTTACGTCCTCGGTCCCCTATTCTTTGTACCGGTGTTGTTTTTCATTATCTTGTCATATTTTTCACCTATGACTGATCTATGCTATTGTTAGTCTAACTTTCCTGGCAACAAAGTACTAACCAAATTACAGATACAACAACATCGCCGCCATCAACTTTGCCCGTTTTTACGCTGGTAAATCATGGCCTGCTCACACCGTCATTAACATGCCTGCTTTGAGTCCTACTATGGAGCAAGGTGGGTTGGCCGTTTGGTCTAAAAAAGTTGGTGACAGATTAGAACCTGGTGAAGCTATTGCTGAAATCGAAACCGATAAGGCTCAAATGGACTTTGAATTCCAAGAAGAAGGTTACTTGGCCAAGATCCTTATTGATGCTGGTGCTAAAGATATTCCAGTTGGTAAACCAATTGCCGTTTACGTTGAAGAAGAAGGTGATGTTTCAGCTTTTGCCGATTTCACCGAAGCTGATGCTGGTGGAGCACCACCAGCCGCTGCTAAAGAAGAAGCTCCAGCTGCCACCAAGGAAGAAGCTCCAGCTACCAAGGAAGAACCAGCCGCTAAAGGTTCTGCTGCTGCTCCAAAATCTACTGGTTCTGCTGCTCCAGTTGGCAGAGTCTTTGCTTCTCCATTGGCCAAGACCATTGCTTTGGACAAAGGTATTGCTTTGAAAAACATCAAGGGTACTGGTCCAAACGGTAGAATTGTTGCCAAGGATGTTGAAAACTACAAACCGGCTCCAGCTACTGCTGCTGCCCCAGCTGCTGGTTCTGCTCCAGCTGCTGGTAAATCTGCTCCAGTGGCTGCTGGTTCTGCCATCGTTAGTTACGAAGATATCCCACTTACTGCCATGAGAAAAACTATTGCCAAGAGACTTACCCAATCCACTCAGACTGCTCCATCTTACATTGTTTCTTCTCAAGTCAGTGTTTCCAAACTTCTCAAACTTAGAGCCGCTTTGAACGGTGCTAGTAACGGTGAATACAAGTTGTCTATTAACGACATCTTGATCAAAGCCATCGCTGCTGCTTCCAAGAAGGTCCCACAAGCCAACTCTTACTGGTTGGAAGACGAAGGTGTCATTAGACAATTCAACAATGTTGACGTTTCTGTGGCTGTTGCTACCCCAACTGGTCTCATCACTCCAATTGTTAAGAATGCTGACACCAAGGGATTGCAATCCATTTCTAAAGAAGTCAAAGACTTGGGCAAGCGTGCTAAAGCTGGCAAATTGTCTCCAGAAGAATACCAAGGCGGTACTATTACCATTAGTAACTTGGGCATGAACCCAGCCGTTAACCTTTTCACCTCTATTATTAACCCACCACAATCTGCCATTATTGCCATTAGTACTTTGGACAAGAAGGCTATTCCAGATCTCAGCAGCGATAAAGGTTTCACTTTTGACGATGTCTTGACCGTCACTGGTACCTTTGACCACAGAGTTGTTGACGGTGCTGTTGGTGGTGAGTTCATAAAGGCATTGAAACAAACTATCGAAAACCCATTGAGCTTGTTGTTGTAAGTTTGAGGTTTCAGGAATCTTGAAGTAATCTGTCTCTGAGCTGAAAAATATTGCATCGAACCGGTTTTTACATATATATATGTATACAACGTCAAAATAAATATTATTGTAAAATCATGAAGAATGTTTTTGCTGTTTTATTGTAGGCGGTATATGGTATACCTACCGGAGCCAGTCTTTGCAAGTCTAGCGTTAGGAATAGAATGTTGAACATTGAGAATAGACAATTAAAAACTGAAAATAGAAAACGAAAACGTTGTTCAGTAGTTTTAGCCTCTTTCAGGTACATAGAATATTGAATACAAAAATATGGAACACGGAGACTGTCAAACATAAGTATCCATCCACCCTTATCAAACGTTAGTACTACAAAGCTAGCCGATTCTCGTGTCATGTTATGCACTTAGTGAAATTTCCTGAGGGCGAGACACATGATAATGTTGCTCTTATTATTATAACTATAGTTTACTTTGTGTTTGAAAACTTCAGTCGATAACGTAAATTGTGCCAAGCAGTAAATAAAAGTTATTCAAAATACGCTTTTGACAAACGATTAAAACAAGACAACAAACACACTAAAATTATTGCGAATAAGCATCGTAGTCTATTTCACCCTGAATGCGGAAATTATGAACTCATAAGACAATAAAGAAACAGGAATTAATAAAGTTAAAAAAAAACTAAGAAAAAGAATAATAAAATCAACATAACTTAATAACACTCAATAGTCAATAGTCAGTAACTAAGATAAATAGATATAGATAAATAAATAAAGACAGTCATATGATAATATGAAACTGACTATGAAAATAGATTGAAAAAGGGAAAATCAGAATAGAAACAAAACAAAAAACAGAAAAAAAAAATTAGAAAAAACAGACAAACAGGAAAGCAGCAGCAGCAGAAAAAAAAAGAATAATAAAATAAAATAAAATAAACAAACCAAGAAGAATGTCAATAAAAGGAATACAAAGTGAATACAGTTTCAAAAGTTTCTCAAACTTGTTGCCTATTGCGGCTCACTTTCAAACTCTTGACTCTGTTCAACAATGAACTTTTTTGGTCACCTTCAACTCTCAACACTTCATCATCACTTTTACGTCTTGGAGCCATTGGTTGTTGATTATTGTTCAAAAATCTTCTGCTTAAGGATTTTTTTCTACCCAATTGTGATTGATCAAACCTTTGTTCTTCTTTAACTGCAACTTTAGATGCTGGTGCTCCTTCCAAAAATGTAGAAGAACCCAACCCCAAAGTGGTTGTTCCGTGAATTGGTTGTTCTTTAACTTTAGCATCAAATTGTATAACTGGACTATTAAATGCATTGATTCTTTCTTTGTTTATTCTGGTTTGATACAATGTGTCATTTTCATCTGGAGTTTTTCCCAAAACGGTGTCGATTGTATGTTCTTTGGTGTTATTTGGACCCAAGCCTTTGATGGTAGAATTTGGACCATCCACTGGGAATGCCATCACTGGCGCCTGTTTGGTATTCTTGTTACGATGTGGATTACAAGCATCAAATGGACCATCATGATGGAAAGCGCCTCCAAACAATCCAGTAACATCCAATCTATCAATGGTATCAACCCCAACTGCTTTCTTTTCTGGTTTGGAAGATGACGATTTAGATTTACTCTTGGAGGATCTACTTCTTTCTTTTGATGAAGAACGATGATGATGATGTCTATGACGGTGTCTGTGACGTCTTTCTCTTTCCTTTTCTTTTTCTATTTCTCTTCTTTTTTGTTTTTCTGCTTCATCTTCACTATCACTGTCAAAACTAAAAGCACCTTCATCTTCCTTCAGTGGTTTTCTAGCTTCTTCAGCTCTTCTTTTTTCTTCTTCAGCTCTTCTTCTTCTTTCTTTTTCTCTGCGTCTTTCTTCTTCACGTCTTCTTCTTTCTTTTTCTCTTCTTCTAGCATCTTCTTTAGCGAGTCTTTCTTTTTCTCTACGTCTTTCTTCTTCAATTCTTCTTCTTTCTCTTTCTTTTCTTTTTTCTATTTCAAGGTCACGATCAACTAATGATGCCCCGCCATTTCTGCCAGAACTGCGAGTAGGATCAAGAGTTCTTTTAGCAGCTGTTGCTGATCTTGATGGGTACTCGTCATCATCACTAAATGATTTACTAGAGTCTGAAGAATATGAGGAGTAAGAGTCGGAACGGCGTCTGTGGGAACGAGAAGAGCCTTTTGGTCTGGATGAGGGCTCGTCCATTGTGATGGCATCAGCAAATGGATTCTTGGAACGAGGACGTGGTGGCGGTATCATACTAAAAATTTTGAGTTAGAATTATTGTAAAACGTAAAAACAGAATTGAAAATTTGAAATCAGCACTATTTTTTCTATGGTTTTTTTTTCTTTCTTGGCCGTTGGTGTTGCTGCTGTTGTAGTTATTGTGGTAAGCCTTAAAACTAATGTGTGGGTTTCAGCCGCTTGTAAAGAGATAAAAAACAAAGGGGGAGGGTTAAAAGAGGAAAAGCAAATGAATTTAACTCTTTTTTCGTTTGGACTGAATCAGAAATTGATGAGCAAGATTCGAATAAAAGTAGATAGTATTAAGATAAAGCCCCACCAAGAAGACACGGAGTTTCAAAGGCAATCGATCGTACATGTATGTACAATAGCTCTGAATGCCCCCGGTGTATGCCCCGGTTACAGTGAGTGATCAGTTTTTCTTGCTGTGTGCGCTGGTAGTTGCTAACACCGCCCCTTAAAAAACTAAAAATACAGCACGGAAAATGACGAGTAACAACGTCACCTGCTAGGCTATAACGAAACCTTAATGGAAGGGGGATTGCGGCCTAGGCGATTATTTGGGCTGAAACACCAACATTTTTACTCCAATCAACAACAGTAGAGAATGTGCAGGATGGCTAGATGGTAGTTGTAGATCAATCGGACTGTTTTTGGGAACCAATTCTGTTGTGTTGCAGACAAGAGAAAAATAAAAATAGATCAAAATCAGAGTCTTAGATCCCGCGCGCTTAACTGAAGCGAGCACTAAAAAGATAAATACAGCAGAACCGGACCTATTTTTCAAGATTCTTTTCTCAAGCAGACGCAAAGTTGAGTTAAAATGAAAAATGTTGGAATGAAACCATAGAAAAAGTAGCACTAGAAGAAGAAAAAAAAAAGTTAGAACAAATAACAAAATACACATACCCATTTTTGTTTGCACTGGACTGTCTCAAGCCAGAGGATTTGCGAGAACTATAGTTAGCTTCTCTTTGTCTAGCAGCGCTTCTTGAATAATCATAGCTGTCGTCATCGGAATAGCTATCCTCGTCGTCAGAGTAGTGTTTTGTGCGGTAGCTTCGCGGACTGTCTTCGTCAGAGAAGAAAGCGTTATATTTCTTAGAGGACACGGCACCGGAGGAAGGATGGTAGTTAGAGCGGTGAGACGAAGGCTTCTGGGAAAGCAAGTTGCCTGTGGACTGGCTTTGGTTGGAGGACTGAGCATACATTGCCATGATTTATATGAAGGGAAGGACGTCCTGTAAGTTTTGGCAATGAAGAACAAGAGTTGGAGCTGGCGCTAATCAGCAATAAAGTAAGTGTTGGTATCGATACCGATAATGCGGATGGGAGGAGGAGTAAGAACTAAAAATTTCTAAAAATTTCTAAAAATTTTTCGTGTAGATTGTAATCGAGTGTTAAGCGCCCAGCCAGGAGAAAATGAACAAGGACAGCGAGTGTAGTGGAACTGCAAGAGGAAGCCAGAGGAAGCCAAAGGAAGTGGAAGAATTCAAAGTCAAAAGTCCAGCGGAAATTAAAATAAAATTAGAAATCAGAAACTAGAAACAGGAAAAAGCGTGAAAAAGGGAAAAGGCAAAAAAGCAGCGACTGACGGCGAGAAACTTGGCCCGGGATGGTGCAAAACAAAAAGAAAGAGAGGCGCGGAGCAGGGTTAGCGCTGAAGGACACTGGGAGCAGACAGGGCAGACAGAACACACAAGCACAGCAGGGAACGGTTGTTGTGTACAATCTATAGATAACCTTTGCAAAAATATTGCAGAGACAAGCGAGAGAAGAAGAGAAATACAACAGAAGAGGATCAGAATCAGAATCAGAATTGCAAAACAAAAGGCAGAAGGTAGGGGCGCGGGCGCAGGCGCAGGAAAAACAAGCATCTCCTCAGTAGAGAGAGAGAGAGAGAGTCTATTGGACGGCGCTCACTCTCACTGGAATAACTCAACTAGCTGGTGATCGGCATATACCCACACAACAATTGATAATCAGCATGTCCACGCCCTCGTCCACATCCTGAGAACGGTGGAGCGACACTCGTGGAAAATCATCATTGTACACTGTATATACAATCTTGCTAGGTAACAATACCACAGTGCCTGGGTGGCATGCCATGTCGCGCTGCTCACAGTGCACTAGTATAACTATAATTATGTACATAAGGAACTATCCTGTGGACGCGCTGGGCTTTTAGTCCCCCAAGATCTACAACTACAAGTAGAGCATGGCTCATCGGCTGCTCGCTAGTTGGGATTAGTTGAAAATACAACATCAACATCAACGCCAAAATCATTGTCGATATTCATAATATTATATACACAACAACGGTTTAAAAAAAAACAGAAAAAAGCAAAAAAGAGAAACACCGAAAAAAAAGAGGAAAATGGCTAGAAAAAAAGGAGGCATCGCGGGGGAGGGGTGCCAGATGGCGCATGCGCGCCAGATAGCAATCC
>JXWR01004688.1_pt1 | contig 12589 bp, 9 predicted proteins | sample 315541 | NCBI WGS metagenome assembly JXWR01 (sample SAMN03273951, study PRJNA271842) | soil metagenome | isolation source: rice field ambient CO2 | place: India: CRRI Experimental farm Cuttack,Odisha-753006 | collected 2013-12-17
AGACGGCGTTCAACTTCGCTTCTTCCAGTGCGACAAAAAATCAAAGAAAAAAATGACTGAGGAAAAAAAAAAAAAAAAAAAAGAGGAAAATTCCACAGTTTGTGATATCATCACAGTCCAAAAACTAATTAGAAAAAAACGATGGATCCTGGGTACCCAAGTAAAAGATACAGGCCTGGTTGTATTTTTCACAGATTTTCAGTATCTGATGTTGCGTAATTACAAGCAATGCAAAAGCGTAATATAGTTATTAACTAAAAATTGTAACAATTATGTGCTTTGAGTTTAATTGGGTTCATCAATTATGTTGAATTGTTGAAAATCTTTCAGCGAAAATGGGTCAGGACAATTTTTACTGTTGTAGCAGTTTTCGATTTCTGTGAGTAGCACATTATTATCTATAGCACAAATGTTGGTTAACGGACTCGTGATGTATTTATGTGGTACCTTTATATTATATTTAGTAGAATAAAATTTGTCAAGGTGAGGCCAAAAGACACATTATATGTAACCAGCATCAACTCGGTCAAAGACAGCAATGTCATTTGTTGATAACAGAAGATAAATAAACCACTGCCGCCTGCCAAGGGGACGATTGTTCAGATGCCGGAATGGAATGAGAAGATAATGCTAGACGAAGACATACCGTCAATGCATTTACAATTTTATTAGCGCAAAGCTACTTCTATGCCATTGCATTTGCTCTCAGCTCTCGTAGTGAATCAGCACTGCTGCTGATGCTGATTGAGGATGTGAATGTATCGGTGATCTCTGCGTGGAAGCAAAATGCTTGACACGCAGTTACTTAATAATTGCGCCGCAGGCGGGCCAAAAATTATATAAAGGCAGCGCTTCCACAGTACTTTCCATCCTTCTTCCCCACTTCTTTCCAGAAACAACATTTTTACATAACAACTACCATATACTTCAATAACTGCCCATCATGAGCTACGTGCGTATTGTTTGTTGTTTTGTCATTTAAAGTCGTCAAAGGCTTAAAGCTTATACCATTCTCTAGATTAGACAGATATTGTATTCCATTTTTGCATCTGATCTAAAGTAATCCGCTTTTGAGAAACCTCTCTTATAATTTATAGCAGCGATTCTTATATCTATCACAGAAATATGCTCTCAAGTATAAAGGACTTCAAACTAACTTCATTTTATAGCAACAAGGCTACCCACCTCAAGGCTACCCACCTCAAGGATATCCACCTCAAGATTATCCACCTCAGGGATATCCACCTCAAGGTTACGCTCAAGCGCAACCAGTTTATGTTCAACAAGCACCAGCCCAAGAGAAAAGTGACAGTAACACCTGCTTGAAGTGCTTGTTGTGTTGCTGTATCTTTGAAATGTGTTGCGACATCTTTTGATCATATTCATCTTATATCTGTTGTTAGTACAAAGACTTGATTTGTCCAAGTAACAGATCTATTACATTATAGAATGATACTGATTCAAAACAAAAATTTACTTCTATATATATTACTTGTTTCTTAACTTTTAAAACAATGAAATCAGGAAAGTTCACAAATTATTCTTGCATGGTTTTCAAGAACCCCAATGTCTGCGGAGAAGTATTAATCTTTAACCATCTATGTGAAATGTTACTGTGTTTGCTGGCTCCTTACCATGCCAGTTCCACAATATTAACCAATTTCGCAAGCTGCTATAGCCATTATTATAGTACCTGCAATTTCTTTTTCGTCCATAATATTTAATTAATTTGTTTATTGTTCTTTGTTTTTCTAAATTTTGCCTAGAATACCGTTCTGTCGTCTTTTCGCTCATAATATAACATAATATACTATAGTATTATGTTCATTATTTGCTTAGCACAACTACATATATACCGTTCAAGTACTAATTTGTCAATAACTATTCACCATATAACATATCATATTTTTGCAGTGACCTATATATTCACGGGCACTGAGTCAGTCTGAGGCTCAGCCGCTATAATCGTCAGGAGTTACAATTCAAACGATCCTATTGATTTTTTCTAGTTAATAGTCGGCACGGAACTGCGGTAAACTTAAAATAAATCCAAATTAAGAAAATCAAATTCCCAAATCGACTCGGGCAACGCGCAACACTTTCTTGGCGCCTTTGCCTTATTTTTTTTTTAAATTCGTCGTTTTCTAGTAAGCATTTTTTTACCAGTTAGTATGTATTATCATCTGCTCAGAAAGAATAATTTCATATAGTCATCCAATTACCACTTGCGTTACAGAAGACTTGTTTGCTGATACTTGTAACTACAGTTTTGATCAATTGTGCCGTATTACATATTGTATGCCGCACCAATGTTTGATTGAATACGTATGCGGACGCATCTTGGCAGATATACCACGCGTGTATATTCGACACCAAGCAGCGGAAATTATAGATGGTTTTTCGTCTATATGCGTACTTGTGGCTAAAACTATATCGTGGATTATTCAAGAGATTTTGATTGAAGAAAGGCAAATAATTTGCAAAGAGAGAAAATAAAAATAAAGAGTGTGCGAAGATGCAGAAAAAATCAGTCCGAGTATAAGCGGAAAGAAGGAGACAATTAAGTAATGATACCCGTGGGATACACAATAAAGGCAAATGAAAAAAAGAAGGTGACGAGCTGCTCTTGACTCTGGACCAGCAACTTCCAGTAGACTCCATATATCGCCAAGCATAAACCTTCCAAAAGCAAGAAAAAGTATCACATTAGGGAAAATCTTCAAAAATAAAAATTAACCGTTATCTTATTTAATCTTTTTTTTTTTCTTTTTTTGAGTGTCTTTTTGCATATTCGTTATAGCTTTTGAGATTGACGCTTCACTTGCTGGCTTAATTGCTTAACCTTGAAGCCTAGTATGGCACGCTCACATATATACAGACATAAATAAGGTCGTTCACTCACCATCTCTTCTCTCCTGATATTTTTTAAATCTGTTTTGTTTTTCTGACTCATCACCCCTTAGAAAAATGGAACCATTAATTCTTTCCCAACAATACAATACATTGTAGTTACCATGCATGAAAAAAAAGATGAAAAGCGGACGTTCTTCAATCACAACATCGCATATAATTAGGGGTATTACACCTTGTGTGTACTACCCCTAGATAGTATAAGCAAGGTCTAAGAGTGTAAACACATTTACTATTAATATTGGCATTATAAATCAGCCAATAGAAACTTAAGACTAAAGTGCATAAGACAAAGCACTATACAAAATAAGCCAAAAAAAAGCCTACTCCAAGGAACCACATTCACAACGTTCCTAAAAAAATACATGCTGCGTAAATTCTTCTACTGGCATAGCCATGAAGCCGATTTATGTGTCATTTGAGTTAGTTAAGTAGTCACTATTCTTGTTTGCCCTTTGCAGATGCTCAGTGCTTTACAAATCTGATATAACTTTCTGGTTTGCTCACCTGTCAATCTATCAATATAAGTTAAACATTATAGTCGACACGGACCAATAAAGATTTCTTAGCTCTGACTGAAGAAACGCATCCAGTATTCATGATGATTTTGATTTCTATATTTGAGTAAAGTTTACGTCATTATCGGCTGATTTTGAGAGAACTCATTTTGGAAGGTAGTAAAATGGAAAACGTTGGTTATATATATGGCGTTGATGTGGTATAACATAATTTAGTTTATTCTACGATAAGCAAGGGACATAGATAGATTTTGGGTATAGTCAAGATAAAAAACAGAAGATTAGAAACAGGAAAAAGGCATTACGGTGGGTATCTAGCTGATGCTGGAGTACTTGAAACAATGATACTCTGCAAGTGACACAACTAGTAAGGGCTATAGAGTGCAACTAAAGACTGTAGTAACGTAAATCTTTGCAAAATTTAGTAGCTAAAAGTAAAAATTAGCGACTAAATAAAAAGCAAATAGACGATTTTAAGACAAGGCAGAATAAATAGTGTTGAATTGCAAACAATTATGAGAAATTGAATATGTGCCTCATTTTGATGTTTTGCAGAACCAAAAGAACAAAAAATGCAAAATGCAAAATGCAAAGTCAGAGCTATGAAGGATAAATCAAAAAACTAGCATTGACTCCAACTTGGATATTCAAGATAATCAGTACAATATACTTTCAAAGTACTCTGCTACTTGCTCCCAAAGTATTCTAACATCGTGATTTCTTGAATTTCTGAGACGAGCATTGCAACCCAACACACCTCCCACTAAAAGGGCTCTAGCACCAATGAGTCCAGTACGGGCTAAATAATCTCTCATGAATGTAAGGGTATTCTCAAGAACTATATCGCTAGTATACGGATTGTTGAGGATCTCCACTATGCCATGGATATCATTGTTTTGGAAAAGAGATGGGACAACAGAGCGGATCATTCTATGTTCGTACAGGGTCAATGGCATATACAGGAACGAAAACGAGACAAATAATTTTTAAAGAGAGGGTGATAATAATAGCGTTTTGTGAAAGTGTATTAAGTTATGCGCACTTAAGAGCGGTTTGTAATAAAAACGATAATAAGTGCCTTGTAAAGAGAAAAATCTAAACAAAATCAAACTGCCAAATCGAGCTACTTTGTGTTCGTTTATATATTCGCTCTGTGGAACGATTGCAGCGTAAAATTGGGGATGTCTATTAAGCGGCATAACAACGACAATTGAAGGGTAATACTGCATGTTATCCATAATAATTATACGAAATCAATAGAAGTTTGTGCCGAAGAACTAGATTAGGAAAGATGATGATGATGATTACGATGTTGGATGTTGGCCATGTTGGACTATCAGGGTGGTAGAATGACGAAAACGATGACAGGATCACAAATCCAACAGATCCGCCTGCATTTCAAATGTCGCAGATCTTTGCATTAGTTCAGGCTGTGCATAGCGTGATGTGTGGTAGTATGTTGTATCGTAATAGTTAACTATAGTGATCTGTAGCTTAGTGTTAATAATTATATTAAAACTATTTTTGGTCGATTATGGTTCGCTCCCATGACGGCAATGCCATGATTTACCTGCAAGTTTTGGTAGGGAAAGTGTTACTCGCGCTCGTTATTGTATCCAACCAGATGGTCTCGTTTTTTTATAACTAGAGACTGTTGACATAACATGTCATTTCTACGATAATTACTTATAGATGCAGCACCGGAGCGTTGGGCTTTTTCTAAGTATTTGTTTAGCTTACCTTTTTTAGTGTAGTTTAAGACAACACGAAAGGAAAAAATGGCACAGAAAACACTAACGTTCCAGAGACACTGTGCGTGCCAAATAGGAGGAAATGAATACTTTTTCATCACTACGCTGTGTGCACTTCAGATGTACATACGAAGTGACAAGCAATCCATTGGATCAATGGCTCCGAGGTTTAGTACACTCCACAAAGCAGTTACCCCGTACATTGGGTTTACTACCAAACTACCCCATATTTATGAAAGACCGCCTGTTAAAAAGCTGTATGAGGTGTGGATTGATTTGTAAACTTTGTATGCATGGCTAACTATGAAACTTTTGGCAAGAAGACTTATTGACTCACAAACTGATTCTTGTAACGAACGAAGTGATGGCTGTAAGACCTCAGTGCAACCGTTTTTGAGATGCTAACCGATTTGAAAGTAGTTTTTTTTTTTTTTTTTTTTTTGTATTTTTTAGTGCCAGTACCGCAATTCTGGTGTGCGCAGTCATGTTCTAAATATAATATATAAAAAAAAAAAAAGCAACTCAAAGGTACGTGAGGATTGGTGATAGATATAGTAACTGCCCGACTAAAAGGTTGCGTGCAGAGAAAGGGGAAGAACTGCTAGACTGCTCTCGCTGGTCAGATACAAATTCGTAGTAATGCGCTTGAAAAGGATTTGGTTTTCAAGAACTAGAATGCTGGACTTCGCCAATTGCACATTACTAGAGGACAAGAAACCTTCCTGCCTTGACTCTTTGCCAACTTTATCTACTTTAAAATGTCTCATATCAGAAATAATGATATGCTGTTTACTCAGCTATCAGTCCCACGCTGTATATATACACAATGCTCTCAAAGCTCTTAGAACAGAGGGTACATAAAAAAAAAAAAAAAAGTGAATACGCAATTCCCAATGCCCAAGCCCCAATAAAGCATTATCAAACGGAATGCCTTTTGTCTTTATTAATTGCTTAAGCATCAATTGACATTCTTTGAATGAAATGCGGAGTCTACATGCAAAAATACTCAAAATAGCATTTTGGTAAATATTGGCCCAACCTACCAGTATTATGCTTTTATCGGGTAATGATTACCTTAAATTCAATTGAATCAAGGGTACATAACCATAATGGTAAACTGCCGAGCAACGAAAAATGTCACTTTTACAGAAGAAGAAAGCTTTCTTGTTTCTAACTCTCTAATGTTCCATAATATTGTCAATTGAGCTGATTTGAAGTTAAAATCTTAATCTGTATAAATATTAGTATATTCAATTACAAACATGTCCGGTGTTTTAGATCAGATTTTGCTAGATGAGGTATGTTTGTTACAGTTGATTTGGAAGTCTCCGATTGTCAATATTAGCTGAAGCATACTGAAAAATTATGCTTTGTGAGGCAGACCATGTCCCCATTCATACACCAACATTGTTTTTCATGTATACATGGCAATGATTTCTTTTGAATTAACTATTCAGCCACTCAGTGAATCAACTATTCAGCCACTTAGAGAATTATTAAGTAAAACTAACTCAGCAAATTCTAGATTGCCAAATATTGCCCAGAGAAATTTCTCGGCTATCATCGCTGCATGATGGATAACAAAACTGATCCAACCAAATGTATCCCAATTCAACAACAATTAGCAGAATGTATCAAGACTGATGTGCCTGCTTTTCAAAGAATCCAAACTGAATGCATGGGGAAATTGAAAAGTTATGAATCTTGTCTTCGTAAAAATGTTAATGATAATCCTACTAGTAAATGTTTCGATGATTTGCAAGGATTGAGACAATGTGCTAGTGGATCTATTGATGTTAAAGCAGATGTAAAGGCTGCTAAATAAGGATGTCATACTTTTAGAAAAAAAACTAATGACTTTTTTTACGACTTCTGTTTGCGAATTTATCTACTTTTAGATTTGAAGCTGTGAACCCAAATAGTGTACTTTATGGAACATTTTTTGCATAGATTCATATTGTTTTCTGATTCTATTGTTGGGACAGCAAGGCAATAATCCGTTGTCTACGGTTTACGTACAATCAGTTGCAATTTCAAGCGGCACTGGTAGCTAAACTATCAGGATGGCAGGATGGTAAAATGGAGCACGCTATTTTCTTGGTCCTAGCATAGGCAGTGTGGCCCAAAACTATAATATGGCCAATAAATTACTTATACACAGATTTCTCATAGTCATTCATATATGGAAAAATACAAAGAAGTCAAAACTAAAAAGTTAATTTGTTTGTTGAATAATGGATGTTCATGAATGTAGAAAGGCTTTGAAAAATATTGAAGCTTTGTCTGCCTCTTTTTGTTATGAATGAGTGAACTCATTACTTTGCATTGTGTAAAGGTGTGGCTTATGAGTTATCAGTACTTGTAAATATAAGACGCTTATTGAATGTTACTGAATGACTTAGTCAGCTACATCGACTTTCCCTCAAAATGAGAGAAACACATAGGTAATTTTGAGAAAAACAAAACAAACAAATTAAAAAATAGAATATATCAAATAAATAAAAAATTGAAAATGTAGCAAAATTTGGTTAAAAAAAACAAAAGAGCCGAAAAATCAGGCAGCTCTAATTGAAAATCTTGAGAAAATTTAAAGCAAACTTGAAGCAGATTCAAAACACACTTTAAACAGAACTCGATCCATGACTGGACCCCTTTTCATCACCATCATTAATAGAAGTCAAACCAACAGAATGAGTAGTGGGTAAAATCCCTTCCTGCACGTTACCACTACCAGCTCTGGAAACACCCTTACTCTTATTCTTTTTGAACAATTTAACCAAGGCAAATGCCACCGCTCCAGCAATTGCAAACACCCCAATAGTAGTCCCTGCCCCAATACCGCCAGCTTGAGCAAGTGTCAACTGATTGTTATTGCCATTTGTATCGATTTTACTTTTAACGGAATCATAATCTCCCTTGGCTAATTCTTCTAAGTTCACACCACTGGATTTCAAAGTTTCAGCAGCTTTGTATTCGCTACTGAAAGGCACGCACATATCAAGCATTGCATTACTGCTGCTTTTGCTATTGCTGTTTGAATCAGTCCAACCGCATGCAGAACACCAAGATTCAACAGAATCAATACTGACCTGTTGCACTGAGTTAACAAAGCTATCCCATGAGATAATTGTCTTAGTGTTATTAAATATTGGGTATGCTATGAGCTGATCCGTTGCATCGTCGGTACCATTTCTGAACAAGAATCTAACAAAAGTTTCACTTTTCTGGCCACTGTCATCGCTTGCGCTGCTTGTGCTTGTCTTATTCAAAAGTTCAAAAACATAAGTAGCTCCGTAATTGGGCATTGTTTTAAAACTGTCAGAAGTACCATTTATGGCAATAATACTAGCAAGTTGATACATTGTATTATACGACCCAGTGAAATAATTTAATGCTGGCTTGGACTGAGTTTTAGTAATGTTGAGTTTCTCCAATACACGGCCCATCAAACTTTTAGCACCAAGGGCCAAGTCTTCATTGTTTGCATGATTGGAAATCAACCATTGATACTTGTCGGCATAGCTTTTAATCTGGGCAATTGTAGAATCATTAAATTGTTGAGTGACAGTGGAGTTATGGATAACATTGACGTTAACTGTATCGTAAATGCTCATTGATTTGTTAAAATTCATAGCCAGCTTTGCAAAATTCTCCTGAATAAAACTGTTTTCTTTGTATAATTGCTGATAAAATGGAGCAGACTCCTCGGCAAGTTTTATGTACTGCTTGTTTTCAGTCTTGATCTTAGTGATGGCACTGTCCAAAGCAGGGCAATTTTCGTCACCCTTGATCCAAATATAATCATCAGTAGCATTTTCCTGAATGTAAGAATTGACATACTGGTATCCATGGAGTGGGTTTTCGATCAATGTGCCATTGTTAACGTAGGCCAAACTTTGGTTAGCTATGGTTTTGTAATTTGAAGAATCGTCATCAAATTCCATTGGTGGGTAAAGCCCTTGGAGAAATGAATAGTGACTGAAGAGAATAACGTTACTGGAGATAGCCTCACAGTAAATCTCGCCATTTTTGAAGAATCCATACTTGTTCAAGCTGGATATTTTGGTACTGTTGACATTGCCGTTGTCAGAAGAAGAAGACGAAGAGCTGGAAATTTGGTTATTCAGGGCATCAAGGCCAAAATATCTGCGTCTGTAAAATTGTCCAGAATTGAATTGGCTCTCGGCACCTAGTGGGGTGAGTTCAGTGGATGGTTTAGCGGAACGGTCATTGTGTCTGCCAAAGATGAATGAGCCAATGACTTGATAGTCATTGTCGTTGTCGTTATCAGCAGTGGCTAATGATGCGTAAGAAAGCACCTGGAAAAGCAATATTGTGATGCTAATGTTGAGATGAAGCATAGTTATTGGTCAAGGAGCTTCAAGGAGATCAATAAGTAAGCAAAGCGATAAACAAAGCGATTAGAAAAATAACTGAAACTAGAGACGGATCCTCGAAGAGGCTGAAATGAAAGGATTAACTGCAACTGAAATGAGATGAAAATAATGTCAAGGTGGCAGAAAATTGGGGAGGACCACTTAATTTATCTGGTTTGTGGCATAGATTGACTCAGACAGGATAGTCCTTGTTTTGCAGTTGAATAAATGCTAATGGTGTCTGGTGATATAATTGGACAATAGCACTGCAGCTGCAGCTCACTGATAGGAGGCCCGACGCTCCACTTTTTTCTTGAATTCAGACTAAGCGATGAGCGCTCCGCGGGAAGTGCGCGGAGCTAATGTCTACGGGCACTATAGTACAAAACATGCTGGCTAGCCACGAAGTTACACTGAATTATCGCCAATAGCTTCTTTCTTATTCCTGTAGATATTGTAGCATGACTAGCTGATAATCACAACCTACTAATCTAAAAACACTATATCTTATAAAAAAGTGAAGTACATTGATGAAATTACATTTATTTACTAAACAACTCCCCAACCCCAATCATAAGTAAAGACCCTCCAAATTCTCTTCAACCTTATTCTTCAACACTCTTTCCTTAGCCTTCAAGAAATCATCTTGAACCACATGCATTCTTCTTTCTCTAAGAGCAAGCAACCCAGCTTCTGTACACATTGCTTTGATATCAGCACCACTCAAATCATCTTTAGAGCCCACTAATGAGTCCAAATCAACGTCTTCAGCTAAGGACATCTTACTGGTGTGAATATTCAAAATCTTTTGCTTGGTGTTTGGATCTGGGTTTTCAAATAAGATTTTTCTATCAATTCTTCCTGGTCTAATCAATGCTGGATCCAAACTTTCAATCTTATTAGTGGCCATAATAACTTTAACATCACCTCTATCATCAAACCCGTCCAATTGATTCAACAATTCCAACATGGTTCTTTGCACTTCTCTTTCGCCGCCAGAAGTGGATTCGTATCTCTTAGATCCAATAGCATCAATTTCATCAATAAAAACGATCGATGGGGCATGATCAGCAGCAGTTTTGAAAATTTGTCTGCATAATCTTGGACCATCACCCAAATATTTTTGGATTAATTCTGAACCAACAATTCTCAAAAATGTGGCAGAAGTTTGGTTCGCTACCGCTTTAGCTAAAAGCGTCTTACCAGTACCTGGTGCACCATATAATATAACCCCTTTTGGCGGTTTAATACCCATTTCTTCATATAATTCAGGATGCGTCAATGGTAATTCCACAGATTCTTTGATTTCTTGAATTTGTGATTCTAGCCCACCAATATCACTGTAGGATTCGGTTGGCGATTTATCCAATTTCATCACACTCACTGATGGATCAGTATCATCTGCCAAGACCCCAATGATACTAACAGTTTTGTGGTGTAAAAGAACAGAACAACCAGGCTCTAACAATCCTTTATCCACAAAAGATAATATGGAAACATAATATTCAGGACCAGTGCTTAAACTGACAATTGCATGATCATCATCAATGATTTCTTCCAAAGAGCCAATACTCAATGGCGATCCACGCAAATCTTCAATTTTTTCTCTTTCTTCAGCTTGTCTTTGTTCGGTTGGAGTGAAGTTTTCTTGATTACTGACAAATTCTTGTTCTATCAAAAGATGATCTTTAATTCTTTCCATCTTGAGTAACTTCAATTTACATCTGGTAGTAGGGTACACCGTAGGTAACTTGGCGCTGGTATCTGGTCCCTTTCTCTTCTTTCTGCCAAACTTGCTGTGCTGCACTGGAGGCTCATACTTTGGCTTTTCTTTTTTCTGGTCGAGAATTAGTATCACAGTTCATAAAGGTGAATACATCGTCTTTTAAACGCAACATCAATTGTCGATATTTGACTAATTATACATACATCTTTCTTTTTGTCGTCAAAATTGCCACCTAAACCTGAAGGACCTTGACCCTAAAAACGAGTTAGTAAACTGCCATTGTGGGGCTCAATCATAAACTAATAAGCAGCCGCGATATCATGGTTCATTTTCCATCTAAATAAACGTACCATTTTTGCTGTATTTGATGGATTGTTATGTGCTGTAGTTGCTAGTGATGGGGACTTGTATCGAGTGGAAAGCGAGTTGCCGTCCTTTTTTCTGTTTTCTGTTTTCTTTATTTTCGCTTTTTGCTTTGCCAGTGGCGAGAGCCGGGGCTCGCAACGCTCGAGATTTTCAGCAAACGGAATCTTCACTTACCAGACAGACAGACAATGACAATGGAGAGTGATGGAGAGATGAAGAAGAGGATAATAATATCATAGCACAGCGGTATTGCTACATTGATAACACTTGTAATAATAGCAGCGCCGATATGAAGTTTGCCGTCCAGTTAACCGCTACTCTAGACAAGATCGACAGCGTGAAGCCAGTGGACACCCCGGACTCGGTGTTTGAGTACACATTCAAGATCCAGTGCACCTCTCTGTCGGGAAGTCCATCCAAAGAACATCACCATCAACCGAGTGGTATGTATAGCCAGTACAATCGAGCAAAAACTGATACTTACAAGAAAAAAAAGCCTACAATATACTAACACAATCCAATAGGAGACGCACGAGATTCACGGTAGCAGAGGCAGCGCTAACTTTGTCTTCAAGTGCTCATTCTGCGGCAAAGAAAGCAGCGCTTCAATCATATCAGACGCCAAACCATACACTGCTGAACAGTCAGAGAAACCGGGAACAATTGTGGAAATTGAAGCCAGAGGCATCGACTTTATTGAATTTGTGCCAGATGGGGATTTTACTGCTAAAAGCGCTGTTTCTGGGGCTGTCTTTGAAGACGTTGATCTTACGGATGAGTTTTACGATGCTGATGAAAAGACGTTTGATGAAGTGAGTATTACAGATATAAAATGGGAGATCGCTCGCGGATAGGTTAGTAACTTAGGCAAGCAAGCAAACAAACAAGTAAGTAAGTAAGTAAGTAAGTTGGAGACATGTTAGGAATGTGTAAATTAAACAA
>JXWR01005592.1_pt1 | contig 12576 bp, 5 predicted proteins | sample 315541 | NCBI WGS metagenome assembly JXWR01 (sample SAMN03273951, study PRJNA271842) | soil metagenome | isolation source: rice field ambient CO2 | place: India: CRRI Experimental farm Cuttack,Odisha-753006 | collected 2013-12-17
TTTTATTTTAATAAACTTTTTAATAATATTTATTACACGTGATTTAATATGTCCTGTTTTTTTTTCATCACTCTCCTTTTTTTCTTATGTTAACCTCATACTACAAGTTTTCTCCTTATAAAAAGCTGACAAAAATTAGAGAATGATAATCATAAATAAATTTAGTAGCCATTTCCACTTTACATTTTGATTTAATCAACACTCAAAGTTCTTATTTGAAAGCTAGTTTAGAACTTATTTGCTCCTTGATGAATATAATGAAAAGAAATCCCACTCAGATTAAATATGAAGATTGTTAACGGCAAGACGCTAAAAGAAAAGGAAAGGAAGTAGATGATGGAAAATAAGGTCACTTTCTTGTTAGTTACATATACTTTCACAGAAACTTGAAAATAACCATAAAACTTAAAACGAACGTTATTTTGTTCAATTGCTTAATTTGTGAAGATATTATCTACTACTTAAATGATATATTAACACTTATGAGGTACTGACACTGCGACCGCCCTTTTGATCTGATCCCACCCTTCGTATATCTCTGGGGCTTTGTATAGCGTTCACAGAATATGAACCTTCAAAAGTGGGTTGAGAAAGTGGTGATAAATGCGCTGTTGCCGAGTAAGAAGGGTTGTGGATTATAGGAGAGTGTTGAATCAGTGGTGTTGTTGCTCGATCATTTCTCCCTCTTTGATTTTTGTCTTTCACTTTTCCACCCCTGGTAATTATTATGCAAAACAATAAAGAAATGGCTATGGTAACACCTATTATAACCCCAAATCCAACCGCTATCCCTGGCAAGCGCAGATGGTATTTCTCGTTGTTTAGCCAAGATAAGGATATGGGTTTGTCGATCAGAAATATGCATGAACTTTTCAAATTAGTAGTGCATCCTGTTTTAAGAATTCTAACTTCCTTGGTCCAGTCGCCCTGTATGCTAACAAAAACGTTGTCCAGATGATCTTTTCTGCAGTTTAGTTTTGTACCTAGTTTAGTGCTAATGGAGCCATTGCAGTCTAGTAGGTTTTGCGTTACATTAGCAGGAATCAAATGGAGTTCGAGGAATTTTCTTAAGTTTGTCGAGTTCGCCGTGATGCCACTTAATGGAATAGAAGAAGCCGTTGGAACTAAAAGCGAGTACTCTTCGTTATTCCTAATGATTGAAGAAAGGTCGTCAAACAAGTTAAAAAAGTCAAATATTTCTTTTGTTCCAGTAGTTTCTATCAGCTCTTTTAGGGATATCTCCAAATCGACTGGAAAATCCAATTGGTCTATAGGATGGATAACTCCCTGGTTGAAAAATATATCGGAACTCTCCTCAATAATAATACTTTCCTTTATAGTACTCACTGAGATTTTCGTAAGGTTTTGGCTTCCCACAATTTTTTGTACGCCAATAGATACAGAGTTTCCGTATAAATTCTTGACAGTAGTCGAAATACTATAATTGTTGGAATAAATAAGGTCTTCGAAGATTAGGTTCCTCATAAGTAAATTTAGGGCGGTTTTGTTTGACCTCAAATAGTCTATAGTCAAATCATTATTGTCCCATGAATTCATACATGGAAGAAGTATCGTGTACCCCTTATGATTTGATGGTAGATCCAAAAGGTTAAGTTCCTTCAAGAGCATTAGGGAAATAGAACAGTGGTTTTCTGGTGCTAACGACAACACTAAGTCGCCCGGTAATTGAAGATCATCGTCAATAGAATAAATGGACGTATTACCAATCTCATAAGGTTTTGTGTTTAAAATCTTGAAGCGACCATTGATGTAATAACCTTTATTAGACCTTGTGATTTTGAACTTTTGGCAGTGTCCACCTAGTCTTTTAGCTGAAGAGCAAAAGGCGGAGTCATAAATTTGGGTAGGTGCGTATTGAATCGGGCGCAATGAGGAAAATTCCTGTTCAAGGTCAATTTTACCTTCTACAAAATGGTACAGAAGTGATGGTTTTGTGTACCCACGATCCTCATTAAAAGAGGCTTGTGGTACAAATATGGTGATTTTCCTTCCGTTTTGAATGAATTTTTCAAGGTCTCTGAAGTATAACTCCTTTACGAATTCTGAGCAGTTCAAACCGTGCAAGTACTTTTCAGCATCAAACTGTATATGCGTTCGTAAAAAGTCTAAGTCAGAAAATCCATGCACGACGCCTATTTCAAAAATTCTGTTTGATATGGGTGAGTAATCTGAATTATTTACACTTACTGATGTACCTTCTGAATTACTCTTCATAAAAAGTTTTCGACTGTTTTTATTTTCTAAAATTAGTTCCTTGGGTAAAATACCACCATACACGTCATCAATAATGAGTTCTTGAAGAAGGGAAGTTCTATCTGCGGCCCATTTGGCCTGAGAAATTGTATTAGATTTACCCAATTTATTATATTTGTCAAGTAGATAGTTTATTTCGATTGTATTGAAGAATTTTCGAAAATTAACATCTAAGGGCACTAAAACTGTGGATGAGTTTGTATATGCATTATAGTTTGAAAAACTGCTGATAAAATCACTAAATATCTTTAAATCTTGGGTTTCTTCGTCTAGTTGTACCAGCAACTCATTTATTTGAGGTTGAATTAGTAAAAGATTGTTAATACCTTGTAATGAAGCATTCTGGAAACGAGGCAGCAAATCGGGTTCGACAACAGCAATTTCATTGACAAAGCAATGGCGCTCATGCTTTCTCAGCAATAAAGGTGCTTTTGCAGCTCTTTTCTCCAGGTAGGTACCGTTTTCAAGGTCTCTCACTTGCAATACCCTATCATGAATAAGGAAATCTTCAATATGGAAATGCTCCTCAAATTGGTCTGTGGTTTGGTCCCCCTTAATAAATGCTGAATTAATCGGAGCAAAAAGTGTAAAGTTCTGCAGCTCATTTAAGTACTGTACGTGACCAGTTTTCTGAATAATCCTTAAAAAAGTTGAGAATTCAACATTTTCTGAGAGGATATCTATTACTGTGCTAAATGGAAAATCGTCCCCTGGGTTTTGTAGAAGTGCTTGTGTAAGCCCTAATATCGGCAGTAGCCAAAAAATGTATTTAATTGTTTGGATTGCCATGTTCATCAAAGGGCTCCGTTTGATTCAGTTAATACATGCTGTCACTCACAGCAGCTTAGATAAGAAGCCGTTTTGTCTTATTTTCTAGGCCCTTAATATACGCCTAATGGGGAAGTCCGACCGAACAAAATTCTCCTACCGGGTTTTCACGGTAATGTTCTTCCATAAAAAAAGACAATATAGTAAGCTGTTAATATTGATTTGGTGAACTTGAATCTGATATTTGTTTCTATTGCTTACGTATAATACTTTTGCGGTAATTCATTCAAATTTCATACAATGCTAATATTTATACAATTCTACTCGACACGGCAAAAATGATTGGCTAACGATAATCGCGGCTCTTTATATACTTAATATATAGGATCTAGCTATTTAGAACACTCTTTAGATCTAGATGATAGAGAGCGTAGCCCCTTTGTAACTACAGGACAATAATGCTTTTCAAGAAGAGCATTATCCCATAAGGTTGCTGCCTCTGGGTTACTCCTTGAAGGATTATCGGCTTCCATTATGAAATGACCGTTGCCTATTCTATCTTCGGAAGAGTAAAGGCCTGAAATTTCTGGATATCTATTCATTAATTTATCAATAAATTTAAGAATGGCAATACTTGTTTTTTCTGGGGTATGGCTGATGCACATGTACAATCTTTTGGTAAACGCCGTAGCCCTTTCTTTAGTCCCTGATTTAGAGCGGAAAAATATATGGTCCAGAGCCTTTAGCAGAAGTTCTGCTTTGGTAGAAACGTTAACTGATGGTTTTATTATTTCGTTATTGAGTGGGTCAGCCAACCTTAGCGATCTATAAGATAATTCGATGTCTGCATCAAGACAGATATAAGGTAATAGCGCGTAAAGCCCATCGACGAATTTGGACAAATCCACATTAACTTTCATATATTGTGTATTTGAAATAAGTGAGAATGCACTAACGATACAAAGCAAAGCCTTACGGACCTCAGCAGAGGAAAGGTTATCGAATTCAGTGTCACTAATAAGTTCTTTCATTACTTCGAGGAAGTCCCCTAATAGATCAAAGTTGGCCATATTACCAAACTTCGTTAGACCTTCCAAAACCGATCCAATGAGTGTTTTTGCATTGTTTTTCAAGATATTCAAATATATAGTGAAAACGATTTTTAGAATTTCGGATTGGTTTCTTTCTCTTTCCTCCGCAGAAACAGCTTGCTCAGCGTTACGCATTTCTTCCTCAATTTGTTGCATCTCTTTTCGAGCTTTTCTTTGCTTCTTAGAAAGATGGACCCTATCTTTCTTTTTGAGCTTAGGAGCGCTAACGTTACCTTTCGATTTAGTATTAGGGTCATAGTCATGTAAGACATCTAACGATAATAACATATTTAAAACAGATTCTTCGATGTTGAAGTTCCTCGTCTTTAGTATTTTGTTGAAAATTCTTAGTATCTCGAATGATATTGAGCCCTCTTCGTCCTCATTTAATAGAGTTTCAAATGTCTGGATTATTTGAATGGAAGTTGGATCTGTTGAAATTCTTGGTTTACAAATTCTACGCAACAGTAAAGTGAAAATGTCTGTTCTAAAGTTGAAATGGGATGCCGTTGAAATCAATTCTTTTGCGGCTTGAGTGGCCAAAATCCCTAATGAAACCTGTATAGGAGCAGCATTACTGGGAGTTTTTGAAAGACTCTGTAATCTTCCGACGTAATTTTTGTAGTTATAAACTAAGGCTTGCTCAAAGTTTCTAAGCTTGGAGACTTCTTTAGAAACTTTTTCCTTCTTTTCAGTTTCAGTTAGTGGTCGAATTCTATAGCCTGGTATGATACTCTTAAACACGGGGACCAAAGCCAACATGGAAAACTTACAAGTATTAGGATTTTTAGATTCCACCATTTTACATAGACGCCCCAACGCAGCAGTATTTTCTTCAGGCTCCTCCATAACTTTAGTGACTAAATCGGCAATGTCTTCTTTTAGTTGCAGAATTTTTTCCTCCGTATCAGGCTCATCCTCCTTTGCCTCTGCTTCTTGTTCTTCATTAGGTCCCTCATCATCTTCTGAAGAATCATTAGAGTCTTCGTCTTCCTCATCATCGTCCTTTGGTTTTTCTTGGGCTTTATGCAATTTTCTTTCAACTTTACCGTTAACTTTTATAGGCAGGCCTTCAACAAGATTTGATGTATCAGACCGATTCTTCCGAGGAACCATTTCGTAATCCTGTTCTTCTTCATCCCAGGATGAGCCTTTTGCGCTATATATGGTATTTTCATCCATATCTTCCGGTGCATTTTGGAAAACATTGCCTTCTAACAAGGAATCTTCGTGCTTTCTTTTCTTTGCAGTCCTTTCCTGAATGCGAAATTGAGATCTATTTCTCTTAGCCATTATTACTATGATATCTCCAGCTTTTATCCCGGAATTATACTCTTATGATTGAAGACATAAAATGCCAAGTTTATACCATGAAAATACTATATATGGCAGGCAGGTGAATGAGATGAGATAAAATTTTCAGTTTTCGGGCATCGCTGAAAAAATTCAAAAACTAAAGTAAAACGACGTCCCATGGTCTACTCTACGGTGAAGAAAATGAGGGAAGACATTGAATTTCTGAATCTAAGTAACTACAAAAAAGCATACACTCCATGGAAAGAGTAAAATAGGATAAATTGGTTTTATGTAGTTAAAGAAAAAATACATTGTTATATATGGAGTTTGCTGCGCGCCTAGGCGTTCTCGAAGTTTCTCCTTTGATTTTACTTTTTGGAAGGGCTTTGGACAATTTAAAGAAGATAATTTGAAGTACCCCATCAAATGCTAGAATGAAATATTTAATATACTAAATTAAGGCTGGTATTTAAAAACGTAATCTTATGTGTAGAACCTCAGTGAAAAAGCGCTATTATTAATATAACAGTATTTTCACGGAGCTTTTTTTATTCAAAAAGGTTTTCAAGACTTGGCAGAGGACGGCTGCATTCTCGAATGATAATATAGTATTATCCTTAGGATCTAAATAACTTGCATCAAGAATGATATCTAACTTTTCCTTACCTTGGAAAAGCAAGTCAGTAGCTTCTATAATTTTCTGCATTCTTGTTGGAGTGGCAATAAAATATAGTGAATCTTTATTTTTGTTTGATTTTTTAGAGCTGTCAGTAAGTAAACGTTCCACGGTGGCTATGTCATCCTTTAGTTTACTTTTAGAGAATAATTTGACGCAATTTTTGCCACCGTTTAGACTACGATAAACGTCTGCTACTCTAATATTAGACATAGAAAAAACAATTTTTTTTGGAGCTACGGAAAATTTTTGAATAAAGGCTGGGAAATTGCTTAATCTGCGTTCAGCGTCAAATTTTTCTGTCGAAAGAAAATCATTTCTTTTGAAGTAAAGTTCCTCTAATTCTAAAACACTCAAGTCAGGATTTTTTTCTCGTATCAAAGTTGTTAGGTACTCAATAATTTTTTCTGGTGAACTTGCTGGAAGTGCTTTTCGTTGTGAGACGATATACTGGCTTTCCTCTTTCTTTTTCTCAATTAGCTTTGATTTTTTCTGTAGCTTTTTCTGTCTTTTCGAAATAGGTCTATTCGAATCATCTTCTGAATTTCTCTCCTCTTTTTTCCCATCTATATCATCAACGTCATCTTGTTCTATAGACCTCTTTTGTACCTTTTTGGTTGGGGGACTACCATCCTTGGCGTCAAAAATTACTTCATGTTCGGCATCAAAATCATAGGCGAGTCCATCATCTAAATCATCTGGATTAGACATTTTCAGCTCAATTGTCCTGACGTTATGTTTAGAAGTTAGTAGCGGGGATCAAATCTCGACTTTCATTGCCTCATCTATGGTCATCTCAAAAATTTTCTCTTCAATTTTTTGGTAAATACCAAGTGCAATGAATGTTTGGGTGTCTTTGAATATTGAATATTACAGACTAAAAATATTATATATTGTAAATTAAAAGTTGATTATTAGTAAATGTACCTGAAATTTCTGTTTTCGATATCAGTCAAGTCCAAAAATTGGTACTTCTTCCTTTCTTGACCTTCTTGTTCCTTATCACGCTTTTCGTTCTCCTTCTTGCAAATGTAGCCAATGTATAATTGTAGGGGAACACAAACACACTGAGTGACCAATAAGGCAATCTTTGCTGGTATGTAACGTGGAGCTGAGTATGCCCTAAACATCTGTGGAGCAATAATACAGGAGACATTGTATACAATCATTGTAATAGCATTTCTAAAAACTCTTTTGGTGTAACCGGAGGTGTTGCATGAATTCCAGATGTAAATATTGGTAATGACACAGGAACCACTGTAAAGCAAGTACAGAGAAAATAAGTTACCGATCTTATGGGATAAGGGTAAACTGATAAGAACGATACAACCTATAATAGCTGGAATATACATAGATGTGGTTATGAGTGTGATATGACCCCAGCGGGACAACATTTGAGTTGTTATAAGAATAATCATAGCCGTAATGGCACCAATAGGCAGCTGCAGTAATGCTGTTTCGTACTTGTCGAAACCAAAAGTACCAGTGATGGTCACTGAAAATGTACCAATGGCACCGGTAGAAATTTGAGAACATGCAGTTAATAAAAGCATCGGCCAAGTAAACTTATCATGAAGGAATAGTTCTTTAACTTGCTGCTTCTTAAACTTCTTTGTTTCCAGGCCAGTTTGGTTAGCTCTGATATGCTCAACAACTTGAATTTTTTCCTCTTTGTTTAGGAACCAAGCATTGGTGACGTTATCTGGAAGGTATAAGAATGTTAGAACACCAAACGCAACTGTAACCAGACCAACGACCAAAAACATTATTTGCCAAGAGGTGAAAGCGGTACCATGATAATGTAAAAAGCCAAAAGAAATTAACCCGCCCACAATATAACCTGTACCAGCCTGTGTGGCCCAGAATCCAATTCTTGCACTCTGTTCAGATTTAGTATAGTACATACCACTAATAGCGATACAACCAACTGCACTCGAGGATTCAAAGAGACCTAGGAGAGTACGAACGACCATCAACGAGGCGTACGTCTTACAAGCAGCATGGCAAGCCAACACGATACCCCAGACGGTAATAAAAGTACCTAGGATTTTGGAAATGGGGAATTTTTGAATTAAGTAAGTGACCACAGGTTCCATGAAAATGTAAGCAGCAGAAAAGATAGTACCCAAATTAGAAAATTCGTTACCTTTCAAATGATCTTTGATACCCATAGATGCAGCGTAGTTCAGCAGAGCCTTATCCAAAAACATCAGAAGATATGTACAGCATAAAAAGGGCAGGATGAAGAGGTCCACTTTTCTCAGGACCTTAGGAGATAATTCATGGGAACCATAGAAGTTGGCTTCTTCGCCTGCTACAACATCGTCTTCATTAGCCGTGGAGCTTTCGTCGAGACCGTTCTGTTTCAGGAATCTTAAAGCAACGTCCGCATCGTCTACATTAATGCTCGAGGTACTTACGGAACAACTATCAGCGTTAGCTGCCTTCTTCTCCACGTCCATGGATCGTTGTGACATGTTTTTCATTGTATTGATTTGCTGACACTCTCACTACTTCTCAGCAACAACAAAGTAAACTTTAATCTATCATACTTTGAACTATCTTATATACATGTATATATGCACCCGCTGAGATGCTCATCGAGATTGCTCATCACCTCTGAAAAGGCTGTCTGTCACCACCATGTTTTCGGCCGGACCAAATGACAGTTCCTTAAGGGAAACTCAAAGAGACTATATTAACTAAGGAGGATCAACCAGATATGCAAAAAAAACAAATAGTTATGACGGCACTCGAACCAACCAAACACCACCCTATAATTAATGTTGATAATGATAGCGACTCGAAATTTGCCAATAAAACCTGTCTATTACGCGTCATCTACTTGAGAGTAATATACTGGAAGTTCGAGATACTCCGCACAGGGTCTGGGTGGTAGGTTTCTTTGCTATTGTATAGTTTTTCAAGATACGTAAAAGGTCTTCATCTTATCTTATATAGATGCAGGTGATTACTAGTGGGGCAAGTCGGCAGCTAATTGCGTGTGTGCGGAAGGATTGTGCAGTAGAATGGCTCCTGTAGTTATTTCAGAATCTGAAGAGGATGAGGATAGAGTTGCCATTACTAGAAGAACTAAGAGACAAGTTCATTTTGATGGCGAGGGAGATGATCGTGTAGACCAACAGCAACAGCAGCACAGTTCAAGCCACAGGGATAGGGATAAACATGTGCAGCGTAAGAAGAAGAAAAGGCTCTCGAATAGAAACCTGCAAGGTTCAAATGGTGGGTACGCTTGGGAGGATGAGATCAAGAGAAGTTGGGATTTGGTGAAAGTGGACGATGAAGGGGATATGGCATCTCTTGTGGCTAGCATAGTCGAGGCCAGAAAGAAACGTACTGCTAAGAAAAACATAACGCCATACCAAAGAGGTATTATCAGAAGTTTAATATTAACCCTAGATTGTAGTGAAGCTATGTTGGAAAAGGATTTGAGACCAAACAGGCATGCCATGATTATCCAGTACGCCATAGATTTTGTCCATGAATTTTTCGACCAAAATCCGATATCTCAAATGGGTATTATCATAATGAGAAACGGTTTGGCACAACTGGTCAGCCAAGTTAGCGGAAACCCGCAGGATCACATTGATGCGTTGAAATCCATCAGGAAACAAGAACCGAAAGGAAACCCTTCATTGCAAAATGCATTGGAAATGGCAAGAGGCCTTTTATTGCCTGTTCCTGCGCATTGTACAAGGGAAGTACTGATTGTATTTGGTAGTCTTTCCACAACTGATCCTGGAGATATTCACCAAACTATCGATTCGTTAGTTTCTGAGAAAATTAGAGTGAAGGTTTTGGGGTTATCAGCTCAAGTGGCCATATGTAAAGAATTATGCAAGGCAACGAATTATGGTGATGAATCCTTCTATAAAATTTTACTCGATGAAACTCACTTAAAGGAGCTATTCAACGAGGCTGTTACCCCTTTACCCGTTAACAAAATTAATAAGGGTTTCACACTCGTAAAGATGGGGTTTCCGACAAGGATATTCGAAGATACTCCAACTTTTTGTTCGTGCCATTCCAAGTTAGTTTACGGCGGATACTTCTGTCCCAATTGTCATAGTAAAGTTTGTTCATTGCCCACAGTCTGTCCATGTTGTGACTTGATGCTAATCCTTTCTACCCACCTGGCCAGATCATATCACCATCTGATGCCGTTAAAAACATTTGCAGAAGTACCTACAACAGAAAAATTTCGATCAGAAGACTGCTTTAGTTGCCAGTCAAGATTTCCCATACTGAAAAACCATAAAAATGGTAAACTACTGACAAGTTCTCGCTATCGTTGTGAAGATTGTAAACAAGAATTTTGTGTTGACTGCGATGTGTTCATCCATGAAATCCTTCATAACTGCCCAGGCTGTGAATCTAAGCCCGTAATAACTTAACGAAAATCTGTCAGCGTATAACACGATCACTCTTCCATCATATAACAAATCCAAGTAGTAGAGAACGAAATAGTTTTTGATGGACATATAACTACATAATTATTACAAAAATAACCTCATTTAATGTCCTATTGTTTATTACGAGAAAATCTTAATAGCACTTACGGCATTAAGAATATTTACTACTATTTTCAATTTATCAGGCACTTATTCAACTAAAAAAAAAAAAAAAAATTCTTTGTTTTACAATAATATTAATAATTATTTTGAATAAATGTCGTTACATTCTATCATAATGTCCTCTACACGGTACAACCAAACTCACAATTCTATTTGAGTGGGCGAGAGGTTTGAATTTTTTCTTACTGGGCTGTGTGTAGGGGTCATAGATGTCGCTTGTTTGAATGAGTGAGGGTTGGAAGGTGCAATAGGTTTCTGTGGAGATTTAACCAAAACACTGTCGGTCATCCGGCTTTCTCCCTGCTTCCAGCTGTCAAAATCAATCAAGGCTTGCATACATCCCCACTCTGTAATTTTCTTACTAAGCCAGTGTAAATTCACTGGTTTAGTCAGGTAGTCGTTACAACCAGAAAGAAGTGCTTTTCTTTTATCCATCTGAGAGTTAGATGCGGTCAATGCTACAATAATCACGGGCGCCTGAGAGAATCTCTTTGAAGTACCTTTTTCAAGATTGGAGTGTGAGTTATTGAGACTTTTTTGAATGCCAATGCCATTTTGTTTTTCGAAGTCCCTAATCTGCTTGGCAGCTTCTATACCAGACAAGACAGGCAGCTGTAAATCCATAAATATTAAATGAAGACCGCCTTCCTTCCAAATATTAACAGCTTCTTGACCATTTTTAGCCAGTTTATATGAGATTTTGTGTTTCCTCAGAAAGGAACCTAAGATAGCTTGGTTGATGACGTTGTCTTCAACTATTAAAACATTAATTTTGGGGAAAACTTTTTCACTTGTGGTGGTAAAAAGGTTTGGTAAAGGATCTGGTGGAGAGGAAACAGCAAAAGGTGCGTTATAAAGCGAGTTTGAGTAATGCGGCGTTTGACTACTTGTTAATATTGGTGATGCGGGCGTAACGTCTTCTTTTCTTCTTTGTACTTCCGACATGGGTTGCATTATGCCTATACCAGCTTCATTAAGTGATCCGCTTTCTTGCGAAGGGGATCCGGTGTTCACTTCTAACTCTGAATGAGTAATTGTGTCTTCATTATTGAAAGATGAATCCGTGTGGGCCACTGGTTTATTTCGAAAATCTACCCCTCCTTTATAACCTTTTGGTAACAGCAAGATTGCTTGCCAAGGAGACTCGGCATCCTTTTCCTCATCCTTCAGTTCTTGTGACGCTCTTCTCAATTGCTCTTCATCAGTTATTAATTTAAATTCCTGAGGGCTGCTATTGCCATCTTTACCTTTAAGATCTGCTTTATCACCAATTGTTTGCTTAAGACTTTGTTCGCCCGGAGAAATATGATCGTCTAGATGAAAAACACCAACGGCCCCATGGTCTGTTGGTTGAGTTTTCTGCTGCGAAATTTCTTCATTCGTAGGAACATAGTCTACAACATTTAAGATATCTAAAGGCGGTACATCCTGGCGTAAATTAACATTCGAAAATATCAGCAAAGGCTGCGATGCAGGTTGGGAACCCATGGTTCCGAATAGTTCCTTATATATGTTAATAGCCAATTCATCCGGTTCAAAGATGATTTTATAAGTGCAATCATTAACTGATTCTGTGGTGAAATTTAAACCTTTTCTAATCAACGGCCTTGTGTATTTATTTTTATTATGCGGTGAGACGTATGTAAGACCAGCTGATGCCATAATTTGATTATCAGGATGAAATTTAGGGTAGGGTGAGACTGAGGCAAATCGCAGTAACGGACTTTTAGTTGTTGCTGGAAACTGTTTAGGACTAGTAGAGTATGGTCTTTGCGGGCTTAGCATTGGCGCCTCGTTGGGAGGAAAATCCACATTGGTAGTCGCGGCCACTGTCGGCGCGGCGGCAAAGGCGCCGTATAATGCTCCTCTTTTCTGC
>JXWR01005333.1_pt1 | contig 12565 bp, 8 predicted proteins | sample 315541 | NCBI WGS metagenome assembly JXWR01 (sample SAMN03273951, study PRJNA271842) | soil metagenome | isolation source: rice field ambient CO2 | place: India: CRRI Experimental farm Cuttack,Odisha-753006 | collected 2013-12-17
AAAAAAAAAAAAAAGACATAATGTCCAATTGAAAGTAAAACTTACACGAACAAAGAACAAACGAATATAAAGTGGAAAAAAACTGAATGGATGAAAGCATCCAAAAAGATGTTGAAATCAAACAACATGCTATTGTACACTGGTGAAAACATATGCATTGCGGCAGGTCACTTATAAGCAAAATAATACTGCATCATACACTCAATTGAATATGAATATGATTATACCGCTCCTCTAACAATGTCGCTACCGCCTGAAGCAACGCGCTTGCCTCTATCTTCTTTATGGCTCTTAATGTAACTGTATTCAAAAGAGTTGTATACGTACTCATTTTTCTTTGGTTTTGGTGGGGAATTAGTTTGTTTTTTCTCTACTAATTTGGGACCAATAGTAGGAATCTCCTCGTTCAATTTGTTGGCATATCTTGATAAGGAGATTAACCCGGTATAAACTTGAGTTGGGTCTCTCTTTTCAAACAAATCAATAGTACTGAACAATTCGTTGGCAGGGACGCCTATCTTTTGAGCTTTCTTCAAGAATTTTTCAATTGTTTCCATTTGGAAAAAAGGCATCTTTTGGTTTTTTTTGTAGGCGATTGGCTCTTCTGGTAGAATTTTATTAGCTAAATCGCACAACACTGAGCCATCTTTTAAGATGTCCAACAAATCGCCTTCTGGAATGGCATCTTCCTGTTGTAAGACGTGAAATATCCAATCTTTAATCTCGTTGATTTGCTCAGCATCGTACTTGCTTGCTCTTTTGACAGGTGCCATTTTGATCAGATGAGAATGTCGTTGACTATAGGTGATTTGAAAATTTTGTGTATGGATCAAGTATCAAAATCAAAGCCTTGATAAAAACTTTTTGAAATTGAAACGAAAGGCAGTATAGATAAATGCCAGAGGATTATTTGTAGAAGCAAAGAGAGAAAAAATTATTGGTTGAGTCCCACGAACTACGACGTGTGTTTTACCGCAGAATTTAAAATTAAGAACCAACCCGCCGGTTAGGATGGGATGCTTTGCGCGTGGTTCTGCAAGTAAATTTTTTGCTTCTCTTCTTTTTGTCCGCAGCAACAGAGCTAATACGCAACAAGCTTGGAAATTGCTTTTGTTATTCGATAAGTTCGAAAATTGACTAGCAGCAAGAAGAATAATTTCATTTTGGAAAATCAAGCAAGCAGAACAAGATATAGCAAATTTTGAAGTCATGTGTGCTATATATGCTATATATATAGGGGCATAAGTGGTAGATACAAACCGTTCTTTGTCTCGAGAATGGCCGGCTAAAATCCCATTAGTGCCATTCTAGTAGTGTTTATCGGCCGCGGCCCTGGCACGTTTTGTTATGCCAGTTTTGTCTTTTTAGGAATAACAGGGAATGCGAGAGCATATGGGGCCTCAACAAGAAACTAGAAATGATCCTGGGGTTGCGAAAATGATGATGAAGTTTATCTGATGCATTTCATGAAAAACACCAAAATATTACCTGTCTAAACGCCTCTTAATGCTGATTTTTCGGGTGTAGGTACTTTGGTGTTGAGATTTTTTTTCTTCTCTAATTTGCTTTGAATGATGCAAAATTAAAAAAAAAAAAAAAAAAAAAAAGGATCAAATCTTTTTTGTTGTTTCTACTCGCATCTGTAAGTTTTATAAACAAAAGGTAGACAATCTTTATATATATAGACTAAAGAAAAAAAGAAAAAATTAAGAACTGAAAAGCTTTAAAAACTATAGAAAAAGGGGAAAGAAAATACGAATCAAGTCAAAAGAAAGAGAAAGCATCGTAATGACATAACTATGACATTTAGCTAGCTTCAACGAATCTGTTCAGCGCTCTCTTTTTCAAGACTAGCATTTCCTGCTCTCTCGTCCCTTGGTTTCATGTAAACGTCAATATTGCCGCCGTAAGAATCGCCATTAGCTTGATGATTGTCTTTGACTCTCCCAACTTCAGAACTGTCAGGACACAATTGAGCGCCTCTTCTTCCAATCAAATACCATGGTAAGTTAAACAATTCATCCATAGATTCCAAAGATCTGCCTGCGACTTCAGGAATAAAGAACCAAGCGAAGAGCAATCCCAAAAGACAAACCCCGCAAAAAAAATAAAATGCCCCAAAATTATGCATAGCCAACAATAGCGATGTCATTGCCTTGGAATTACCATATTGGTTTGCGAAATGGAAGGCCATAATGAGAGCTGTACCTAAGTTTCTAACACGCAAAGGCAAAACTTCAGCATTGAAAAGATATTGGATCGTGTTCCAACCAATTGTCCAACCTGCGCCACTCAAGAAAATAGCGGCTAAGGCACCAGTAGCAGCCCTATGTTTATCACCAGTCAATGTCACTCCACTGTTTGCTGCTTCGGGAACGGTTTGTAAGAAAATGGCAAAATAAAGAGTTGTTACTGCCTGAATACTAATACCAAGATACAAACATGTACGACGGCCCAAAAGATCAATGAAGAAAAAAGCCGTTAAATATGCTGAAACGAATTTGACCACCCCTAAAACAGCTGTCATCATCATTTTATCAGTTTGCTTAGTTTGACCAGCCATGGCAAATAACTCTGGAGCATAAATGGTAATTGCATTTGAACCGGACCATTGACCTAGAATTTGATTCATCAAGCAAACAAACATTCTGTATCTAATTGACTTAATGGTGAATAATTCAGTAAAGGCCGAAAACCAAGATCTGCTATGTACTGCTTCTTCTTCAATCATCAATTGTTCATTGACATCACTTAGTTCAGATAAAATGTAAGGATGGTCAGGAGGCAAGTTTCTAATCTTGGAAAAATTTGTAACTGCTTGGTCTGTTTTCCCTTTTTTGATCAACCAACGAGGTGATTCGATGCAAAAAATAAGAGAAAGGCCGAAAATCAGGCCTGCCAAAACTATTTTAAGAGCTGTTGGCACCACCCATTGATTTCTGTCGGAGTTGGAGATATGCAATGCAGTACCGTAATGAGCAAAGTATGCCAACATGATACCAAAATACACCGCCCCAGCAAAAATACAATTACAAAGACCTCTAATAGATTTAGGCGCCACCTCGGATAAGTAAATAGGCCCACATACCACCGATGGCCCAATACCAAAGATACCTTCAAGTAAACGACCAGCGTAGAGTTGGCCAACACTGTGGGAAGTGATTTGAATAATAGCCGCGACAATCCAGCACAAGCAGCCAAACTGCAATGTTCTGATTCTACCCCATCTGTCGACAAGGTAAATAGAGAGTAAAGATCCACCGATAGAACCTAGCTGAACCATAGCAGTGATATTTGATTTCAAATTAGCCAACTGCGATGCTGATTTGCTTGGATCCTTAAGCCCAAACTCCAGAACAAACGAGTTTTGAGCAACAGTACCGGCAATGCAACCTTCATCAAATCCTCTTGCGCACCCAAGGATGCCAAACACGAAGACGGACATGAATAATTTCCAGTTATATATTTCTTTAGGCGCATCATCCAGGTTGTATGTGAATTTGCTTTTGAGTGAGTATCTCCACCTTGTTAAAGGCTTGGTTTGAGTTTCTTCTTTGGACATGGTGGCGTGTTACAAGTTGTTGATAGCAAGTGGTAAAAATGAAAAGCTGTAATTAAGATTAATAAAAAAAAAAAAAAAAGAGTGTGTGGTAGCGAGTATGATGATAATGCTAAGAAACTAATCCGCACGGTGGGTTTATTTGACAGGAAAAAAAGTATCACAATACAGACAACGAATTTAAATACTCTGGTGATACAATACAAAAAGAGACTTTTCATCAAAAGCCAAAGAGGAGAAACATGTAGAAAAGGAGAAGGACAAGAGCAACAAGGAGATATATAAATATATCTCAACCAAGACAGAACCAAGCGTAGTTAAAGAAATCAACTAAGCTGTGCTGTACCCAACTTGCTGAGCTGCGGTGTGGGCTCGTATTTTGTCTCCGATGCAAAAGCCAAGCAAAAGCCAAGCAAAACCAAACCAAATTAGTGAAGCAAAGAAAGACAGCATGCAGGCATCCCGCATCGTGCCGAAGGCGCTTTCAAAAGGTGGTCAATTACGGCTAAAGTGTATTTGCAGAAGAGGAGGAAGGTAGTTGCTGGTGGTTCAAAAGCTACGGAAGGCCCAAGAGCCCAAATCCAATTCTAAAATGTTCAGCTCTTGGTGGGTGTTCCACTGCGGTGCTGCAGCTGCTAGGGTGGAAGGATTACGTCGTTCACCGCGGGGCCTGCTGCATGTCCATGAACATTACAATAGCCGCCAGCGCGCTAGCGTGCCGGGACAAGCGCTAGCGTGCATATGGCTACCCGAAGCAATTTGTCAAATACTTGCAGTGCTCGAGTCCACTGTTTCTTGCACACACGAACCACGACTGTTGGATTAGTAACTTCTTCCCCTATGTTGTTTTATGTGGGCCATGACCCATATATGGACAGGCATGAAGCTTATGAAGGTCCCGCAAGCACGGAGACATGGGGGAGGGGGGCCATGCATAAAAATTTGCTGTCTGAATACCTATTTATATAATTTCTAGCATACAGCATGTGGTAGCAACAGTGGCACTCAATTGAGTTGGCATCATTTTGTTTCCACTCCTTGATTTACTGCTGTCACTGCGATAAGGCGGCTTATCTGTAGTACTACGCAGAAGTCGGTGGCACCTTAGTTATTGGATTCTTTACTTTCAAGATTCTTTAAAAAAAAAAAAAAAAATATTAGGTTTTTCCAAAAGCTTCTTGGAACTTCTTAGCTTTGCTTGAGAACCTCGGCGAGAAAAAAATAAAAAAAACTCGGAGTTTCAAAACAAGCTTGCCGGCCTGCAAACTTAAGATTAAAATATTGCAAGAGAATTACCAATTTATTCTCAGCAACGATCGTAAAATCGTTTTTTCATAGTAACCTCAATTATCATAATTGTACTTTTCTGCGTATCTTTCTTCCTTTTTAATAGCAATTGTCGCTCAAGAACAGTGTTTTGACACTTGCTAGCAATCCCCGATCGGCGGATACTTAACTTAAAGAAGAGCGAGTAAAAACAATATACTGTGCATGCATTCGCCAACAATAAATCAACAATTAGCAAGAGCGCCAAGGCCTGGGGTACTCGATGCACCAGATACACTCGATGCACGGCTGTTACGCAGCGAGTGTTAAAACTCAGTAACGTCAACCTTTTCTACAACTGCACTCGCACGGTTGTTAATCAGCCTGTAGATAGGTTGTGGGACAAAGCGCTGCACTGGCTGTTATATTTGACTTGGACTTCAATCGAGATTGAATAATGCTGCATAGCGGCTAGTTCGGCTAAACAACGACAACGACAGCGACAGCGACAACGACAACGACAAATACCTGCGTTCTTGTAGCAAATTGCTAAGAGCGGTTATTTGGAGTGATAATAGGATGAAAATAAGAACCAACACTAAAAACTCAAGTAAAAAGAGCCTTGAGGCGGGGGCACAGAAAACGGCACAAAGAAAGAAAGAAAAAAAAAACGAATGTATGCAGTCATTCCCTCGACAGTCAATGCTACGTGGGAGATATATCATTGAAGCTTATGGTAAACACCACCACACAAATAAAATATGTTGTTTAAAAAAAAGTATGACATCTGTGAATATCCATATCGTTTCTTTTCAAAAATATGCATACGATTTTTTCCGAGCGGCTCTCGTATGGTGTCGTGTTTTTAAAACACTTGTAGCTGCTAAGTTAACGGCACTGCTAAGTTTTTTAGTGCAGTGCAATTTTCCCCACACTTTCATGCTCTCAGCAAGATCTCCTCCACCAGCAAAACCAAGACCTCGGCGAAAATGACAGTCGACCGCCAACGCAAAGTGAAAAAATTGCCTAAACGGGAGTCGCCCAAGTGGTAGGAGAGTCCCAGAAGAGCACAAAAAAAAAAAAACTAAAAAAAAAACATGACTAATAGTGGAGCGATATAACAAAGTGTGCTTGCGCTAGCTGCATAGAGACAATAACTTACACAACATGTTCTGCAATATATCAATATCGTGCGCGTGTCCAACGATCATGAAGCACGAGCGGGCAATCTAGAATACGAATTTATTGGTATGACTTAATGGAAAAAGAGTGGCACTAAAGTACTTCTAAATTAGACTCAAGTTATAAACACCAGCCCCATTGACTTCTTGATCGTATCCAACCAAAACCAAACAAGAAGGGCCATATCAACGCAAAATCCAATCATAATTTTGCCGCACTTGCAGCGGTTACAGCCTGCTGAAGCTCACCTTCTTCATAGAGGCCGTCAAGCTCCTTTTTGAACTTCCTCCGCACATTCAATCTTTTGATCTTCAACGTTGGCGTCAAGGTGTCATCAACGACCGAGAATGGGGTAATAGCCAAGTGCACATTTTTGATCTTTTCGTACGAAGCGAGCTCTGAATCTTGCACTGAAGAGTTTAGCTCCAGGAGAACTTCGCGCTTCAAGTCAGGACGCTTGAAAATTTGTTCAAGTTGAGACTTGAGCGGCGAGCCTGACTTATTTGTGCTGTCAGTTGAGTTGGTATTGACTATTTCTCTGTTTAATTGAGCAAAATCAAATTCAATCTTGCGGCGCTTCAAAAACGCCTCGGCTTGGCCCAAGTTCACACCAACGATCCCAACCAAATAGTGCTGACGAGCATCTCCGTGAACATAAATCTGATCAATCCACGACAGCTTGGACGAATACAAATGCTGCACCCTTTCACCAGCAACAAACTTTCCTTGACTCAACTTGAAGAAATTCTTGATTCTATCCACCACTGACATATTGTAGTCATTGTCAAGCTGAGCCACATCACCGGTGCAAAACCATCCATCTTCATCAACGGACTCTTCAAAAGCTGCTTGATTCTTGTAATAACCTTTAGTAACCCCTGGTCCTCTAAACAATACTTCCCCGCTCCTGTTTTTATCAAAAGCATAGCCAAGCTCGGGCACATCCCTTAGTCTGAATTCAATATTGATGCCAACGTACCCAGTAGTACCGACGCCTTGATTGGAAAGTTCGGTGGTAACCGGGCCAGAGCAGAATGTCTCAGTCATGCCATACCCTTGAGCAATTCTGAAATTAAAAACAGCAGTCAAAAAAAAGATTGTCTTTTTTGAGATTGGTGCAGAGCCAAGCAAGATAAATTTTACCTCATCAAAACCAACTGCGGTCCGAAAGCGAGGGCATATAAACCGATCATACCAAAAATGCTGTGGATCTTTGCCCTGAGCTAGTTGCCCTATCTTGTAATTTATGGCATTGCGGAGAAACTTATTCAGCTCAATCTTGTCTTTCAAGAGCGCCTCAATCTTGTTCAAGACACGAGGTACTGTGCAGAAAAAAGTTGGTTTCACCACCCTAATGTCATCAAAATATGTGGTAACGTCGCGGGGATTGTGTGGGAAGTACATGGTGAAACCATAAAAAAGCTGGGTGTAGACAACAGCACGAGCATAACAATGGGCCATTGGCAAGAACTCGAAGCTTCGGCCGTGTTTTCCAATATCTCTGAGTAGCATTGTATGAGTGACTTGACTAAGTCCAAGCCTGTGGGTAAGTTTCACTCCCTTAGGCAAAGATGTGGTGCCAGAGGTAAAAGAAATAGTGAAAACGTCGTCTGGGTGTGGCACAACGTGTGGTGTGGGGTTATCTTTTCCAATTTTGAGCAATGTTTTAAAATCAAGCACGTTTAACCCTGCCGAATGAGCAGCAGTGAATAGCTGGTGGTCTGAGGTCAAACTGAGATCCTCAATTGTCACAATGAATATCAAACTGCTCAAATCCTTTGGTTGTTCTTTATGCACAGCAATTATTTTCTCGGCATTCCCCTTGTTGGTAAAAATGATTGGACTTTTGGTAACATTAAGAATGTAAACTGTGGCTGAGGTCCCCAAGCTATCGTAGAGGCAAGTGTTGACCAATGAGTATGCCTGACATGCTGCATCAAGGACAACAAATTCCGGCACGTTGGGCAAGTAAAAGGTAACAATTCTTTCGCTTTCAGAAACAACAAATTGTTCAAATAAGTAAAGCAAAGCCGAGCCAACCAGAGTACGCATCTTTGCAACTTCACTATAGGTCCAGTATTGATAGCGGTCATATATATTTCGCAGCGGATCAAGCAACTTGCGGAACCCCAACATGTTTTGGTCAGCGTATTTGTGCAGAGCATATTGGAAAAGGTTGTAGTAGGTGGTCAAGTCTGGGTGGATACTAAGGACGAATTTGTCTTTAGTAAACTGGTTTCTAAACACTGGAGAGTGGCCCTTAGATTTGCTGTTGGGCAACACTGCGCACTGGTTTATGACAGAAAGCGGGAGTGGTAAGCGAGTAAGTACGTCATCAATGGTGTCCCCTGGATTGTACAAAGGCGGTTGTAAGCCACCAGCGCTAAGTGATGGTTTTCCTATAGAAGGAGCGCTTGAGGAAGCAGTTTCGATGGACATTATTGTGGATGGTGGGGATCAAAAAGAAATTGAGCGGAGCAATGTATCAAAAACAAAAGAGCCGAGTATATGTTTTATCAAAGAGCTTCTTTGTTTGGCTATTCCTCTAACGGAATCACAGGCAACTTAAGCTCAGGAAGAACCGAGTAGCGGTAGTCAGTTTGTTTGGTACCGTGGAATTTGGAGATCACCAGCAATACAAAAAACTTGGGAACGAATCAAAGAAACAGGCAAACCGGCATCCTTTAATAATATATATATATATATATATTCTTGGCAGTTTCACCGCAACCCTCATTGGTGGCAGGCATACGGGCAGGTTGCTAATTAACTCCAGCTAATAAGGCGTGCACTATCCATGTTTAACGTTGTCTCTGAACGAACCCAAGAGAAGGATGATTTGCACGGCCTGCCAGCGGCGCAAAATTAAAGTAAACTGTGTGCCGTTCTGCGTTAAGGGCAGTATGGGGCACCTGCTATGCATGTATTCCATCTATAGATCGCTTTAGCTTGTGGGCTAGTAGTGTACGCCAATACTAGTGTAATACTAAGGACATATGCTATTATTTAGAGGGATTTAGCTAGTTTTGTAAGTTTGCTTATTTTCTATGTAGCTAGAAGCTTTAGCAACAGCTTCGATCCGGTCCATGGGAAACCTGCCATTTTGTCCGATGCGATGGCTTTGGTGGTTTTGTTTCAAGAATAATTAGCTTTCCACAATCCATGTCAACATTAATCGCTTAGAGTGACGCTTCCTTGGGGTGGTGTCAAGTACTGTGTGCATTTCTTTCTTGTGGCTGTTTACGTCTGATTTTATTTTTGGCTTGTTTATTTAGTTTCTTATTAGACCGCACCTTTCAGCAGTACTACCACTCTTGCGGTTCCTTGGGAGTTTCTTGCCTAGTGAATAGATTGACTCCCCCGTCAAGAATTTTTACAGTCTAACTAAACCACGCAAGGAAAACCTTTTTTTTCTTTTTCTTTTCTTTTTACGTAAACCAACCATCAGAATATCAAAGTCAACAAAAAACAAGAAACAGAAGGATCCATTCATCAAACAGTATCACTATAATCCTAATATAAAATGACACGCACTGATTGCAGACAGGAGCCGCAAATGGAGGAGCGTGTGGCATGCAACCTTTCATGGCTTAAACTGCACCCACCTGAAAACAATATCAATCATTGATGATACAAAGTTCTCCACAATATTGTTTCGTATTTTTTGGGTTTTACGCTGGGAAAAATGCACATCGTAATTTTTAAATACCGGCACCTAAAAAAGCTAAATAATAGCTGATTTGAAGTTTTGTTCAAAGAACCCGTCTGGATCCTTAAAAATACCGCCTCCTCGGCTTACGAGCTTAAACGTAAAGGCCCAAAATAAAAACATGCTGTTCGTTTTTATTGAGGTTTTTGTTATCCTTCCATGTTTACAGCTGTCTATTGTTTTAGAATAAAATGGTTATTGTATGTGTGCACACAGCCGAGTCAACTCTCGTTTCGTTTGGCTGATTCAGGACAGCCGTAAAACACTGAGCATAGTTTCGTCAAGTATGGAATGTATTTACTTCAATTATTTAAGACTGTTGAGCCGATGCTCACACAAAATAAACAAAATGCAAATGAGCAAAAGTACCCAACTATAATATAATAAAACCGTAAAAGGCGAAAGCTACAAAATGTTCTTGCTCGTCTAACCACTTCCTCACAAAGGTTTTGATCATACCCTGTGTGCGTATTGGTTCTTTGAACAAGCTCCTACACGAAATTTCACAGGTACAACTCACCAATGCAGCCGATAAATTTTCAAATGTCGAACATTATATAAAAAAAGGACTCTTTGTGTTTCGTCCAAATTAATATCACCCCATTCGTTATCTCTAGCAATCAGCAAATAGAAACAAATCCACAGTTTTACTATTCGGCGCGAGATTTGACCTGATACTGCAAGTTTACTATTAGTTGAGCGCACTGAGCTCGCTCAACTACTACTCACTGCAAAGTTCTTGCCGCCAGCAGCGCAGTCCGGGGGTATTTATGAGTCAAATCCCGGCAGACAATTATATTATTGGAAACATAGCTTAACACCGAGGGCACGCGGAGTACCTCGGCGAGGGCCTGTAAGCAGCTTTGCAATATTGTACCGCAGGCGTATTGGAACATTGGTGGGGCAGTCTCGAGGGCAGCGAGCACGCAATTTGCCAAAAACCGGGGCTACAGCCGACCATGCAGGAAATGCGAGATTGCTCGTGGGCACATGGTGTGTCAACATCGCTTTCAGAGCCACAGTTTTAACATTGAGCTCCTCGAGATTATTAATTGTGTGTAAATATATATAAGGGCAAAAATATCGACGCAATGATGTAGATTTGGAAAATTTTGAAAAAAAAAAAAGCATTGGCAAAATTTTCTAGTTTGAAAATACTAACAAACAAACAAACAAAAGCAAAAGCAAAAGAGAAAATAGTAAACCTCAATAGAACAATGTCTAACACCAACACTATTACTCTCACTGCTAAGCAGGAACAGAGACCTACTGATGACCAGATCAAAGAACTTGTTCAAAAGACACGCAGATTGCAAACCGGCAAACAGTCCGATGACAAACAGTACATTGAAGTCGATGTTAACGGACCAGATCCAGAAGGTTTGAAACACTTGCCAGAAACAGCCAAGCAAAGATTTGAAGAATTCGGCGTTGATATTAGCAAAGGCTATCCAGCCAGACCAGACAAAAGTCAAATCCCAGTTTTTGTTGATGAAGCTTACGCCATCAGAAACGAAGACTACCCATATGTTGAAAGAGCAAAGAATGCTGATCCAGAAAAGAAGGCTCTTTTCGGTGCTGCCAAAGAAGTCAGAAACTTGACCACCAAGATTGGTACTGAAATCATTGGTTTGCAACTCGCTGACTTGGACGACAAACAAAAGGATGAATTGGCTCTTCTTGTTGCTGAAAGAGTTGTTGTTTTCTTCAAAGACCAAAAACTTGCTCCTCAAAAGCAATTAGAATTAGGCCACTACTGGGGTCAAGTGGAAAAGCACCCACAAACTACCCAAGTGCCAGGCTATCCAGGTATTACCTCCATCTGGGTTGACTACAGAAGACAAAATGGCTTGCACTTGACTTACAAAAACAACAACTGGTGCAACTTTGACAGCAAATACGGTAACGGCGGTGGTAACCAAGGATGGCACACCGACTTGGTGCACGAACACCAGCCTGCCGGTATCACCCACTTGCACAATGACACTATCCCAGAAGTTGGTGGTGACACCTTGTGGGCTTCTGGTTACGGTGCTTACGACAAATTGTCCCCAGAAATGCAAAAATTCTTGGATGGCAAGAAGGCTGTTTTCGTTTCAGCCCACTCATACTTGGACAGAAACGATCCATTTGGTGGACCAAAAAGAATCGAAAGAGAACATCCATTGGTGAGAACCCACCCAGCTACTGGCTGGAAATCTTTGTATGTCAACAGATCCATGACCAGACGTATTGTCGGCTTGAATCCAGTTGAAAGTGATTTGATCTTGGGCTACTTGTTTGATGTTTATGAAAAGAATGCTGACATTCAAGTCAGATTTAACTGGAAACCAAGCAAGCCAGGATATGGTACCTCTGCTATCTGGGATAACAGAGTTTCCCAACATAGAGCTGTCTGGGACCACGAAGGTAAAGGTGCTAGACATGGTACCAGAGTCACTTCTTTGGCTGAAGTGCCATATTTTGACCCAGAATCAAAGACTCAAAGAGAAGCTTTGGGCTTGAGTTTGGATTAAAAAAAAATTTATGATGTTTGATTATTTTGTTTTTGTTTTGCTTGTATAGTTTTGTTTAAATTCTTGGTATGCGGTGGTTATGAAAAATTCTTAAAAAGGTTACGACTTGTGAAAAAAATGTTTTTTATTTTCTTGTTTTTAAAAAATTAAAATTTCATCATGTATTTTTGGTTTTTAATTTCTTATATTGTAGGGGTGTTTTGCCAATAACACTTGCACGTAACCACTCTGTCGGCGATGATATGCGGTCACCGTAGCAGACATAAACTGATAAACGAACTGCCTGGCTATCTACAAAGTGCTCCTTGGCTGAGAAACAGTGCTCAATAGACA
>JXWR01010190.1_pt1 | contig 12561 bp, 10 predicted proteins | sample 315541 | NCBI WGS metagenome assembly JXWR01 (sample SAMN03273951, study PRJNA271842) | soil metagenome | isolation source: rice field ambient CO2 | place: India: CRRI Experimental farm Cuttack,Odisha-753006 | collected 2013-12-17
GTTTCCGATTTTGTTTTTGTGTCACAAAATAACTAATGGCGACATCGCAGTTTTTTGGGCGGCTGCATACTGTTTAATAAAAAGAAGTTACTGCTACCTCAAGATTTCTTCCTAAGCACTTAAGCCCATGTTTGCCAGTATTGTTATCTTGCAACAAAATCAGACAAATAGAATTTCCCTTTTTTGTTTGACTAATGTTGTTTTCGTCTTCATCTTCTTCACTTAATTCCGAGGTTTCACAAGTGTTCTCGGAAAATATATCTAGTAGATCCACTACTCTGACTGAAAGTTCCACACAAAGCGAGATAAGGCAACATTTTGGTAATGAGGATTTCAGTGGTGAACTACCAAAAAAATTAATTCAACTCAAGAAATTAAAAAATGGTGGCACTACAATCAAGAAGGCTAAGGAAGACCTCGAGTATTGCTATGATTCACTACGGCTGTACGAAAATCCCTATGTAACATCATCTGTAGATAAAAAATGTGGTTACAGCATTGAATTGTATCTAGATAACAAGTACAAAACACTAATGTTCTCCGATTTACAATTGAATGCTGACTATCCGTTGTATTACGATTCCTCACTGGATAATATATCTACAAATGTTGAAAGAGAAAGAGTCACTCCTCTACAAATCAAAGGAAAGATTAGGATAAACATTGATAGAGAAGACCAAGCCCTCTTAATCACTTCCCATTCAATTTCTTTAAAATGTTTCACAAAGGAATATGCATGCTTTGTAAATTCAGAAACTAGCAAAAACTCCTATAGTGACAAAATTATCAAAGAACTTAATCACACAGAGTTTTTTGAGTCTTCCACCTACCCCAAACAGCAGTTGAGAGTCATACACCACTCGTTAAATGATAAGAAAATTCTATTGACAAAGGGCACGTACGATTACCCATTCACTTTTACCCTTCAAGCAAACACTTTCCCAGCAAGTTTCTCTTCCTTCTTTGGCAAGACCCATTTTCGAATAGAAAGCTTAACAACAATAATGAGAATACCAAGTAAACCTAAAAACTTACTCAAATTTTTGAAGAATGAAAGTTTCACAGATAAGATCATTTTAACAGAAGAAATTAAAGTTAAAAGAGTCCTGCCTTCAACGAGTATGCTTAAGTTTGAAACATTTCAATTAAGGTCATACAATACTGCAAGTGATATCGTAGTATCGGTCATTGGAAACTCCAAGTTGATTGAAATTGGTATGCCTTTCCAAATGATATTATCAATTACCAAAACAGATTCTTCCATTGAATTACAGGAAGCTTCTTTGGCAGTTGCACAGAGAATGGCAATACCAAGTATTGATTTGAAGACCAAGAAAATGCTACGAGAGCCATACATTAAAAAGTCCGAGTATTTACTAAGAACTGTAGAAAGCCAAAGTTTCGATTCCGACAAGACCATTTTCGGATTTTGCTTTGATGACGTTGTCATCCCAACCTATGCGGATGGTCTACCGAGCTGGTTTAAAACATTCTACTGTGAGCCAAGTTCATTTTATCCCAATCATGCTGCCCTCAAAGTGACTCATTTGCTTTTGTTCAGAATAACCTATAGCAGGAATGAATTGGTGGAAGGGCTTGAAATGAAAAAAAATTATCGTATTACGGTGAATTTTCCAATTTTAGTTGGCGATAGTGATATTTCGACCAGCTCTTTGTTACCCAAATATGAAAAATTTGAAAATATTAGTGATCTACAAGATGAACCCCCACTATATTCTATGGTAGCAGGTGAGAATAGCTTATGAATGTTCGGTACCTCAGAACAACGCCTCTATTTTATCCTTTTTTTTTTTTATTTGCATGATATACATATACTATTTTTTATTAGTTTCTTATTCTACTATGTATTTACGTAACAATAAATTTACAGGTCTCTCTTTTTGTAAGTATCTTGCACGCTGATATCTATAATACTACTTCACAAGTTGATCAGCTTCCGAGATAGACATTTTATGTATCAAGTCGCCATGTCCGTTCCCTACTGGCCGGTGTATATTATGATATTTCGACCGGTTCTAATACATAAGCACCGCCCACTCTGAGGAGGAGACATTTTTACAAGAATTACTAGCCATATTTTCCCTTGTCAAATTAGAGAAGGAAAAATTACTTGAGACATCCCGTGTTTGGGCACTAAAAGTATATCAATAGGAGCTGAAGAACACTACACTAGACTCTCTTGGCGTGAAGGCCTTATTATGTGAACTTTCGTAGGTTTGAGTTTTACTATCAGTATGAAAAAGGTTAGAGTTTATTCAATCAAATGGAAAAGTTTTACAACTAAGCTAGTGATCTCCAAATGAAGTAGCAAGTAACAGTCGTATGTATCCCATACATTTATGTATCCCATATATTTCATTACATGGTGATGCTTTCTTTTATTCGCGGAGTAAAGTTCCTTAAAGTGAAAAAAAAAAAAGACGAATTGACAAGACAATAATACAAGCACCACTAAAAGACCTATCGTTATTGTTGTCAAAGTAGACGGTAAACCATACAAGAAACAGATTTCATAGATCAATAGGTAAAGATGTTCAAGAGGCAATTATCGACTAGTGTTCGTTATCTACAGCATTATGATGAGTCGCTATTATCAAGGTACTATCCTGAAAGTCTCTTAAAATCCATAAAACTTGCTCAACAAACGATACCAGAAGATACTAAATTCAGAGTATCCCGTAACGTGGAATTCGCACCACCATATTTAGATGATTTTACCAAAATACATCCTTTTTGGGATTACAAACCAGGCATGCCCCATCTCCACGCTCAAGAGGAGAATAATAACTTCAGCATCTTTAGATGGGACCAGGTACAACAACCATTACCAGGCGAAGGTAACATTCTGCCTCCAGGAGTCAGCTTACCAAACGATGGTGGTCGGAAATCGAAAAGCGCCGATGTAGCTGCAGGGCTACACAAGCAAACCGGTGTAGATCCGGATTATATCACTAGAAAGTTGACTATGAAGCCGCTGGTGATGAAAAGAGTGTCAAATCAGACCGGGAAGGGTAAAATTGCGTCTTTCTATGCCTTGGTTGTCGTTGGTGACAAAAACGGTATGGTAGGTTTGGGAGAGGGTAAATCTCGTGAAGAAATGTCCAAAGCGATCTTTAAAGCTCATTGGGATGCGGTAAGGAACCTGAAGGAAATACCTAGGTATGAAAACAGAACTATTTATGGTGATATAGATTTTAGGTATCATGGTGTGAAACTACATTTAAGAAGTGCAAAACCAGGGTTTGGATTACGTGTAAACCATGTAATCTTTGAGATTTGTGAATGTGCAGGTATCAAAGATCTGAGTGGGAAAGTATATAAATCCAGAAACGATATGAATATAGCTAAAGGTACCATCGAGGCTTTCACGAAAGCTCAAAAGACATTGGATGAGGTTGCCCTGGGTAGAGGCAAAAAGCTTGTTGATGTCAGGAAAGTCTACTATTCAAGCTGAAATACTATGTACATACACACGCACCATTATCTCTCGTTTTACATAAGTAAATACAGCAATAATAATACCTGTAAATATCTCAACATACTCAATCAAATGAGCTGATAAGCATATTCAATTTTTCTTCATAGCAATATTTTTTTTTCTGTTCAAGTTTTATTTTTTTTCCATAATTTCTGATTTACTACCATTGAAAATTATAAAAGGAAAAATATTACGCGTTACCATTTAATAAGTAGAAACAACTAAGTTCTCGAATGAGATATTTGCACTGATATAGCGAGCCAAAAAATAACCAAATGACTGCTACTAGCGACAAAGTACTAAAGATTCAATTGCGCTCAGCAAGCGCTACTGTACCTACCAAAGGTTCTGCCACTGCCGCGGGATACGACATTTATGCATCTCAGGATATTACCATTCCGGCTATGGGTCAAGGTATGGTTTCCACCGACATATCGTTCACCGTACCTGTTGGTACCTACGGTCGTATTGCGCCAAGGTCAGGCCTGGCAGTGAAAAACGGTATCCAAACCGGTGCTGGTGTTGTCGACAGAGATTACACCGGTGAAGTTAAAGTAGTTTTATTCAATCATTCACAGAGGGATTTCGCGATCAAAAAAGGTGATCGCGTAGCCCAATTGATTCTGGAAAAAATTGTCGATGATGCCCAGATCGTTGTTGTAGACTCTCTGGAAGAAAGTGCAAGAGGGGCCGGTGGCTTTGGTAGCACTGGTAACTAACTTAGTGTATATACTTTGGCACACTTGTATAATGTATAATAATATCACGATAAATCCAGTGTGACCCGGACTGAATTACTGAAACTTTGAAGTGTTAAGGAAATTGTACTGCCATTTAACCCATTTACCTATCACTTAGTAGCATGCATAAGCCATGGGCTAATCATAACAGATTGTAATGATAGGCATCCTGTACTCCTTTTTTTTTACAAGAAAATGAGCAACCAGGCACTATATGAGAAACTCGAACAAACCAGGACGATTCTGTCCGTGAAGCTGGCGGAATTGATAAATATGACTACGATAGCCGATAGAAATGATGATGACGAGGATTCATTCACACAAGAAAATTCTGAGCTCGCTGTGGCCACGACCAGTGTGATGATGGTGAATAACCAGACCATGCAATTGATTAAAAATGTTCAAGACTTGTTGATCCTGACCAGATCGATAAAAGAGAAATGGCTACTGAACCAAATTCCTGTAACGGAACACTCAAAAGTGACTCGTTTTGACGAGAAGCAGATAGAGGAATTACTGGATAACTGTATAGAAACGTTCGTGGCGGAAAAAACTACGTAAAAAGGCGGTATTTATCTATTATTTGGCCAAAAAAAAAAAAAAAAAATACATACTACATATACATATACGCCATAAAAAATCTCTGCATCTATCTTATTTCCCATTATTTGGACAAATGCTTACGTGCTAATGTCCTTACCCTCGAGTCGAATGCCGGGCTCCTAATAGGGTCTGTAATCTTATAAAACGGGTTCATTAGTGTCTTTACGTATAGTTCGTGTACCTCTTGGTAAAATGACCTCATATTATTGTCGTCAATAACTACGCTACTGTTGGCTGAGTTCCCATGGATCATCACGAACTTCATCCCACTATAGCTAATATAAGCCGTTATTGTTAGTCCATAAAAATGATCAACTTTACCTAGATAACAATTATCAGTATTGTTTACAGCTCTAGATCGAAGGAACCCACCACCGCCATTGGATCCGTTTCCACCGTTCCCATTTAACTGTGAAGTCGGGTTAATTTGCCATTGTAAATCTTCTACGATATCTAGTGATGCATGCAGTATGAACGGATTTAATTCTTTTAAATCCTGAGGAAAACCCTGTGGATTTTCTGCATTGGTAAACTCGATTTCATAGACAGGATTGTCCTTCTTACCAATAATGGCAAAATACTGAGGCATCTCAATGTGCTTTGTATGTTTTTTCTGTATTCTCTATTCGTATTAGTGTTTACCTTCTCTTTTTTTTTTCTTGATACAGATTGATATTATTTGAAAAAATCTGATGAGTAAGGCTTTGAAGAGGTAAAGGGGATATCAAGATAAAAAATATACACTTCAGCAGAGGAGGGGGAGGTACTTTAAACGGATGAAACATGACTCATACAAATGAGCACGACCATAAGGCTGAACAACAACAAAATGGAAGGGGCGATACAACAACAGAGACTGTAAACCCTCAGAAGATGAAATTGGTTACCAAACTTCTCATTGATAATAAATTTGGACTAATGGACGACTTGAATTTTAGTAGACCATTAACCGCTTCTTCTGAGGGTGTACCAATATCAGCAAAGACATCAGAATTGGGTACGGAGTACCTCAAGAATCAACAAGAGAATTCAGTAAGCCCAATACTTCCAATATCAAGAAGTACAAGAATAAAAGCAGACAGGGTGAGAATATATTTAGACTATTATTATAGTATATTAGAGCGTTGCATTTCAATTGATAGCTCCCAGAATCATCATGAGGGTGTTGAAGGGGTGTACAACCCATTACAAGTTATTAGGAATCGTAAATTAAAAAAGAAGCATCATGAATTACCTACCAGAGAGTTTTATACTACAAAACACCCTATTATTGCCATTAAACAGTTTTCGAAAAAACCCAACAAAAAAATGCCGTGGTTTGTAGATATAAACGAGAAGTATATGGATTTGACTTGGAGAACTTCGCATTGGGAAGAATTAGTGGATCCTCAAGGTAAGCTTTGGTTCCAGTCTTATAGTCCTTCCAACGAATCGAGCGGATCATCATCATCCCGCCGGCATCATGGACACCACATTCATCCCAGAAGACATTTACGACATCACTCCAGGGTCCGTACAGCTAATTCAGTGCACTCAAACACTCAATCACTAACACCGAAACGAGTCATGACCAATGAAGAAGACAGTAATAATCATAACAATAATAACATGATAACGAAGATCGCAACTACTCCAGAAGCTCAGATTTCAAGGAACAAAAAATCTGATCTCAATTTAAGTCACATTCATTTAGAGGTACCAATAACCAATACAGTTACAAACACCTCATCAGATCAGGGGTCATTGATCATCGAAGCAAAGGGCAGTAGCTATGGAGGTGATCGTCGTGGAAGTAGTAATACCAGTGGAAGTGGTGGGAAAAGAAATTCTAAACATTATCGTTCAAAATCAGCAGGCCCCCCGGAAAACGAGAAATCAAGAATGAATGGGCTCGAAAAAATCATTAGTAAAACGTCGAAAGGATGGTCTAGATCACCAAAAAAAAATACGCCTGGGCTTGAAAAACAGGTGCTTCTGAATCCCACTATTAGTAATGGAGGCACCAGCAGAAGGAGCAGTAATAATGGAGAGAGTATTAGTACCAACAGTAGCAAAAGTAGCATGGGAATTACTTTTGGAAATACTGAAACTTACAAGACGCCGGTTGATAATGGGAAAGATGCTATAATACGGCAAAGTTTGTTGAGCGAAGTGCCAGTTCATACCTTGAGAGGTAAAACCAGCAACAGATCGTTGCGAGCAGAAGGTGAACAAGCTCTTGAAAGTGACAAAGAATTACCAAATGGTGCTGGGAGTATTTACGAAGGTGCGCCTAGGGAGAAGACTACTAGTCAAGGTAGCGAACCAGTGGGATTAGTAAGCGATTCCTTACAGGTTGACGAACAGTTACAGAGATACTGGCATGATACAAGGTATATTATGAGTACCGTAGCTATGATGCAACACAGGAGAGAGACACATGATATAGTGAAGAGGAGAGAAATTGCACGAAGAAACGAAATTGAAATTACACAAGATGCAGATACAAACATTAGGAAGACTGCAGATGCTTTGACTCAGTATGATAATGAATTGAATAAAGTTTTAAAGCTAGGTAATGACTGGACATCAAAACTGCTGAACGACTATTCAATTCGTGTAGAAACTTTGATATCATCTAGTGACAGAATTCTTAGTGATATAAATACAACATTGACATTGAAGTTGAAAATGTTTCAAGAGAATACAGAAAGGTATGTTACGGTGAAAGTTATGAGAGCCCAAAAGATGACCAAAACCATATATCGGTTGCTGGAATTTGGCATTGTTTTAGTTCTTTGGACAATTTGGTTTTTGTTCAGCGTCCTGAGAAGCATTCGGTTCACAATTTTTTTAGTTCTAAAAATCATCAAGGCATTGCTGTGGTAATTCGCGGGTCTATGTATTTATAGAAATAAACCATCTGCACTGATATGTATGAATATATAAGTAGACATGAAAATAACTTTCATGTAGTTGACCGGGAAGAGTTCAAACTCTCATCCTCCAGAAACAGGCCTCTCTCAGCAGCTTCATCCATAATCTTTTCTCTTCTTTTCTGTTCCTCACGATAATAATTTGTCTGGAACTTGAGCAATTGCTTATCAGCTCTGAAGACAGCACCCATTGAAATCCAAGAACAATGATAAAAAACACGCACTTGAGTTCTGACATTTCTATATACTGATGAAAATCTTCTCAACAGCAGCGCTGAGGCAATACTGAAGAGAGCACCTTGAGCAGCTCCTATACATGATGCAACAGTAATCTACGAATGAGAAAGAAGGTTAATTAGACTTGTGTTAGCGATTTATTCTGGGTGAACAAGACAGGGACAGATATTCTTGAATTTTACATACTTCTTTAGTTAATTGTTTAACAGTTTTGGGGTCATAATGAATGGGGAGAACGTTACCACCCATAGTAGCAGCAGTTTTGTGTCGTTGGTATTTAGGGACGGTTGGTTTTAGTGGCAATAATTGGAAAGTTCTTTCACAACAACACAAAAAAGGTGGAGAGAATAATTTGTACGGAAAAAGTTATACCTTTGCATGTCACGTGAACCAACAGAACATGGTAATACATAATGAAGAGAAGTTGCCTAAGTACCTTAGTTACAGTACCAAGTTCTAATCTCATCATTATCACACATTTACAAGACTATTTTTGAAGTAGATGGACAGATCACTTCAAAAATGCGTTTATGAAACCTATTTATGACGAATTTTTTATTTATTTATTTAGGTAGTTTCTAACCTTCTCCTCGATAATGTTTGAGATCATAGTATTCAAAGTACTATCTTTCTTTGATATTTGGTTTTCCAACGTTAATAGAATTTGCTTCTCAATAATCTTCCCAGTCAAATCTACTTCAATATTAACCTCGTCGCCAATTTTCTTCAAAGGCATGATAACATTGTCTTGGGTATGCTTTATCATACTAATATAGAAGGCTCCACCTTGCGAAAGTGGGTCAACCTTGATTATGGTCAAGGAAGTTCCATCTATACAAATGAATCCCTTTTCTACTATGTATTTAAAGTACTCTTGATCTCTTAACTGAAACCCAAAAATAATTGAATTCCCCTCAGGTCTTCTTGAGACAATATTAGCAACAGTGTCTACGTGACCCTGTACATAATGACCACCGAACCTAACGTCTTGAGATACCGCTCTCTCCAAGTTGACCTTGGTGCCTTGAATCCAGGAAGCGACATTACTTCGTTTTATAGTTTCTGGTGATATCCCAACTTTGAAGGAGTCGTTATTAAACTCGGTCACAGTAAGGCATACCCCATTTACGGCTATTGAATCTCCAACGTGACAATCGGTGAGAATACTCCCCGCATTGCCAATAGTAATAGAAACTCCTTGACCTCCACTTTCAGAGTCATCATATGGGTTGTTTTCCAAAACGGTCCCTATGCATTCTACAATACCAGTAAACATTGTGCTATGGTTACGATCTCACCAATTGGTTTGACATGTACGTTAGGAAGTACCGTCTTTTTATATCATTTGGATGGATCTGGAATATGACTAATAGATAGTTCAATAACCTTCCTCCATGGAAATTACCGAAAAAAAAGAAAAGGACGGAATTGGTACCCGGAGAGTACTTGGGCGGCTACTTTAGTTTTATATAAACCAATATCGAAGATAGTGATCCTTTTATAGCGAGTTTGAACACAAAATAACTACCGGGGGTAATCGTTCCCACAGAGGCAACATTAATGAATCCTGGGTTAACATTAATATCTACGCGACAAAAATCAATAAAAAAGATTGCTAGCCATAAATGAAAAAAGAGGAAAAAACATGCAGATTATTTTTGAGCTTTTTTGTAATAACAGGTGTATTTATAGCAGTATGAATAGTTTTACTAGCCAATATTCATTTTTTTTGAATCGATGTAAAATTTTTGGATACAACAAAAATTGCACAATGTTAAATTTCTACGGAAAGCTCATGCAAAGGATGGAAAACTGAGCATTACTGGCAGCTTTGTGGGGTAGTTAAAGAAGTTTATTCTCCGTGGTTGCAGCTGTGGTGGTCTTTTTACTGCCTTTATATCCCAATTCATCCGCTTTTTACCCGGTCCGTTGATTTGAGAAAAAAAATGGTACTCAAAATAGTATGGCAAATATACTCGATGACATGAATAAGCGGAGAGCAATAATCTGTAAAGACTAAAGAAAATAAGCACGATTTGGACTCCCCTATTTGTCAGAATGGATAGAACTCAAACGTTTATTAAAGAATGTCTTTTCACGAAATGCCTGGAGGACCCTGAAAAGCCCTTTAATGAAAATAGATTTCAAGATACGTTGTTGCTACTACCAACTGATGGCGGATTGACTTCAAGGCTTCAGAGACAGCAAAGAAAATCAAAGCTAAATCTTGACAATTTACAAAAGGTCTCCCAGTTAGAGAGTGCAGACAAACAGTTGGAAAAAAGAGATTACCAAAGAATCAACAAGAACTCTAAAATCGCATTAAGAGAGTACATCAATAATTGTAAAAAAAATACAAAAAAATGTCTGAAATTGGCATACGAAAATAAAATTACTGATAAGGAAGACCTTTTACACTACATAGAGGAGAAGCATCCAACGATATACGAATCATTACCGCAGTACGTTGATTTTGTACCGATGTATAAGGAACTATGGATTAACTATATTAAAGAACTTTTGAACATTACAAAAAACTTAAAAACATTCAATGGATCATTAGCATTATTAAAACTATCTATGGCAGACTATAATGGTGCGCTGTTACGCGTTACAAAGAGCAAAAATAAGACTTTAATAGGCCTTCAAGGCATTGTGATCTGGGACTCTCAGAAATTTTTTATCATGATTGTCAAGGGCAATATAATAGACGAAATAAAGTGCATTCCAAAAAAGGGCACAGTATTTCAATTTGAAATCCCAATATCAGATGACGACGATTCGGCATTGAGATATAGTATACTAGGCGATAGATTCAAGTACAGAAGTGTGGATCGTGCAGGCAGGAAGTTCAAAAGTCGTCGTTGTGATGATATGCTATATTATATACAGAATTAGTAAGAGTTATTACGTACTTCCATTTGCTTCCTCTTCATAAGAGTTCAGTGTTTCATGAAGTTGTCCCTTTATCATTTCCAATAGTTTGGGATCCTGTAACTTAGACCGTACATAGACATCCAAGTCAAATTTCTTCTCACCATCACCATTATCCCCCTCCATTTTACTACCCAGCTTTAGGTAGTTGTCCTTGACCAATTGTGATTCAATCAATGCACTGGTTAGCCCTCTGTTTTTAAATATTAATTCTTCATCTTCGTTAACCATTTCTTTAACAGTACTGGCAACTCTTTTCCGAAGCGCTTGCTCAAAAGATTCACTATTCTCTTCTGTACTATTCCATGGGTTAGACAATATTTCTCTTTTCAACTTGTCAAAATGTCCCTCCTTCTTATACTTGTCTGATAGTCTTTTACTATCTTCTTGATTATACGCCATTTCTTGGATTTGAAATAAGCTCTACTCTCTTACACTGTGTTTCAGCTTCGCTAAATAAAGAACTGATTTTCCTACGTATTATTTCTCTAGTATCTCTCGTTTTCAAGATATAGAAAAATAAGACAAAAAAAAAGGCCATCATATTTATACAACGAAAAGTGTTTAATATGGAAGCAGCAAGCGGTATATGAACTCAGTTTTAAGGTGTAGTTTATTTTATAGTCATGTCGATTGACGAGGCTGTTGCCAGATATAGAGATGTTATAGGCAATCTAGCAACTGGCAATTTAAGGCGGATTGTTATACAGTCAGAAAAACTGGCCCAGATCATTGCATCTTCAAAAGGTACCGTTCGTTTCCACCATAAAACTCGCAGCGGTAAAACAGTAATATACAAATGCATCAAAAAGGCGCTGCTTTCCAGTGTCGCGTCTCTATCGTCAGAGTTTTCCTCAGAAACAGATGTTCAGCAATTCCTCCATTTAAATTACATATATCAGTCTCACTTCCAAGCTTTGAGTGGACAAATAAACAAATATTGCGGCATGAAGAAATACTACGAGTTAAAGTTTGCAGCAATCGACTACTTAGAAACCGAAGCCCAAACTACCGGGCTTACACTCTCAAGATTCTGGGTGGCATCTTTAGATGAGTTCATTAAAAAAGAGCGATGGCCAGATAATGGATCTAACTTTCAAGTCTTTTACAAACTAATGGCTGAGTATTCGTCTTGGAAATGGGATTCTGATGATAAAAGGCAACTCCAGTTCATGTACGAATTTCGAACGAAACTCAAAGAATGTTTGGTGAAATTTTACGAGAATTTTGATCTTCAAAAATCTAGCGATCCTCTGAAAGAACTCATTATACCTTGGGAAAAGATTGTTTATGTCGCCAACTGTATCGATGCATTCACTGGAGAGCAAGTTAGGATCGACGGTGCTGAATTAATCTGGACATCCAAAAATCTTGTGTTCTCTTCGATTTCTTCTACCGTTCTTAGATTAAATGACCTTCAAAATATGTTCAGCGCATTCCGGCCTTATGGGAAAGAAGCATTAGTTCAAGACTTTGCGCATATACGATCTTTAAAGTGGGATAGTAATGATAAAGTTGAAAGCTTAATTCGCGCCCTTATTTTTAATGATATGTTTCCTTATTTCAATAAGGAACAGGTAGATACGAAGGCAGATGGTATATTCTTTTTGCGCTTACTGAGAAAAAACTTCAA
>JXWR01001549.1_pt1 | contig 12555 bp, 5 predicted proteins | sample 315541 | NCBI WGS metagenome assembly JXWR01 (sample SAMN03273951, study PRJNA271842) | soil metagenome | isolation source: rice field ambient CO2 | place: India: CRRI Experimental farm Cuttack,Odisha-753006 | collected 2013-12-17
ATTGCATGCCACTCAATATTGATTATTGTTCGCGGAAACGTACATCTACCCACACCCGTATCTTGCTTTCCTAATGTTAGAAAGTTTTCAAGTTCAAGGGCCATATACTTGACTAAACATTCTTTCTATTCTAGAGTGGTAGTGAACTCAGTTAAAGCTTTACCTAGGCTAGGGTCCATTGATGCATTCAGATCCCGACGCGTTCGCGTTTATATTTTTTTTTTACTTTTTTGTTTTTTCTCGCGGAAATCAAAATGAAAAAAAAAAAAAAAAAAGACGCGTTCCGTTTTTTCTTTGGTTTCGGGCAAAGTTGTTGTTGACATTACATCTCGATAAATTCAAATCATACGGTATCATCGTTACCATAGATACCAGCCAAGGTATACTAAACAACATCTACTATAACCCTTTTTATTAATCTTTTGTTTTTTTTTTTGTTTTTGTTTTTTTTCTCCAGAAAAGACAACATAAGATACAATTACCATGCCTTCAATAGCTTCGTCTAACGGTGCGTCAGCATCATCATCAGCTAAACCCACTCCAGAACCAGAAATCAAACCTTCCTTACCAAACGACAACAACGCTGGTTCGGCAGCAGCAAAACAGACAGACGAGGAAGCCAACAGTAAAGAAAATAAACATGAAGGGAAATTACAGTCACCATCACCGGTAGTAGCCCCTACTTCCAAGGGCCCAAAAGTCTCTGAGTCAGATATGGTATTCTACTACAAGCATTTTCTTCCCTTCAAGTACATTTTCCAGTGGCTAAGTCATTCTTCAACCACGGTCACCAAATCGTTCAGTTTCAGAGAATTTGCCTACGAGTACAGGTCCGGAGCATATCAGCGTTACAACTCGTACAATTCGCTTTCAGACTTCAAGAATTCCGTGATTAAGGCCAACCCTACCAGATTTGAAATTGGGGCAGTATACAGCGTTAACCCAAAAGAACGTAAGACGTTGCCGAAGAGCGCCATGAAACCGGTGGAGAAAGATTTTGTGTTTGATATTGATTTGACTGATTATGACGGAATTAGAACGTGCTGCTCAGGAACGGCGATCTGCAACAAGTGTTGGAAATTCATCACTGTGGGGAGTCAGATTATTGAGACCGCCTTGAGGCAAGATTTTGGGTTCAAGAATTTGATTTGGGTCTTCTCGGGCAGAAGAGGGGCACATTGCTGGATAAGTGATCACAAGGCACGGAATTTGCCAGAATTGAAAAGACGTGCGATTGTTGAATATTTGGACGTTTTGAATAATAGTAGTGGAAATGGCGGGAACAAGTCAAGAAATAAGAACGGGTTGAATTTGAAAAGACCATTGCATCCTCACATCAAGAGATCATTGGAGATATTGAAGCAGAAATTCAAAGATATCATTCTTGATGAGCAGGACCCATGGACCGATGATAAAGTAGCAATGGAACATTTGTTGCCAATGATTTCTGATAAACAACTAGCTCAGTTACTCAAACAGTACTGGACCAGTAATCCGAATCGTAACAGTTATGAAAAATGGATGGATATCAAGATCACATACGAGAATAACAAGAGCGTGGCTAAACATTTACACGTCAATCAGTTCCAAAATATGAGGGAAGACATAATCATTGAAACATTGTATCCAAGATTGGATATTGAAGTCTCTAGACAACTCATCCATTTGTTGAAATCGCCATTTTGTATTCATCCGGGAACGGGAAACGTATGTGTGCCTTTTGATGCTAAATTGATGTTTGAAGACTATGAACATGAACTACAGGATTACCAGGGTCCCAAACTGGGTTTCGATCCAATGAATGCTCCCACTTTGTTCCAATTACAGTCTGAGTTTGAAAATTATGCTAGCGCGGGTAGTGCTGATGGTGGCCAAGTGGATGATTGGGATAAGACTTCTTTGAAACCGTATGTGAAGTTGTTTGAAGGGTTTGTTGACAAGTTGATTGCTGATGAAGAAGCATTGTTGAATCAAAATAAAAAGAGAAAGCTAGAGCAGTGATCTCTGCTATATATGCGACTTGGTACTATACTATTTATTCGTTTTCCTTGTTCTTATTTCAGTTCTTTGGGTATTTTTTTTTTTTTTTTTTTTGCGTTTTCTATTTGATAAATACAATACTTTTTATCTACTCTTGCATTGTACTATTTCGATCCATCACAGGGAGAAATAAATAAATGACGTGACATTGAAGAGATTATCTATTCATACATACTATCAAAACAAGTCTATTTCAACTTCAACTACTACTTTTTATTGATCCCTAATCTTGCTTCAATGGCTCTTGCCCTCTTTTCCCTTTCCACCCTTCTACGATCCTCTTCACTCAAAGAGCTCAACACTTGTCGATCAATTGAAGCATGGCCGCTTTGGTCAAGGACAAAGCCAGAGCCCTTGCCTCTGACCGATTGCAACTTTTTAGCATTTTCCTCAGCACTGCGCTGTTTTTCCTCGTTTAGGATCTTTTCAATTGCTTCTTTTTGTTCCTTGGACTCCTGCTCCTCCAAGTTTCTAATTTGCTCGTCGGATAATGGTTCGGCAATGTGGCTTTTACTCCAATTACAGAAGCTCTCGCCAAGGTTATGTCTTGCTTTCCGAAATGCATACTTTGTTTGTTTAGTGTGGTCATCATTGTTGTTATCGTCTTGGTTGTTGGTAAGAATGTCCCATGGAGTTTTGTTTCTTTTGTTGGTGACGGTGGGATCCATTTTCAAGTTGTTGACAAGTATATAAACCATGTGATGAAGTTTGTTGTCCGCGGCATAATGGAGCAACGTTGGGGTATTATGTTCATATTTTTCTGCTGGTGCAAATCGGAAAGTGTTGACATCAAGTTTGTTTTTCCTGATGTAAGATATCAATGCTGGAGCTTTTGATTTTTTCAAAAGTTGAATCAATTCATTTGTTTGGGTGACCTCGGGAGTAAGCTGTTCAGAGCTGGTTTTAGCTGCTGGCGAAGCTGATCGTTTCTCCTGTTGTTTCAGTTTAGCTGCTGCTACCTGTTGTTGTTGTCTTTGTTTGAGTAATTTGGCTTTAGTATCAACTTTTGGCAAGCTGGCAACCGTCAAATAAGTCAAGTTGATCCAAGCAGTTTTCAATTCCGTCACGGTGGCTCTTTTGGTGCTGAAGGGAAAACTTTTAATTCTCGGATCATTCTTGTATAATTTGAATTCCATGTTGTTCTTGGTATTGTTGATATTGTCGCCACTTACAATGTTTTTGAAATTGGCTTGTGTATTAGCTCTAATGAAGATTGATTTGCAATTCGTTAAGTAGCCTTTCCATTCTTGAATAACATTTTTCACATCGATGGCGAGTGCCTGTTCATTGTATCTTCTTAAACTTGAACCTGCCGAGTTTGCCTTACCCTTAGCATTGTCCATTGCCGATTGCGAACCACCTTGTTTACGTCTGGTAGTATAACGATGAAATGACCTGTGATCGATAAAATTCACCGACTGAGGCAAAATGTCAGCTTCTGATTGCTTGATGTATTTTTTGATATTTTTTGGAGTATGTGAGACAATAGCCGCGGCAAAATGGCCACCACCAATCATGAAAAGGGCAGAATATTCTTCAACTTTTTGTTGATGTTGCTGTACTTGAACATTATTGGTAATGTTTCTTTTAGCTAGATTCTCTGCAATTTTGGCCTTCTGCAATAACTGATGCTGGTAGTCTTCGCGCCAATTTTGCAAACAATGAATTGGGTTCTGGATTTCTTTGGGACCAAATACCGATTTGAAAATGGCAAAGGCTTTTTGATTGTCTTGATTTTTTTCATCACTAATTTTCAATAAATCACTTTGAACTAAAGCAGACTCAAAGAATAAGTAAGCTGATCTGGTATTTAAGTAGCTGACTAGTGGTCCTTCGTCATTTGCGGCAGGACTTGCAGTATATGTTTCTTGAACTCGCTGGTATAAAGAGTCGTTGGCGGAGTTTTCTGTTTCGGACTCTGATTCTTCTTCGTCAATGTCATCAAGGTCAATTTCACTACCACTGTCATCATGATTATCTTCATGATGAACCAATTCTGAATCTTCTCCGCCTTTGGTTACTTGATCCTCATTCTTTGGTGCTTTTGGCTGAATGATCTGTGGCAAACTATTTGCCACACTGTCTAAATCCAAAAGACTGTCATTGCTTAGAACAGCATCAGACTTTTTAGTAGGCCTTTCTAGCGCTGGTAATTTGACGTTATTCGGCACTGGTGCTAATTGAGCATCTGAATCAAAATATAATAATTTTAGAGAGTTCAATACTTCTTTGGATAAATTGTAGACATACAAGTCATGAAGATTGATATCCTGTAATGCATTGGAACCTTTTGAAACATGAAGATTTGATGACATTGCTACTTCCGCCTTTTAAGGATGCTGAAACGCTGCCTTATTTTAGAGCACTACTGTAGCTGTAGCGGTAGTTTTGGTTTCAGGACGGCAAACGACTTAGAATTATTACTACGGCAACTTTGAAGATATTTTGAAATTCAAATCAAGTCACGTTACATCGGCGATTAGCTAATTTTCCACTATGCAAACCGTTTACAGTCAGATCTGACAAGGGCCAAACACTAAGGAATGCACTCGTTGGCTATCTTTGTTGACGACTCGAAATTTTTTTGAGGTTTTTTAGTCTTTTGACAGCACTAGGCATTTTCGCTTTTGTGCCATCTCACTAGGTGGTGCCGAACAAAGAGTTCATTTCAGGTAGGCCGCATTCCAGGAGCACTTTGTAGTCGATCCTCAAAACCCAAGGCGAGAGAGCCTACCATTGAAAATGTCGCTAAGCGGGCGATTTTGTTGCTAAAGTTTCTGGATCGATAAAGCTATTCCAGAAAATGGAACATCCAGAAGCTATATTGAAATCCGCTCTTCCAGCCGTGCACTAGCCCTTGCCAAGGAGAACGGTAACATAGACGTTATATCCATCTACTGGACACTTTGATATCACCAACGCCATCACCATCTTGGACTGTCACAGGACACTTGGGGTTGGCGACGACCATACCGAGACGGCCGTGCGGCAGTAGTGTCGCATGACCTACTGTAACAGCCATTTATAGTGATGACCACTATACCTTCGGAAGTAGCCCTAACGGCTCTCGGAAATATACTTTGCTGACCAGAGGAGAACCAGCGTATGGACAATAGCGCATTGTAAGTATACAATGCAGGAGAGCTTTGCTCTTGCTCTCCCTGAGATCATTTGGAGGGGAAGGCTATAGACATTGTATTGACAACGTCATAAAGCTATGGCACTATGGCACTATTGCAGTCTCTGGTGGGGCTATCAAACATTTTGACATGAGTCGTGTATCCATATTTCCCTGCGGTCTTCCTTAACTTGCAATACCGCTTACTTCACCAAGCATGTCTTGCTCAGCACCAACTTCCCCAGTTGGCCGCAGTAGCCATAAAGCGCTACTGCATCTTGGCCAAGAGCTCTCCGGCCTCGCACTACACGGTAGTCTCCCCGGCGAAATCTCGCATGCGGCACTAATGGGCTTTGCTTAGTAAGTCCCTGGGTTGTGATTAGCTATTTATTATGTTTTTTTGCAGTAATATGCACGGCGACAGTGCATTGCATAACATGCATGAAATTATTGGAAGTGCGATTGCATAATCCTACTTTTATAAGCATCGACATGCATGGAACGCGGCCGGTGCGCACTGGCTCTTGCGGACAGTGCAGCGCCAGAACTTATTATTCCTCGGTGCACAAACAATGTCTTTATTGGCACAAAGACGCAAAGTGTTCTCTCTCTGTGCGGGTTGCAGCGAAATCCAGCACGGCCCCGCTCTTATCTGAGTAGCCCACTGAATTTCCTCATGGGTTCAAAGCCGCATCCATGGACAGTAAGCACCGAACGGCCTCAGTTGCTATCATAGCATTGTTGCCGGACAGTATAGCAGTATAGAGATACCAGTAGATATCATTGGACAAAGCCGTTTCCTGCTCGCTGGTGGTTACGATTGCGCACCATCAATAATATATCGCAATTAACTATTCGTCACACGGTCTCTTTGACGTATTGGAAAATCTTTTCAACGTCAAAACTGTTGCTTAGCAGCACGGCATGACTTTTTTCTCTTTGCATCCGGCTGCCACAAAGCATGATAAATGCGTTAGTTCTTCTTATCATTTCTTATGGAGAGCTGCTATTCGCTCCTCGCTTCCTTTTTCTTTTAGCTTGGCCCGTTCCAGTTTCGTCGACAGCGGGTTTCTCTGCGCATGGCCTCTTACTAAGCTTTGCCAACATTATTATTTACAAGACAGTACGTTGAAAAATACCGTTTCGTCCCCCGAGCCTCCGTGCCTTTAGGCAAATTAGTATAAAAAGTGCACATCTGCCATCGTTCTGTACGTTTTGCTTGCAGAATTTTCTCGTTTTGTTTTTTACTACCCAGTGCCCACTCTCCAGAAGTACCAGAAGTGTCAAAAGCTCTACCTTTTCAACTTTAACAGCTTTATTTGTGTAACTACATCTTTGCCGTTCAATTTGTAAGGCCACTATTCACTCGCACAAACAGAATCTACACTGTTTAGCTATCTTTTGCATACTGGTTTACCCACACACATACACAAAATAAACACAACAACAACAAAAAAAAAGTTCAAATCACAATCACATAAAACACAAGAACAACAAAAACAACAAAAATATGGTTGATGAAAAAAAGGTTAGTAGGAAGCTGGCCTCTTCTGAGGACATTGTCGCTACTGAAATTCAAGAAATCAAGTCCAGTAATAATAACTATGAAGGTCAACTCACTGGATGGGCAGCCTTTAAGGATGGCTTCAAGAGAAATAATGTTGCTTCTCAAAAGCAAGGGGAGTTGAAAAAATCGTTATCCACTAGACATATTGTCATGATTGCCTTGTCTACTGGTGTTGGTACTGGTCTTTTGGTTGGTTCTGGTAAATCTTTGTCTAAAGCTGGACCTGGCGGTCTCTTGGTTGGGTTTGCCATCATTTCCGTTATGGTCTTTTTTGTTATTGATGCAGCTGGTGAGTTGGCTGTTGCTTACGGTAACTTAAACGGTGGTTTCAATGCTTATCCTAGAAAATTTATTGATGACTCGGTTGGTTTTGCAGTAGGTTGGAATTATGCCATCCAATGGTTGACTGTGTTTTCTTTGGAATTGGTTACTGCCTCTATGACTTTAAAATACTGGACACCAATCAACTCAGATATATTTGTTGCGCCGTTTTATGTACTTATCTTGTCGATTAACATTTTTGGCGCTAAAGGTTATGGTGAAGCAGAATTTTTCTTTAATGCTACAAAATTGGTCACCATTCTGGCATTTATAATATTGGGTTTGATTACTGATCTCGGTGGTGCTGGTGATAAAGAATTTATTGGCGGTAAGTATTGGCAGGATCCAGGAGCTTTCAAAAATGGTTTCAAAGGTCTTTGTAATGTTTTTGTGTCTGCTGCTTTTGCCTTTGGTGGTACTGAATTTGTTGCATTGACTGCTGCTGAACAAGCAAGTCCAAAAAGAGCCATTCCCCAAGCCATCAAAATTGTCGGATACAGAATTATGTTCATTTTTTTTACTGCTTTACTCTTTGTCGGATTATTGGTTCCATCTAACTCAGACCAGTTGATGGGCTCTGGCGGCTCTGCTACTGAAGCATCTCCATTTGTTATTGCAGTAGCCAGTCATGGTGTTAAAGTTTTCCCACATATTATGAATGCTGTGATTTTGTTGTCTGTTTTATCTGTTGCTAACTCTGCTGTTTACTCTTCGTCCAGAACTTTCCAGTCCTTGGCCGAACAAGGTTTTGCTCCAAAATTCATGAATTATGTTGACAAGAAAGGTAGACCAATGGCAGGGTTGACTTTAGCTGCAGTCACTGGTTTATTCAGTTTTGTTGCAGCATACAAGGAGCAAGACGTTATCTTTAACTGGTTATTATCTATTTCTGGCTTGTCAACCATTTTCACTTGGACAACCATTTGTATTTGCCAGATTAGATTCAGAGCAGCAATGAAGGCTCAGAATGTATCTACTAACGAGCTTGGTTACAAGACGAAAACTGGTGTTTATGGTTCCTATATTGCTATCACTTTGAATGCGTTTATATTAATTGTTCAGTTTTGGATTTCCTTGTTCCCGTTAGGAGGTGACGGGAAACCAGATGCCAATAATTTCTTCCAAAATTATTTAGGAATGGTTGTGTTGTTGATATTTTATTTTGGACATAAAATTTACACAAAGAATTGGAAATTGTTTTACAAAGCAGAGGATATTGATTTGGTCTCCGACAGAAAGATGTTTGATGCTGATGTTCTTGCTCAAGAAGAAGCTGAACATAAAGCATACATGAAGACTGCACCATTTGTGGTGAAGCTTCAAAATTTCTTTTGTTGAGAGAACATGTGTGAGCACACACACACACACACACACACATGCACACACATACACACACAAAAAAAAAAAAAAAAGAACTCATTTATCATTCCATTCTGCTTTCAATTCTTCCTCTGGTTTTTATTTACCGTATATTATATTCTACCTTTTTGGTTTCATGAACTCTTTTCATTTTAGCTTGTTGTTATGATCATTATTTTGTTTATTAGTTTCTCTTGTTGTCTTTTACTGTTTTAGTTGTCATTATTCCTCATAAACACTTGAATTTATTCCTATATTTTACTTGTAAGCCAAATCATTACCATAGCTGTTTGTTGGCAAGCAAAACAGGGCTCATTATGAAGAAGATAAGGCTCAAGTTTGCTGCGCGGGTAATAAAGTTTTTTTTTCGTAGAGAAGTACCGTGGTGGTGGTACAAAATACTGTTTTGATATAAACAATGCACAAAACAGCCGCTGACTTCTGTTTACATGAATCAATTGTCCATGAAAAGCTATCTCTTTGGCGCTAATACTGTACAAGACACCACTCAACCACCCAACCGCCATGTCAGAAATAGGTGATCTACACATATCCCATGATGATTTCTCCAGTGTTTTTCCCGACGCTCACCGCCCTTCACAAACCCAGAGTCAAGAGGCTAGCTGGAACATTGCCGTTGCATGGCTAAAACAATACAGTATTCTAGAGAAACCTTCAGATGAAGTGCAAATCGCCCTCAAGAACTTGCTGAATTCTGATGGTCAGCTAATAGATGCCCATATCGAAATACTAAGGTCTCACTTTTATGCTCATATTGCACCCAAGTTTGAGTATGTTAGCAATGACGAATCTGGTGATATCATCGATGAGACTCAGACGGTCAAGATTATTGAATCTATTGACCAGATACGCAATCACTACTATTATCCACTCCATTTCATCAAAATGCAAAGGCATAGACTTGAAACTGTGGATACTGCTTTGAATGCGTTATTACATGCAGTGCTTGTGCAGAATTCAGGTGGTAATACATTATCGTTCAAATTTATTGAAAATTTGAAACACTTATTCAGCAAATATCTTTATCATGAAGACCAAGAAAAATTTTTTGGTCTTTTAAAATTAACAGACAAACTTTTAAGCGTCAATATGATGAAGACAGTATATTTTATCATTGTGTATGTCACCAAGTACCATTTGAAAAATTATATTGCTTCAAATTATTCCAAAAAATGGCATTCTAAAGTGCTTGATGATAGCGCAATGTTTATACGAAGCACTCTTTTACCCCGGCTAGTCGAATGTTACACATTCTGCGAAGAAGCGTCGCAAATAAAAGAGTTCTCGGTTGATCAAGAAACTCTCTATAATGACTTGTTGGAAATGTCTAAGATTGAGCTTCTCAAGCTTCGAATCGATGAGTTGTTTGATATTGTCAATGATTATCCACATTCCACTCCTACATTAGAAGAAATCAAGCATTGTCTTACTACATCCAGACAAAGGAGCTTTTTAGTTACAAACTTTACCGAAACCGTAAAAAGGCGGCTATTGCATCCAGGAGCAAATACCGTTGATATAATATCGTGCTATATCTCCATGATACGGAGTTTTCTCATTATTGACTCTAAAGGAGTACTTTTGGATAAGGTTTGTCGCCCAACCAGAAGATACTTGAAGGAAAAGAACGACACTATTAGATATGTTGTCAGTGGGCTTTTGGATAATCAAAATGACAACAAACTTATTGAGCTTTCTGACGAATTGAAAAATGCAGCAGAGCAAAAAATTGCGCATAATGGTGGAAACGCTACTACCACTAATACTACTACAGTAGTTGGCGATGGCGATCACAAGATGCATGTGGAAGAAAATTTGAATTGGGTACCAGATCCAATAGATGCATTGCCAGACTTCAAAAGAAATAAAGTAGGCGATATTATCGAATCTGTTATATCGCTCTTTGACTCAAAGAATTATTTTATCAACGAGTTTTTGAAGCATTTTTCAAAACAACTAATAAATGTTGAAGACTACAACATTAAATCCATTTTGAATAAACTAAATCTATTAAAGGCAAAATTCGAAAATAGTACTGGTTTTGATAGCTTGGACGTGATGGTGAGAGATATAGTGGAGTCGAAAAAGACTGATTCAGCTATCCACGTTTCAAGCTCAAAAAATTCTGCTGTTGATATAACAAATTTCCATTCTACAATTGTGTCTTACTTATTTTGGCCAGGCGAGCTTATTAATCCTAACAAAGAAACAAAATTTAAGTTACCACCAATGATACACAACCAATTTACTTCTTATGCTGCGGAATATGAAACTGCTAAAAAGGGTCGGAAAATTGAATCACTTTCATTACTAGGGAAAGTTGTGGTAGAATTAGAACTACAAGATAGAACAAAAGAGTTTGAAGTTTCACCAGATATTGCTTCTGTCATATATTTGTTCAATGATAATGTTAGCAGTTTAACTTTGGAGCAAATAACAAACCAGTTGCAAATGGACAACTCTCTTGCTAAAAATGCACTAAACTATTGGACAAAAAATGGTATATTGGAAGAATCAGCGCCTAATCAATTCAAGGTTTTGGAGAATGAAAAAAGTACTGATCTCCCGATTGGTTTGGAGGCTACCCATACTAGTCCAGTTTTTGAGCATAATGAAGAAAAAGAATCTGAAAAATTTAAGCATATGGAAATCTATTTTCCTTTTATTCAAGGTATGCTAACAAATTTAGGATCAATGAATGTAACCAAAATTCAAGGTTTTTTGCAAATGGTTGTTCCAAAAGAGTTAAATTTTTCGTGTACGGAGGCACAACTAGAGGATTACTTGAATTTCTTGGCTGATGAAGATAAATTAGACCTTGTTGGTAGTAAAACTTACAAATTGAAAGCTTGACAAATTTTATAGCTAGCTTGTAACAATTGATAAATGAATGAATCAATCAATGAAAGAAGGAAAGGTCTTAAAACCTGTTTAATGTAACATCTGCCTCTGGTGGAAAGTCTGTGCTCACCTATCTTTTATCATTTTGTTGCAGTTTAGACCTTTGATACTTTTGTCGAAGTAAAGTTGCTCTATTGGTTCTATATCCAGGATTAGAGTTATTGTTGGTTAGTTGTGGGATTCTGCTTTGTCGTTTATGTTTATTTAGATTCTTGCTATTGATAGGCAACGATGATGATGACGATGATGATGATGATGTAGTGGAAGACATGGAAGATAAAATGCTTGCTGGTCTTTTGAATTGTACACCAGGACTATTGCTTCTTCTGGTGCTGCGGCGTTCATTATTATTGTGATTACTATTATCATGAGTAGAGGTTCTAGTTGCAAAGTTTGTTGCAGCAGTAGCAGTAGCAGGATCTGAGGCTGTATTTTGTGGATTCAAGATAAACGAGTCCTCGCTCAAAAGAGCCAAGTTGGAGGTGTCGGATACGTCATTATCTATTTGATTACGATATTGATTCTGATGTAGATGTTGTTGCTGTTTTTGGCTAAGCAAGCCGCCAGACGTACTGTACTTCTGCCTCACTGGTGCCGATGACGATGACGATGACGATACTGGCTCCTTACCTTCCAATCGGTTGATTTTTTCTTTCAAATGAGCAATCTTCACATTCAACTGATCCACTTTAAACTTGTTCGCAAAATTTTCACTAGATGGAGCCTCAACAAATTCAGTGCACCATGCATTAATATTCAACCCGTAAAGTAGAGAGCCTATACTCTCATTAAATTGAGTGAAATTGTCATGAAGCCGTTGAAGCCCAATTAGATGTGAATTGAGTTGGGATAAGTCGCGGTTGAGTTGTTGGAATGTGGGTATGTCGTCTACTAGACTGTAGTCTGCTGGGGGTGGCGGCGGTGGTAGAAGCGATTTCCTGCTCATTATTTATGTGTATGTAATTTTTTTGAGAATATAACGGCAGAGTGTTTTAGGATGCGTTGATATAAATTCCCTGGTTAGCATTTCGGCGCTTTTGATCTTTCGTTTGTTTTGACTTGATTTTGTTCACAACAAAATAACAAAACAAAAATAAAAACAGGCGATGATCGGTTACGTGCCCTGCTTTGCAGCTAGGGTGAAAATGCAAAAAGATATGAGCGGTCCGAGAATCGAACCCGGGTCCCTTGCTTGGAAGGCAAGGATGATAACCACTACACTAACCGC
>JXWR01001264.1_pt1 | contig 12547 bp, 4 predicted proteins | sample 315541 | NCBI WGS metagenome assembly JXWR01 (sample SAMN03273951, study PRJNA271842) | soil metagenome | isolation source: rice field ambient CO2 | place: India: CRRI Experimental farm Cuttack,Odisha-753006 | collected 2013-12-17
AAAAAAAAAAAAAGGGGAAAAACAGTATAAAAAAGGAAAATGATTGATGTCCGTAAATATATTTTACAATGTTGTTTTGTGTGAAATAAAAAATTTTCAATATTGCCCGATTTTAGTTTTACCGCTCTTTTTTGCTTGTGATTGCAGCGAGCTCAGGTTTGTATAATCTTTAGGACGTTGGTTACCATTAGCATTGGCATTAGTAATAGCATTACTGCCTTTGTCGTGATGCTGTGAAGCGCCATTTGCTGGCTTACTCTGAGAACTGTTACCATTTTGATCCAGTAGCTTAAGCTTTTCTTTGCCTTTTTTATTTGACCTTGTCAAATTACCATTATTAGACCCAGAAGGAAGCTTATCCTTTCCCTTGTTATCATTTATAGGTTTACTTTGTGGTTTGTTGCGGCTATCCTTTTTCTTGTTAGAACCATCAATTTTGTCACTACTGCTGGGAGTTTCACCTTTAGATAACTTCTCCTTCTTCACTGGAGATTTTTTGTTTAAATTGCTCAGTTTTCTATTTCCCAGCTGTTTATTAGGTTGCTGCTTTTTCTTTTGACTTATCGTTTTTCGCTTGCTGCTTTCATCAACGAGTCCAAGTTGCTGTTGAACCCGTCTTGCTTCTTCTTCAAACCATTTGTTGAATTCCTCCTCCTGTTGAATCTCCGCTAAAGTCTTTTGATTCATTTCTCGTTCTTTAGCTTGCTCCTTTTTGAGTTTTTCTTTCAACATAATCGCTGCTAAACTTCCTGTATCTTCCTTTGTCAAACTTAGTTCCCCAAGTGTTGGAAACTCTTCTGTTTTTTTAGCTCCAAGTCGATATAAACCATTCGATGGTTGGGTACCGCTAATAGTAGATTGTGTCAAATTGCTAGAACTTGAACTAGCACTGGTATTAGTGGATCTTGCCCAAGGATTTGACGGTGTTGATGATTTTTCCTTCAATAAGTCGGTTTCGAAAATATTAATTCCATTTCTCTTAGCAGTGGGAGCAGACGCTGTGCTTCTTTTGCTTGTGCTTGCCAAAACACTTCTATTCTTGCTTTTACTAAATTCTGCTGGCTTGGCAATTTTTTCAACAGGTTTTTTTTCCACATTATCCATCAAAGTTGGCCATAAGTATTGGTTCTTCGAAGTTCTGGCTTCGGTTTTCAACTGGCTGCTGGTTGCAGAACCAAATGAAGAAGAAGCAGATGGAGGTAGAGGTGGAGGGCTAGCAGAAGATCCAGAGATTCTAGTACAATCTGAAATATCGATGCGAGCAGAAGATGCAGATGTTGAGATTGAAGTTGAAGTTGAGAATGGCGCAGGCGGTTTATCGGCTTCAGAAATACTAGAAAACATTCTCGGTGCATTTTTTAGTGAAGATTTTCTTCTTCTGGCATTCGATACAGTAACAAAATCATCATTATCGTCGTCATTATCATCAATGGCAAAATCGTTATTATCAGCGAACTCTTTTCCTTTGAAACCGAGAATTATATTATTCTTCAAAGCCTTGGATTCAGCACCAATAACGTTTATTGGATTGTCAAGTGAACTCTTTCTTCTTTGTCTTTCCGAAGTCGATAATCTAATCTTCGGTAGCTTATTCGGCAATTTATTGAGTTTTTGCTCAACTAATGGTTCAAACTTTTTTTCACCTGACATGTAAAACTCATTATGAGTCTTGGTATCAAATAAAAAGTTAAACAATATTTGGGCAGAATTCTTCACCTTAAATACGCTGACATCATGGTTGACGGGTGCGTTAGTCCTAAGTCTGTAAAAAAACTTGAAGTATCTATCAATTTTATGAGAAATTCCTTGATCTAAAAACTTTGTTGATACTGGTCCATTATTCACCAAAACATCCAATAAATTATTAAAGATATACCAACAGCATTCCTCAAAAACTTTTTTAGCATTAAGCATAGAAGAAAAAGATATAAGCGGAGCGACGTTCTCTGAGCTAATGAATTCGCAAATGAAAAATTGAAAATAATCCTTGAGTTCCAAAAGCAACAACTCATCACAGATCTCAATAAGATCTAAGGCAAAATTAATAACATCATGTCTCTCATTCAATCCATCCTGACTATCCAATAGTTGCAATGGGTTGGCACCATAAAGGTATTTCAAAATCAAAATAAATTGATCTTTGGTGATATGTTCCAAGCAAATAGTCCTTTTATGTCTACTATCTGTCCAACGTTCAGATAAACAATGTTTAAAAAAAATTGATCTTTGCTTGAGCAAAGCTGACGAAGACAAAACTTCACCATCCACAAGCTTTATCACTGTATCCAACAATGAAGAGAACTTCAGATCGGTAGCTAAAGAAAGTAAACCATCAACTAAGTTTTGTTCGCATTGGAATTTGTCTAACACATTAACAATCTTGAGTATTCTACCCAAATTTAGTATTCTTTTTCTAAGATCTTGAATAGATTCAGGAGCTAGAGATATGATCGGATAGTCACTCCATAACGAGATCACTTCATCAGTATAAATGAAATGAAGCACAACTAAAAGTGACTTTGTCTCTATGCCATAGAAAGTAACAGTTCTCTTTGCAACATTTGAGATAATGCTAATATTGCCCGCGCCGGTAGAAGTGCTTTTTGTGAATAAATCTAGCAATATGCTGCTTCTTGATGCCAATATATCGGCATTCACAATAATTGAATAACTTCCGACAATAAATCTCCAATCAAAAGCACCAATTCCAGAGTCATCTTGGCTAGTTTGAATTAGGGAGTCTGCTTGGAGTAGTTGTATATCAGTGAGCTTCGCTAGATTATTGTCATAAATTTTGGACTTGAAAGCTTCTCTTCCATACCATCTATCCATATACTTTTTATACAAATTGTCGTCCTTGTGGTTTGAAATATAATGAGCATGCTGACTATCTAGTGTTTCTTTCTGATTATCAAGGATAATATCAAGACCATCATGATCATTATGCTTAATAATCTTCTGTCGCTGAAATAAAAAGTTAGTAAAGTAACTATCAATTTGTGGATTCTCTTTAAGCAATTCATTGTGTAAATCTGATAAAGTTTTCTCATCCAATTTAACAGTAATCGGCGATAATTCATGTATGTCCTTATAGAACTCACTTTTCGGTAATCTGACAGGAATTGTATCAACATCATCCCTCAAGAATCCAAATGTTACAAAAAATGGATCACAGCAAACTTTGACAACACGATCAACTTTGTTTACCTTACTTGGCTTGGAATCTTTAGATGATTTTGAACCGCTCCCTGTTTTCTTGAAAACTGTGCCTTCATTAGTGCTCAATATTATTGAGCCATCTTCTGAAATATCTACATCAATTGCCATCATACCCTGCCTTTTAGGATTCCAAATGACATTGAAATTTATGCTTTTCAACAAATCTGAGTAGGTGGAGAACGAATCATCAAGACTGAAACTTAACACATAACCATTGTCGTACAAAAGACCGACTATTTTCCCTTTTCCAACAATTTTAGTTATCTTTCTCTTTGAGCCAGCGGCTTTAAATTCAAATAAATCAAAATTGTCAACTCTTTTGTTATTAAATTGGTTTAATAGCAATGGTGGAGATATTTTAGCATGAAAAGCATTGATATAAACATGAATGTCATTAGTTTCAGATGTGAGAATCAAAGTTGCGTGTTCAAGGCACAATACATGTTTGATAAACCCATAAGAAAATCCAATTTTTATTGGTGATTCCTGAATTACTGCGTCTCTGTGGGTTTTGTATCGTACAGTTTCACCAACAGATTGCACACCAAACTGGCCAATATTCAATCCCCACACGTACGCTGTTTCTCTGCTATAAGCAACAGAATGGATTTTGGAACAGGAAATACCCAAAATTCTGTTTCGCATAAATTCAGCATAGTTGAGTCTTGTTGGAGTGCTATTGAAAGGGTTCTTCGAAGAGACTTCCTCTGAGTAACCTAATTGGCTAAATTCATTAGAACCCCAAGAATAAACTCTTCCATTAGAATCTAGAGCTAGCGTGTGGTCGTCGCTAATTGCAATCCTTTCTATGTGTATATTGTCAAAATATTTTACTGGTTCGAAACTAAATTTTGGTGAGATATCGTTCGTACCTAAACCCAAGCGGCCTAATTTGTTGCTCCCGGCAACAAATATATTGTTGGTTTGATCAGTGGTGACCACCATGGTATGAAATCGAGAGATGTTAATATCCTTTATTCTTGGTTCGAAAAATCGTTCGCTCAATGTATTTGCTATTCCGTTATTATCAACTCTGAAACTTTTTGATTTGATTTTCACCGGAGCGGTCATTCTATCTTCTGAATCACCACATCCTAGATTATTATTCATATTGGATCCGAACATAAACAATTCCGCAGCACCTCTTAATTCGTTCCACCATTTGCTATTATACATACTATTTGTGTAATTCTTTTCAGGAACTGGAGTTGCAGGAGTGTCATTATCAGTCTTTGCATCATCTTTCTTGATCAAATCAAATCTGTTGATAGTATTAAATCCAATAACGGAGTTATTATAATGGTCATTTTCTAAGCCTATCGAATCAGGAATTTGTCTGAAGGACTTGTAATCGCACATAGAGTGTAGCAAATTTAAGGGCGTCAAGCCCTCGCGGTCTTTGGTATTCTGTAATTCATCTTTTGTTTTGTTATCAATCAAATCTGTTTGTAATAAAAGTTTAATGCAAGAAAAATTAGCATAGAAGACAGCATAATGGAGACAGTTATAGCCGTTTTCCAAATCTGTTATATTCAAATTATAATATTTTTTGTCGCTATTCGTGTCTCTACCATTCTTTTTGGTAGAGTAGTATTTTTTCAAAAGTTTTAACAAGAGATCATCTCTTCCTTGCATACAAATCAAATGCAATAATGTTCTGCCAAAAATGTCACGTTTATGTAAACTGTAGAAGTCAAGTGAGTTGAGCTGAGTAGAGATTTGGTTCTCTAAATTTGTCTTGTTGCTACCTCTGGTAGCGCTTGAAGCTTTGTCTACCTTGGTCTTAGCCAATGTAGAATTAGAAGTAGTTGCGGCGGCGCTGAAGGCAGTACCAGTTAGTAAGATACAATCATAAAGTCTTCTCGAAGCAAAACTAATACATACAATGCGAATTTAGAACATCTTGAAGCAGCTATGGTACTATTGCGGCTAGTATTCGTTGGGTCCATATGATTTATACAAGAGAAACAAAAAATTTTAAAATGAAAATTCTGATGGCGGTCATATTGCTTGATAGATAACGGCAAAACTGAGTTACTGGAAAATATTGAACCACGTGCTCGGAGATTCATGAACCAGCCAGCTGGGTGGCAAACACCCTTTCCGGAAATCTATCTGCCCCACATGGCCTAACGAGTCGGCTTCGGTTGATATATCCTATTTGAACACTACCGGCCCCTTTTAATATCAAGTAACCTCCAATGATTAGACGCAAAATTAACTGAAGTTCTACTAGGTAATGGAGGTTGTAAAAACAATCAAGGAACCTCCACACAACTTAGTATCTTAGTGTTAATAATCGCCTTTCACAATATTCTAATGGTAGCAAAGGCAAACATTACGATTACACTGTAAAACGTATTTTTAAGAGAACATACAAAACCCGAATAAAGAAAAAAAATTAGTTTGGATGGAGGCTTTTTATGAGAAATTACGCAATCCGTATTCTGTCTTCATTTATGAAGGAAGCTGTCTCCGAAGTAAGTTTTATATGAACCAATAACATTCTCATAATTAGTATCAGAATCGGTACACATATCACCACCGCTTGGTCCAACATGAGAACAATGAACAGATGGTCTAAATGGCAACATAACTTGATGAATATTTCTGCAAAAAATTGTGTCTCTGCCACCTTCATAATCTTCCCCAATTCTTTTTTCTTGCAAGTAAAGATAGCAAGCGCTATATGACGAATATTGTTGGTTGGTTCCGTTACAGTATTGCTGGTGAACTTTGCAAATTGATTCAATTGCAGCATTTTTGTAAAGTTGGTCATCACTCATTGGGGCAGTTGGGTATTTTGCTCTGAGGCCCTTTTTCACTGCAGCATTAGTAAGGGCAAAACTTCTTTCAAAATTTCTGAAAATAGCATCATATTCTTTCATTTTGACAATACCATCTTCCACAACCAATGTGTACCAAAGGTCCAATTGAACCGGGATAGTGAAGTTGATAGCAGCAACATTGAAGTTGACAATAGATGAAGTGGAAACAACATTATTGTAAGCAACATGGTTGGTGATGGTGTAGCTTTGAGTAATGCCGATCATTAAAAAGTCAACTTGTGTGATACCAGAAAACAAACCAAAAATATATTCAGTATTGAGCTCAACGCCAACAAAGTCTCTAGTTACTGAGACCCTTCCTTTAGAATTCTCAGTGAAAAATGTTGAATTAATTTTGCGAGCTTGTATTTGATTGTTTGGTTTCATGAATGCGGTCAAGAATCTGTTGGTATATTCGAAATATTCATCTTGGGTAAGCGGTGTACTAGAATCGTGTGTGAGAGGTTCCGGGTCATATTTTGTAACAGAGTTTGATGTTGAACTGGAAGCGGGCAAAGAAGAGGTAGATGAAGTTAGATTTGTATATGAAACAGATAGGCTATTTAAGGTTTCAGCAACAGGAATTGCTGATACCACCTGTGTAGTAAAAAGAAAAAACACGGTAACGGCTGCTGGCTTGAAGTACATAATTCTTGTGGTTTTGGTGAATTTGTGCCAGAAAACAGTTTTTTTTCTAAAAAAATGTCAATAAATAGGGGATTTTGTGTCAAAACCAACAGTAGAAATAAATCAGCAAAGCACTAATTTTACAAAATAATAAAGACTGCAAATAATAGGAAAAATCTACTGACTAAATACCCTCTAGGTCAAATCTTTCTCTTTTTTCTTACTAAGTACGCTAACGTATCTACGTTAACGTATCTACGTTGACGCTTGGGCTGATTTCCCAAAGACAGCGCAAATTTACCTAATCTAGCTAAAAAATTTCATGCATATTTTTGTATAGTGTACATGCAGCTCGGCATACAAATTGTTTAAGACCGTTTTATGCACTTACTAAAGCTATTATATTACACGCAGTAGCGCGCCTCAGCATGCGTCGGAGAGGTATGTGGCGTATTATCCACGTTTTATTATTTTAGTTGAATACTTTTAGTGCTAGTCGCTTTTCAGAAGCCTCAGACCGAATATCATTAACAAATGCATGAGTTTTGATTTCTAAAAGTTTTACTCACTTTACTGTTAACAAGCGCTATTTGGGCTAAAAAAAGTTGACGCATTCTATGATTTTAACCAATCATAATATCAGTGCTAAGCTTGCAGACGACGTTTTTGCTGTAATTATTAGAATATAATAACTACATCAGCTGCATGTATCTGAAGAAAAAGCCTCTGGGCTCAGTTTTGTTTCTCCCATACTAAATGGGGGGAGGGGGAATGTCATTCACTGTGAACTGAGTTGTCTTATAAACTAGTTGAGTATTTAGCCAGGAGTGGTCGTTGTTTCTCCTATTTAGTTGTATATACTTAATACAGCATAGCATGATCTCCCGATAACCAGTATTAGAAATGTCGCTCTATATATTTCATGTTGGCTCTCGCCCATTTTGGTACAGGTGGAGACTTTTAATCACACCTTTAGTATTGTGCGCCTTGGTAAGTTCAATATATGGTTTGATTTAACTCAGAGTGCAGGTTTCTTTAAAAGGGTCACTATATCTAAAGAAAAAGAAAGTATGAGGCCATAAAATATAGTTTTAGTTATAGTTTTATCAGTATATCCCAGTATATATTTGCAATCTTCATAATATATAGCACCTTATTTGTTGTAGGTTGGCTTGCCTTTTTCAGATATGCACATATTATCATATTTTGCGACGTTTTGGACAATCGGTGTTTTCCATGAAAGCCGCTCAAGCATAAAGTAAAGCCGCTAAGTTTTGCATTGAGAAGCTGTTATCACTTTCCTAGTTAAAAATGATTATATTTACTCAATCTCAAAGCTTATTAAATCAACGATTTTCCAAAAAAAAACTCTTTAATTTTTTAGCAGCATTGCATACTTGTTAAAGCAAAACAAGGAACATCCAGCTATAATTCCATCATTTGTTAGTTCTTACCAAGCTCAAATTTGATTATACTAAGCCACATACAGACTAGCAACCGTTCACTAACTAAGCGTAAAATGAGAAAGACGCTTCAGGACCATCGCCTTGTTGCAGTCTATACAGTTAGAGACAGTCTAAATTAACAATAAACAAAACTTTCATTTCAATTAGTTGTGAAGTAAAATAGAGAGAAAAAAAAGCAATTAACTGGAACCCAAAAAACCAAATATGAAAAATAAATCAAACAGAATTTCAAATCGAAAAAACTATATAAAAAAAAAGTTAAAAAAAAAAGCTGTTTTATTTTCTATGGGTTACTTTTATCTCAGCATTATAAGCTAGCTTCTCATTTGCTTGTGTGCTTCTGGCATCTTCAGAATCGTTATGATAGCTAATAGAAGTTGAATTGTGCTGCTCAAACTTTCTGACAATTTCTGGAATACCCTCCGTTGCGCTATTATAGAGATAGATACCATTTTCCAAAGCATCATTCTTTTCCTTTTTCTTATACAAAACAAAAAGGATCATTAAAAATATTATTGCCCCAACACTTAGACCAGCACACGTTGAGAAACCTTTTGGAAATTTTGGAGAGTCCACAGTTGGCCAAATCAACTTGCTAATCCAAACGTAAAACACCATACCAATAAAATATGGTAACATATAAGCAATGGATTTAGAGTTATTGTCTTTTCTGTAGAAATCAGCAAACATTGGATTCATTACTGGGGATGGTGACCAAGACCAGTATGCTGATAAAAACGCAAACCATTTAGCAGATTGCGGTACATCCCATATGGATAATATGAGGTTACCAATAAAGTTCATCAAGAAACAGAATATGACAAACCCAAATCTTTTTCTTGTTAAATCGGCACCAACTGCGGCGAAGAAAACATAAAAGATACCAACGGCTGGTGCAGTGGCAGTTAGATTATTAACTCTTGGAATAGAATATTGGTCAAGTGATTTCAACCACAAAGCAAAAGAACCAGAGGATGTATTGTTGACACAATAAATTTGAATTTGAATAATCGTAATAACATAGAATTGCCAACTGCTGAACAAATCTTTCCAAGCTTTAATATCAAGGAATGATGCTACCGTGGAAGAGGTATCACTACCATTTTGGTCCATTCTTCTTCTGGCTAATAGAATTTCTTCATCAGTAAGCCATATTGAATAGCACGAAAAAGGTGTACCAGGAAGAACCAAAAAACCAATGAGAGCCACGGCAACTGACATAAGACCATCAACTAAAAACATCCATCTCCAGCCGGATATACCATGAACACCATCCAAACTTTCAAATGTAGCACTTTGCAACAACCCCGACGTCAAGACACCAAGGAACTGACCAGCATAAAACAATGCCCCGCGTCTAGAAACTTCAGCAGACTTGTACCAGCCGGTGAGCGTAAAAATAATATAAGGGAAATAAGCCGCCTCGAAAGCACCAACAAAAAATCTAAGAGCTTTCAAACCAGGAACAGTTTTCACTGCATATATCCCAACAGTGCAAAGTGCCCAACCTAATTCACATAATGGTAACATGTAGGTTACCGGTACTCTTGGAAGCAAGAAAAACAATGGAAGCATGAAAATGATACTACCGACACTGAATATCACCTGGGTATCAATCAAATCATTTCCTTTCATTCCAAGATCTTCTTTCATGTTGGAAACGTAGGCATTATTCAAGTTGGTTTGATCAACGAATTTGACCCAGTATCCTAAGAAAGCATAAAATGCGATCAAAACGTCTAACTTCAAGATAAGCTTTTTCTCCGCTGCTGAAGTCCCAGGTTCGAACCACTGATACCATTTGCGCACCTCACCTTTACCGCTTGGTTCTCTATACTCGTATTCATCAAAGAATTTCCACCAAGGTCTATTAGCCTCGTCTCGAAACTCTTGAATTTTGGCGTATTTACCATTGTCCAATTTAACCGCAGGTACAGAGTCAATTGTGGTGACCGAAGAGTGGGACTTTGCTGATTTGGAATCATCCTCTGCACTTGGTGATGGCTCTGAAACTACATTGCTGTAGACATTTGTGTCTTCAATGTCTCGTTTATGAGGAATAAACCAGGGTATTTTGACCATTATTGAGGTTGACTTTTTCTGCTTTGCTGAGAAAACAGTTTTTACTAAGACAAGAGCAGACTGAAATAGTGGCTATAGGACGATCTATATAGAAATTAAGGTATTAAAAATTTTGGGCTCATCGAAGATCTGAAAAAAATTTATATTGAGGCAGATGTTGAAGCGATGCCACACCTGCAAGATCCTGCGTGATCTGCAGTCATAACTAGGGATTTTGCCACACAAAATCAGAAAACTCGGCAATTGTCTGTGTTCACGTGTGAAAACGTGGACAAGCGTCTTCAAGGACTTTTTCCTTGCGGCATCAATTGGTCAACATGACAATAAGTAACTGCTGCCACACCACAGCTGCGCTCTGAAGACAGCAATTCAGGCTAATATCATATTAGGTAAAATAACCGAGATTATATACTCACCATATACTGTCAAAGTAGGGTCGTGCTGGCTACTATGAAAAAAAGCAAAAGACATATTGGCTATACATTGAGCCACAGATTTAAGATTTCTTAAGCTGCTGCGTATATTTTGTAAACTATGACTGATGTCTATACATAAATAACTACTACTAATTTTATAAGGCAAACAATGATAAAGAAGATTAGAACAGCTTCTATCCTTGGCAGAGAGATGAATTTTTTACCATCTTCAAGAACATAAATCGTAAAAGTATAGCTCAAAAAAAATTTCCAATAACTGGTGTTCGTACTAAGAGTTCAGTCCTTTCACCAGCCTTTGTAGTTCTAGGACAAGACAATAGGCTTCTAAAAGCTGTCAAAACGAGTAATAGTAGTTTGAAACTTATTGTTTGCAGGGATACAAAGACACGTGAAGCTCCGTGAACGGTTGCAGTTGCAATTGCATCGAGCTCGAAATTAGTGAACATCTATTCACTTTGTGGTACACACTAGCTACAAATTATATAGACTTTTTTACCAAGTTTTTTTGATTACATAGAGTACGAGAAACAGTTAGTTCAAAAACGGATAAGTTGTAGATCGTATTCAGCTTCTGTATATAGACGAAGGAATTTGGAAAAAAAAATAAATAAAAACATAAAAAAGAAAAACAAGCGAAGATATAATTAAATAATTTTATTAGGTAAGCAACAGTATGACTAAAAAACTAAAAAACACACAAAAGAAAATTTTCTATCATTTACCATCCCGAGCTGCGTATAGCGTTCTTCTTCAAGATAGAACGCTCATCTTCAATACTGCTCAACAGCATGCTTGTTCTGTTGTTGCCCACCAATATTGATGAATGGTTTTTTGAAATATCCCTGATAGCTATTAATGACGCTGAAGTAATCGGTATCAGCATCAGTACACATTTCACCACCGCTTGGGCCAATGTGGTTACAGTGAACAGATGGTCTAAATGGCAACATAACTTGATGAATATTTCTGCAAAAAATGGTGTCTCTGCCCCCTTCAAAAGATGCACCCAATCTTTTAGTAGATAAGAACCCCACGCATTGCTCAAAGGACTCGTACTGAGAGTATTGAGTATTAGCACAGTTTTCTTGATGTACTTTGCAAATGGAGAGGATAGCCGCAGTCTTCATTAATTCTTCGCCACTCTTATCGGAGTCAGGGAAGGCTTTCTTCAAAGCAGTTTGAGTGACTCGATTAGTAATTTGATAAGCTCTTTCAAAGTTTCTGAAGACGGCATCATATTGGGAGATCTTCAAACTACCGTCTTTCAGAGCATCGAGCAAGAACCAGAGATCCACTTGAACAGGGATGGTGAAATTAAGTTTTTCAATGACAAAATCGATTATTGCCGAAGCTGCAACAGTGTTACCCCTTGAAACGTAGTTTGTGACAGTAAAATTCTTGGTAATACCAATCATCAAAAAGTCAACTTGAGTGATTCCTGAGAAAAGGCCAAATATATACTCTGAATTGAGCTCTACGCCTTCGAAATCTCTGGTGACCGAAACTCTACCCCGGCAGTCATCGGTGAAAAATGTGGAGTTAATTTTGCGAGCCTCTTCCCTATCGTTTGGGTTCATAAGAGCAGTGAAGAATTTTTTGACAAACACAAAATCTTGAGCTTCAGTGATTTCAAATACTGGAGGTCTGAAGATGTTTATGCTAAACCCTTGAATAATTGAGCTGAAATATAAAAAGAATAATGCAAATGGAATAACAGGTTTCATTTTTCACAAAGTATGACTTTTCGATGAATTTTATCCCAAACTTGAATGACGGGAAACGGCCTGCGGTAAGTTAAGAGGAAAATCTAAGGAATTAAGTATCTATTTCAACATTATTATTATTGAAATGTGTCAAACAAGAAAAAAAATGAAGATTTTGGGATTAT